>Ga0209343_10006885_pt1 | contig 13531 bp, 11 predicted proteins | sample RifCSPlowO2_02_FD_184026 | JGI IMG/M metagenome (GOLD analysis project Ga0209343, IMG submission 184026) | Groundwater microbial communities from Rifle, Colorado - Rifle CSP2_plank lowO2_0.2 (SPAdes) (version 2) | ecosystem: Environmental > Aquatic > Deep subsurface > Groundwater | place... | reverse complement strand
CCGCCGTTTCTACCGCGCCGATCAGCGGACGGGTGTTGGCGTCTCCGACGGCGAAGCGCATCGCCGGGGAGCGCGGCATTGATCTCAGATCGCTGCGCGGCAGCGGTCCCGAGGGAAGCATCCTCGCCGAAGACGTGCTGCGTGCCGCACCGGATTCTATACCCAAGCCTCAAGCCGCCCCGGCGGCGCAGGAAATCATTCCGCTCACGCCGATGCGCCGCATCGTCGGCCAGCGCATGACCCAAAGCAAGCAGAGCGCGCCGCATTTCTATATCAGCATGGATATCGACATGTCCGCGGTGAGCAAAGCGAGGGCGGGTTGGAAAGAAAAGGGCGAGACCAGTGTTCCATCCCTCAACGACTTCATCCTGCACGCCTGCGCCCGCGTTCTCAAAGATTTCCCGTCGGTGAATTCGACTTTTACGGAGCAGGGCATTCAGCTTCATGCCGACATCAACATCGGCATGGCCGTTGCGCTCGATGAGGGACTCGTGGTACCTGTGATCCGCAATACCGACCGGTTGAGTCTTAAGGAACTGGCAACCCAGAGCCGCGAGCTGGTCGATAAGGCGCAAAGGAAAAAACTCTTCCCGCTGGATTACGAAGGCGGCACGTTCACGGTGTCTAACCTCGGCATGCTCGGCGTCGATAATTTCATCGCGATCATCAACCCGCCGCAGTGTGCTATCTTAGCGGTGGGGCGCGTCGCGCCGCGCGTGGCTGCCGACGACGGCATGTTCGCGATCAAATCAATGATGACGGCGACATTGTCAGCCGACCACCGCGTCGTCGACGGCGCCATCGCAGCGCGTTTTCTTCAGCAAGTGAAGCAGTATTTAGAAAAAAGGGAATAACAGAGGAACGAAGAAAGGAGCATCGGATGAAAAAAACTATCTATTTGCTGGCTTTGATTTGGATCGTTGCCGGGATTTCCCCGGCATACGGACAAAAGGTAGAGCGGATCACGATGGGGGGTGGCCCGCCGGCGGGGGTATTCGGCATCTTCGCCACCGGTATCGGGACTTATCTATCCAAAAACGTCCCGAATCTCGACGTGTCGGTGGCTGCAACCGGCGGCTCGGTGGAGAATACGCGCCGGGTAAACGCCAAAGAAGCAGAGATGGGACTCTCTTTCTCGTCGGACCTGCATGAGTCCTTTCACGGCCTGGAGAAGTTTACAGGAAAGCCTCTAACGGAACTCCGCGCTATTGGATTGGTTTTTTTTGGAGTCGCTCATCTGATCACCTATGCGGATAGCGGAATCCGCACCGTGGAGGAACTGGCGGGCAAGCGTGTCGCCGTAGGAAATCCAGGATCGGGAACCTTCGCGTCCGCCGAGCGGGTTTTTCGTTCCGTGGGGCTCTGGGACAAGATTAATCGCATACCTCTCCTTGGGGCCGCCGCGGGTGAGGCGATGAGCGACGGCAAAGCGGATGCATTTTTCTGGACCGGTCCGGAGCCGGATCGGGTAACGATGGAAGCGGCCACCAAAAAACCGATTCGCGCTATCGACATTTATACTCCCGCAACCAAGACCGACTTTTTCAAGCAGTATCCCTACTTCGCGCGTTATGTATTTCCAGCGAACGCTTATCGCGGGATCAGCGAAGATACTTCGACCGTCGGTGTTCCGGTGATCTGGTACGTCAACCGCGACCTCTCTCCGGCGCTGGTGCGAAAAGTTACTGAGGCGGCATACAACAAGGCGGGCAATGCCCACATGCTCCAGGTCCACGCCGGATCAAAGGACATGGTGCCGCAAAAGGCCCTCCAAGGAATCACGATTCCTCTGCACAAGGGCGCCGAAGACCACTGGAAAGCCGCGGGAATTCAGATTCCCGAAGCGATTCGCGCGAAGTAGTCTGACGAAACCCGCAGACCATGGCCGAACCAGCAAAGATTCGCTCGCTGTCAAAACATTGGAACAGCGCCGTTCAGATCATGATGGGCGCCACCGCGTTGTACTACGTGTGGGCGTCCACCGTCGGCGTGGTCTCACTCCAGTATTTTCGCGGCGTCGCGATCCTCTACAGCTTCGTCGTACCCCTGTTGCTTTACAAAGGTTGGCAGCGCGCTCGCGCCGACGCGCCTTCACTCTTAGATCTGCTGCTTGCTCTAGGCGCAACCGTAAGCGTCGTTTATTGGATGATTGAGCATGAGGCGATGGCTTACCGCGCCGGCGCCTACACCGCGTTGGATGTCTGGATGGGCATCATCGCGACTATCGTGGCGATCGAAGCGGCGCGCCGCGTGCTGGGCATGGATATGGCCCTGTGCGCTATCGTGCCGATTCTCTACGCTCTATTCGGCGACTATCTTCCCTACATCGTCGGCCACCGCGGCTACTCGATGCGGCGCGTCATCGAGTATGTCTACCTCACTTCGGATGGCATCTTCGGCATCATGGCCGAAGTCCTGGCCGAGTATATTATTCCCTTCGTCGCCTTCGGGGCGTTTTTGGAACGGGCCGGGGTGGCGAAATTTTTCGTCGACATTTCCCTGGCAAGCCTCGGGCGGATTGCCGGCGGGCCAGCTCAGGCTTCGGTGGTCTCCAGCATGCTCATGGGTACCATCAGCGGCAGCCCGATTGCCGAGACGGTCACCAAGGGTCCCATCACGATCCCGCTCATGAAGCGAGCCGGCTTCCCGCCGCATATCGCGGGCGCCGTGGAAGCCGCCGCTTCCACCGGCGCGGCGATCATGCCGCCGGTCATGGGCGCCGGCGCCTTTGTCATGTCCGAGATGACGGGAATCCCGTATCTGGAGATCATCAAGGTCGCGGCGATTCCGGGCTTGCTCTACTTCCTGTCGGTAGGCGTGATGATCTACTTCGAGTCGAAAAAGCTCGGCCTGCGCGGATTGCCCCAAAAAGATCTGCCGCGCAGCCGCGAGGTCTGGGCACGGGGCTGGTACCTGCTGCTGCCGATTGTGGTCTTGATCGCAACGCTGGTCGCCGGTTACTCGCCGCAACTGGCGGCGCTTTACGGCATGGTATCGACGATTGTCGTGAGTTGGTTCCGTAAAGAAACTCGTATGGGATTGCCGCAGATCTGGCAAGCCTTGATCGATACCGGTAAGAACAGTTTGTTCGTCGCGGCTCTGACCGGCGCCGTAGGCATCCTCATTGGCGTGCTTTCATTGACCGGCATCATCATCCGCTTTCCTTACCTGTTAGTCGATTTGGCCGGCCAAAGCATTCTCTTGACCATCGCTTTAATCGCGTGCGCAACTTTTGTCCTGGGCTTGCCCCTGCCCATCACCGCGACCTATCTCGTTGTCGCGGTCGTGGCGGTCCCCGCGCTGCTCAAGCTGGGCGTTGCGGTGCTTCCAGCTCACCTTCTTATCTTTTGGCTTGCCCTCGACTCCAACATCACCCCGCCCGTCGCCATGGGGCCCTTCGCCGCTGCAGCGATCGCCCAAGCGGACCCGATGAAGACGGGTTGGAGCTGCTTCAGATTTGCGAAGGTCATCTACGTCATGCCCATCCTGTTCGCTTATACGCACATTCTTGTCACCGGCACGCCGGCACAAAATATCGCCGCCATTGCATCTGCCACGCTCGGCATCGTGCTCTTTTCCATAGTGAGCACCGGATATTTTTACGTTCGGACCAATCTCATCGAGTGGCTGCTTTTGGCCGCTGCAACAGTTCTGGCATTCATTCCGTCCTTTACGACCGGCATCGCCGCCGTAGGAATTTTCTGCGGTGTTTACCTCTGGCAGCGAAATCGCGCGAGCAGCCTGACGGTTAAGCAATCCGTCGATGTTGCCGCTCCATGAAGCCGCCGGACCCGCCCTTTGACGAACCGGTCGTCCTGCCGCTGCAAGATTCCATCGACCTCCATCCCTTCGCGCCCAAAGACATACCGAGCGTCGTAGCAGAGTATCTGGAGCAGTGCATCCAAGCAGGATTATCTGAAGTGCGCATCATCCACGGCCGCGGTGTCGGCGTCCAGCGCAATATCGTCCGCTCGCTTCTGGAGAGACATCCTGAGGTTGATTCCTTCCAAGACGCCCCTCCCGAAGCCGGCGGCTGGGGTGCGACGCGTGTTGTGTTGAGAATAAAAGCTTAACGTCGGGCGAAGGGGTCTCCTCCCTTGGCCCGAGAGGCAGATAGCGCGAAGAGTGGCGTACGGTCGGTATGAGAGTAGACCACAAACTTCGTAGGGGGGAAACTTCATTCACCGCCTGCCATCCCGGTTGACAGTATCCCGTGATTCCTCCAGACTTGAAGCAGTCCAATGGCGGTTGAAAAAGTCATCATTGCAAAGCCCCGCGGCTTTTGTGCCGGCGTAGGGATGGCGATAGAAACCGTGGAGCGCGCGCTCAACCGGCACGGGCCGCCCCTTTATGTGTTCCACGAGATCGTCCACAACTTGCACGTCGTTCGCGACTTCACCGCGCGCGGCGTGTGTTTCGTCCAGTCCATCGACGAGGTGCCCGCTAAAGCCACGTTGGTATTTAGCGCTCACGGAGTTTCGCCCGTGGAGTGGCAAAGGGCGAAAGAAAAGCAGTTGGCAATCATCATCGACGCGACCTGCCCGTTGGTAGAAAAAGTCCATCGTGAGGTGCGTAAATTTGCCGCTCAAGGCTATTGGATCATTCTCGTCGGCCATGAAAGACACGACGAGATCGTCGGCACCAGCGGTGAAGCTCCAGATCGGATACGCATCGTGGCGAACGTAGCGGAAGCGCAGATGGTCGATATCCCCGATCCGAGCAAGGTCGCGGTTTTGACTCAAACCACCTTGAGTGTCGACGATACCCGCGCAGTGATCGACGCCTTGAAGGAGAGATTTCCTCAAATGATCACGCCAGCGAAAGAAGATATCTGCTACGCGACGCAAAACCGCCAGGATGCCGTGAAGCAGCTCGCGAAAGAAGTCGATTTGGTGCTGGTCATCGGATCGCGCAACAGCGAGAACTCCAATCAGCTCTGCAAGGTCGCCCGAGATCAAGGAACGTCAGCTTATTTGATCGACGATTGCGGCCAGATCGATACGCACTGGCTTGCCGGTGTCGCGCGCGTGGGCATTACCTCCGGCGCGTCGGTTCCGGATCATCTGGTTCAGGCCGCGGCTGAATATTTCCGGCGGCAGGGAGCTAGTGTCGAATCCTTAGGCTTCGTCGAGGAAAACATCCATTTCGCCTTGCCTTCAGAGATCGATCCCGCCACGGCAAATTCCTGACCGCTATCTGCATCGACCAAAAAGACTACTCACCGCAGAGGCGCCGAGAACGCCGAGAATGGGCGATAGCGCCTAAGAAGGGGACAGTCTTCCGGAAAGGGGACTGTCCCCTTTTGGTTGCGGCTTCGCCGCGCTGGGTCTCTGAGGCTAGATGAATGATCGGCAAGGCATTCCGCTGCCCGCGCGGTTGTGATAGAAGGAAGCGCCGAGCCTCTGCCATAAGGAGGATGAGCAATGTCGTTGCATGTTAAAGCCAAGGATGTGCCCGAGCGTAAAGTGGTTCGCACCGGCGTGGAAGGCGAAGGCGCGATGGTCGTGAGAAGAGGTTATGGCAACGAATGCAGTCTCATGCACGCAGTGAGGGCGCCCGGCTATCACACCACGCCGCATGCGCATGAAGCGGAGCAGATTAATGACGTGCTCGAAGGCGAAATCTGGTTTTTCGTCGAGGAGCGCGGCTTCCTATGTAAAGCGGGAGACTACCACCGCATCCCGGCGCACAAGATCCACTGGGCCTGGAACCGATCCGACGCTGATGCAATCGTGGTTGAAGCCCATGTTCCAGCGCTCGTAGCAGGCAAGCTTCAGCAGACCTCGATCGGTCTTTTCGATGAAGGTGAAAAACCGCAGATGAGGCCGCCGAGCGAAAATAACTTTGTGGCCTACGACTGGCAGAACGTGGAACGCAAAATCTTCGGTCGCTAGTCGCGTTGGGCGAGCTATCCTGTAACCATGAGCGAAAAAAAAGAACTACTTTCCGGCATCTGTCTCGGTTCCTTCGGGGTGTACGTGGCCTTTGAAGCCTTGAAGCTTCCTTACGTCTCCGAGTTCGGGCCTGGCCCCGGTTTCTTTCCGCTTTGGATCGGCATCGGACTCACTTTGCTTTCTCTACTTTTGATTGTTGCTAGCCTCTTCGCCTCGACGGCCCCGGAGAACAGCAAGAGCCAATCTCGAACGGCCATTGGCAGGGCTTTAGTTGGCTGGTCGGGGTTGATGCTCGCCATCGGCCTTCTGCATTGGTTGGGATTCGGCCTGAGTCTGGCGCTGCTGGCCGTATTTCTCATTCTGGCGTTGGAGCGGCGTTCCCCATGGGTCGCCATCAGTGTCGCCTTTGGTCTTGCCCTCGGGTTTCACGCGATCTTCGTCCTGGCGCTCGGACTTTCTTTGCCGGCCGGTCCGTGGGGTTTTTAGAAGGGGCCTTGACTTGGAATCGATCGGGAATCTTCTGTTGGGATTTTCCGTAGCCCTCACGCCGGGCAATTTGTTTTGGTGTTTTGTCGGCGTATTTCTCGGCACGGTTGTAGGGATCCTGCCCGGTTTAGGGCCGGCGGCAACTATCGCTATGCTCCTGCCCCTGACCTTCAAGATGGATCACACCGCCGCGATCATCATGTTGGCAGGTATTTACTATGGCTCCAAATACGGCGGCTCGACGACTTCTATCCTACTGAATGTGCCCGGCGAATCGGCCTCGGTGGTGACCTGTCTCGATGGCTATCAGATGGCGCGTCAAGGTCGAGCCGGCCCCGCCCTGGGCATTGCGGCCATCGCTTCCTTTGTGGCCGGAACCGTGGGTGTGATCGGTCTGATGCTGATCGCGCCACCGGTTGCCCGGTTCGCGCTTCGTTTCGGACCGCCTGAGTATTTTGCCTTGATGGCATTGGGCCTTACCATGGTGGTGTTTCTAGCCGGCAAGTCAATGATCAAGGGGCTGTTGGCCCTGTTCGTGGGTTTGTGGCTCGCGGGCGTCGGCACCGATCTGTTTACTGCGGAATCCAGGTTTACCTTCGGACAAATGGAATTGCTGGACGGGATAGATTTTGTGATCGTCAGCATAGGAATTTTTGCCGTCGCGGAGGTCATGGTCAACATGGAGAGCCGCGGCGGCACGGAACTCTTCAAGGTACCCAAAGGGATTCGCAATCTTATGCCTACCCTCAAGGACCTCAAAGATTGCCGATTCGCATTTTTGAACGGCTCGGTCATCGGTTTTCTGATCGGCGTTCTTCCGGGCGCGGGCTCGACGATCGCTTCATTCCTTTCCTACGGGGCCGAAAAGGCTTTCTCGCGTCATCCAGAAAAGTTTGGCACGGGAGTCATTGAGGGGGTGGCAGCGCCCGAAGGGGCGAACAATTCCGAGACGGGGGGGGCGCTGGTGCCTTTGCTGACCTTGGGGATCCCGGGCTCCAATGCGACGGCGATTCTGTTGGCGGCCTTGATTCTTTGGGGCATCAAGCCCGGACCGCTGCTCATTCAGGATAATCCAGGAATGTTTTGGGGACTTGTGACGAGTATGTACGTTGGCAATGTCATGCTACTCGTCTTAAACCTGCCGCTTGTGCCGCTCTTCGCCCAGATCTTGCGCGTCCCTTATTTCGTGCTCTACCCCGGCATACTCGGGATCTCCATCGTCGGCGTTTACAGCATCAGCAATAGTCTCTTCGACGTCTGGCTGCTGGGCCTTTTCGGCTTGCTTGGCTACGCGATGCGCAAGCTTGATTTCCCTGCGGCTCCGCTGGTTCTCGGGATGGTTTTGGGTGATGGATTGGAACGTGCCCTGCGGCAGTCCTTGATGATGTCCGAAGGCCATCTTTCGGTGCTCGTCACTAGGCCCCTGAGCACCACCATGATATGTCTGGCCTTGGCTATTTTAATCATGCCTTTGGTCAACAAGGTACGTTTTTTTAGGCTGAAAGCGATGGAACAGGATGTCTGAGAAAATATTTTCATGATCGAGGAGGTGTCAAAATGAAACGAACCGGTTCTTACTTGCTGCTGGTTAAATTGAGCTTCCTGCTTTGGGCAATCGGCGGTTTTGTGAACGCCGTAGCCTTTGAGCCCACCAAGCCCATCGAAGCGGTGGTACATACGGGCCCTGGAGGCGGCTCTGATATTTTCGCCCGGGCCATCGCGGAACTCATGCAAAAGGAAAAAATCATTGCGCAGCGCCTGCAGGTGGTCAATAAGTCCGGCGGCGGCAGCGCCGTGGCTATGTCCTATCTCGCGGAAAAAAAGGGCGACACGCACACGATCGGTTTTTTCACCGGCGTTTGGGTTACCAATCCGTTGACGACCACTGCGGCGAAGGTCACGATCGGTGACTTGACGCCGATTGTTCGGCTGGTTTTGGAGCCCGCTGTGTTTGCCGTAAAGGCGGACTCGCCCTACAAAACAATGAAGGATTTTATCGATGCTGCAAAGAAAAATCCCAACCAACTCAAGCAGTCCGGAGGTTCCGTCACGGGCAGAGATAATTTGGTGCGTTTGGTGATCCAGAAGGCCACGGGCGTGAAATGGGTGTACGTTTCCTTTCCCAGCGGCGGAGAACGGATTGCCAATCTCCTGGGCGGGCATGTGCAGGCGATGGTCATCGAGCCTCAAGAGGCCGGCGAACATATCAAGGCGGGCAATATGAGAGTGATAGCCGCTTTGACGGAAAAACGTCTGCCGTCGTTCCCCGAGGTCCCGACGCTCAAGGAGCAAGGCGTCGATGTGCCGGTTATCCCACAGGCGCGCGGTATCCTGGCTCCGCCCGCAGTGCCGAACGATGTGGTGCGTTACTGGGACGGGATCTTTGACCGTTTCGCCAAAACCGGCAGTTGGAAACAGTATCTGGAGCAAAACCAGTTTGAGGATGGTTTTCTCAGGGGGGCAGCGCTAAACAAATTTTTCGGTGATCTGACCGTTCAGATGCGCGAGGTGCTCAACGAGGCCGGTGTCAAGGTCGTGCGCTAATCGGTTTTTATGAACGCCACACAACGCCTGGCGCGCTATGCCCTCGATCTGAATTATCGGCAGATTCCCACGGCGGTGATCGAGCGGACCAAGGCCTGCATCTTGGATACGCTCGCGGTCTCATTGTACGGCTCGACGAAACCGTGGAGCCAGATCGTTAGCGAATTCGTCCGGGACACGGGTATTACGGGCCACTCTACGGTTTTGGGGGAGAGTTGGAAGGCCCAAGCAGCGCAAGCGACGCTGGCCAACGGCGTCATGGCTCATGCCTTTGAGCTCGACAACGTGCGCCAACCCGGCGCCGGCGTCCATCCGGGCGCAACGGCATTTCTCCCTGCTTTTGCGATGGCGGAGGAAAAGAGAGCCGGCGGCAAAGCGTTGCTTACCGCGTTCGTTGCCGCCTGCGAGGTGATGTCGCGCATCGGCGTCGCGGCGGGAAACTCCCTAGAGAAAAGAGGCTTTCACGCTCCCGGGTTGACCGGTACTTTTGGCGCGGCCATCGCTGCAGGCCGGCTGCTGGGTCTCAACGAGCGCGAGATGGTCAACGCTCTCGGCATCGCCGGCTCGTACTCGGGAGGCCTGATCGAATTTTCCCGTTGCCGGGAAGGGGCGATGATCAAGCGGCTTCATCTCGGTAAAGCAGCGGAGGGAGGCGTGACCGCCGCCCTGCTGGCAAGCAGAGGCTTTGCCGGACCGGAAAGCATCCTCGAAGGAAAGTTTGGTTTTTGCCGGACGTTCTCCGATTCTCCCAAGCTTTCCTATCTCACCCATCGCCTGGGGCGAACATACGAAAGCCTCAATATCTGTATCAAGCGTTGCGCCTGCCACATCAACGCTCACGCGCCCATCGAAGCGCTGCAAAAGCTCCGAGAGGAAATCCGCTTCGAACCAGAGGACATCCGAGAGATCGTCGTCGGTGGAATCGAGAAGTTGCTGACCCACCACGCCATCTATCAGCCCAAAGACTTGATGATGGCGCAGTACAGCATACCCTTTTGCGTCGCGCTCAGTGTCTACTGCGATCCGACCGATCCGGCGAGTTTCGATGATGCCAAGCTTAAGGATAAAAAGATTCTCGCCATGATGCGCAAGGTCCGTCTCAAAGTCGACCATGAGATCGAACAGAGGGGATGGGACCGGGCGGCGCGAGTGACGGTTCGTCTTGGGACGAAGAAGCATCACGCTCTGGTGGTTCATTTCAAGGGGACGCCAAAGAACCCCATGTCCGATCTCGAGGTAGCCGAAAAAGCGCGAAAACTCGTCCGTCCGATGCTCTCCGAGAATCAGTTGGGCCGCCTGGTGGAGACTATTCATAATCTAGAAAAGATCGATGACGCCTCCAAAATCGGCGAAATCCTCCGAACGAAATAATGCGAATCGCTGCGATTGATGCCTATCCGTTGGTGCTGCCGATCAGAGAGATTTATGGGGGCGCCGCGGGTTTTCTCGAAGACTGCCGCTCTTTGATCGTCCGCGTCGAGGTCGAAGATGGCATCGAAGGCTGGGGGGAAGCGACACAGGGCCGCCCCGGTAACACTTACGAGACTTTGGAAACCATGGCGATCATGACGCGGAGCTATTTCGCTCCAGCGCTGATCGGGATGAACCTTGAGGAGACCGGCGCCGTGCTGAACAAACTGCATTCGGCCCGCTCCGGCCATCCGATGGCGAAGGCCGCTCTTGAGACTGCGCTCTACGATGCCCTGGCGAAATTCTACCATGTGCCGCTTTACCGCCTGCTCGGCGGCCCCTACCGAAAAAAAATAGAACTGGTGGGCGGGCTCGGCATGGATTTGGCGCGCGATGCGATCGCCGCTCGCGCCCGGCAGCTCAAAGCCGCGGACTTCAAAACGTTCAAGGTTAAAATCGGCCAGAAAGATATGCGGCAAGATATAGAAAGAGTTCGCGCGGTGCGCGAGGCGGTGGGAGAAGACGCGATAATCCGGGTCGATGGCAACGCCGCCTACTCCTTTGCCGACGCCAACTCGGTGTTGAGGGAATTAGCTTGCTTTAAGATCGCAGACGCCGAGCAGCCGCTTGCGCGAGGGGACCTCAAGCGCCTTGCCGAGTTGCGCAGGTCAACCGGCATCTCCATTGCGGCACAGGAAAGTATCAGCTCGCCGGAGGATGCCCTGCGCGTTTTGCAGGAAGACGCCGCCGATCTCGTGAAGATCAAACTTACGCATATCGGCGGGTTCCAAAATGGAATCCAGGTCGCTGCGATCTTCGGCGCCAAAGGACTTCCGGTCGTCGTGGGACAAGGAAGCGCCTGTACGCCGATCTTATCCGCGGCCGAGATGCATCTCCATGCTTCGTTAAAAAACGCCCAGCCGGCCGGAGAAATGACGGGTTTTCTCCGGCTGGGTGACCAAGCCGTTATAGGTTCTATCAAAGTCCAAAACGCCAGAGCCCTCTTGAACGACGAACCGGGGTTAGGCATTGAGGTCAACAAGCAAGAGCTAATGCAGATCGCCCATGGTTTTTAGTCGGACCTTCTTCGAGTGATCGCGCGCCATTTCAGATTAGCGTCCCATCGGCTCCGGTCGTAAGGCTCGTTCTTCAGCGATATTTTCTTGAAAGCGCCGTTGAGAAACTAATTGATGGCTGCCCAGAGATTATGCAACCGCCTCTAACTTAGGCACTCTATCTGTCTAATCGTTGTGCAACTCTGAAAAAATCCTTTGACATTTCAAGATTAATCCCATGGCAGCACCGTTGGTATATGGGTTGCTCAGGTACCTATTATTTAATCACCGAAGCCAACCAGAACACGAACCGCCTACTTCTCAAAGGGAGGATCAGCCGTCGTGCAAACAAGAAAAATGTGTCGAGTTTCATTGATGGTTCTGTGGTTCATCGTAGCGCTGGTTCCGGTTCTCTCGCACGCCCAAGAATCGCCGCAAGCGCCAGCATCCGCGCCTGCGGTCACAGCTCAGGCACCAGCAACTCCTGCTGCTGCTCCCTCACCGCAACCCAAACTCGACAAGGGCGATACCGCTTGGATGCTAACCTCATCCGCCCTGGTGCTTATGATGACGATCCCTGGGCTGTTCTTGTTCTATGGCGGACTGGTGCGAAGGAAGAATGTCCTCGGCACCATCATGCACAGCTTCATCATCGTCGCCGTGATCACGATCCAGTGGGCTCTTTTGGGCTATAGTCTCGCTTTCGGCCCCGATGTGGGCGGAATCATCGGCAACTTAGCCTGGCTTGGCTTGAGCGGGGTCGGCGCTGAGCCCAACGCGGACTACGCGGCGACCATTCCCCATGGCGCGTTCATGATCTACCAAATGATGTTCGCTATCATCACCCCTGCTTTGATTACCGGCGCCTTCGCCGAACGCGTGAAGTTTGGCTCGTTTCTCATTTTTATTATTCTGTGGGCGACGTTCATCTACGATCCGCTCGCCCACTGGGTGTGGGGCGTTAAGGGTTGGATGCGTGAAATGGGCGCTTTAGATTTTGCCGGCGGCACGGTGGTGCACATCAGTTCGGGCGCCTCAGCTCTGGTAGCGGCGATGATGTTTGGGCGGCGCATCGGTTACGGCCAGGAAGCGATGCCGCCGCATAACCTTCCGTTCAGCGTGATCGGCGCAGGGCTGCTGTGGGTCGGCTGGTTCGGTTTCAACGCCGGAAGCGCGCTTGCGGCGGACGGTTTGGCGACGTCGGCTTTCGTGGCGACCCATCTCGCGACGGCCGCAGCCGCCCTTTCCTGGATGGCGATGGACTGGATTTTCAGGGGGAAACCGACGGTTTTAGGCGCTGCCAGCGGCGCGGTGGCCGGATTGGTTGCGATAACTCCGGGCTCCGGGTTCGTTGGTCCGATGTCAGCAATCTGGATTGGCATGGGCGGTGGAGTGCTTTGCTCGATCGCTTGCAGCTGGAAGCCAAGAATGGGTTACGATGATTCTCTCGACGTCGTGGGGGTCCACGGCGTTGGCGGAACCTGGGGTGCCCTTGCAACCGGTCTTTTCGCCTCGAAAGCGATCAACGCCGCCGGTAATGACGGTCTGTTTTTCGGTAATCCCGGACAGTTGTGGATTCAATTGGTGACGGTCGTAACGACCTGGATTTTCGCCGCGGTCGGAACGATGATTCTCCTGGCCATAGTCAAATCTATCATGGGTCTGCGGGTCGCCGACGATGAGGAACGGATGGGCTTGGACTTGAGCCAGCACAACGAGAGGGCCTATGAATAATTGAAATTTTCGAGGGGGTAGCTCTCAGCTAAGGAATGTGATAACAAAATCAAGTTTTCTAATTTCACCCACGATACGAAGGAGAAACGTAACATGTCAGCCAAAGATGCCTTAGAGATGGCGAAGAAGAACAAAGCGGAGATTGTGGATCTAAAGTTTATCGACGTGCCGGGGCTGTGGCAGCATTTTTCGATCCCGGCCACCGAACTATCGGCGGATACATTCGAAGACGGTTTGGGGTTTGACGGCTCCAGCATCCGGGGATTTCAAAGCATCAACGAATCCGACATGATTCTCATTCCCGACCCCGACTCCGCCATGATGGACCCGTTCACCGAGCATTCCACCATCAGCTTTATCTGTAACGTTCTGGATGCCATCACCCGTGAGCCCTACACCCGCGATCCC
>Ga0209343_10006884_pt1 | contig 13532 bp, 17 predicted proteins | sample RifCSPlowO2_02_FD_184026 | JGI IMG/M metagenome (GOLD analysis project Ga0209343, IMG submission 184026) | Groundwater microbial communities from Rifle, Colorado - Rifle CSP2_plank lowO2_0.2 (SPAdes) (version 2) | ecosystem: Environmental > Aquatic > Deep subsurface > Groundwater | place... | reverse complement strand
AAGAATTTCCGTCAAGGACAAGATATGCTTGTGCACCCACATGCGCAACTATGATTGCTGGACTTGTGGCCACTATACCTATCGCCTCAAGGATACGACCCGCCGCAATGCCGACGGCACGTACCAATCACTGACTACGGAACACATCTTCCGTGATTATCAGTTCAGCACCGATAACAAGATCGCGCTCCCCGTGAGGGGGAGGGATTAAAAGGGGAATTCCGGAGAAGCGCGGCAAAATAACTGGGATAGCCGTGACTACGCGGGTTTTAGCTGGATTGGGCGTATGAAATATGGCTCTTATAAAATGCTCAGAAATGGTATTTTTCACGCAGAAAGTGGAAGATAACGCCGGAATTGTCATCATGTATGAACACTTCCTGCTCAAAAATGGATAATGCGGTTCAAAATAGGAGCGCGGCGACGGGTTGACGGTCGCCGCGTTTCTTTTTGCAGGGCGGAAAGCCGCGCTGTTCTGTGGTTTAACGCTACTCTGTCAGGTAGTGCCAAATAGCGCTCAAAAATTTCGCTGTGTGTGGGGGAGTCGAAATCAACCGTTCGGAAAAGTAGGCATAAGCCGTTTTTTGCTGATAGCGTTGCCACAAAATCAACAGGGAATGCGGCAATATATTAGGAAACAATTATTTACTTTGCCGCGCATCTGAAAACCGCGCCGTTATTGATTATAGTGGCGCTTAAGCAAAATATTTTGTGCGCAACCTTGCGGCAATAACAAAGGCGAAGCTGATAATAACTACCCAGCGAGTGCAATGGCCTCTTCAATCATTTTTTGATCTACTCTACCGCTGGCCTTGAAGGCACGATAAAGCATTACCACGGCGCGCGCTTTTTTTTCTGGGGGTAGTACCCCTCCTAACTTTTCAAGCGCAGCTTCCAAACCCGCAATCACGCTACTGAGTAAATTAACGTCGGCCACATCAAGCAAGGGTGGAGTTTTCCCTATGGCGTGGCGGTCACTCAGCACATTCGAAATAAATTTATCTCGCTTATTAACCCAAGCTTCTGTATCCCATGCGCCGCCTTCGTCCAACTCCTTTTCAGTAATTCGCATCATCTCAAAAGTAAGGTTTTTTATATCCTGGCTCAATCCGAGTGCGGAATAAATTCCATTACGTAGCTCGATCTCGGCAACCTCATACATTTCCTTGTCTTCAGACTTAATACCACTAAATACATAAAAAACATCTACCCCAATATTATCAATTGAAGTCAGGTACTCAGAATCAGGGTATCTCTCTCCAGACTCATATTTAATTTGGGTATTCCGATGAATCCCGGTTTTTTGAGCAAAGGCGGTTTGAGATAAACCCAGCCTCACACGCTCCTCTTTTAGACGCTCATTTATTTTTGACATAGGCCTTGACGGCAATCAAACGAGTGCATATCATTTGCACACGTTTGATTGCATATAACCAATTGGAGGCACTATGAAACCACAAAAACTCCGCACGCCGCAAGATGTACGCACGGAATGGCTACGTAAAGGCATGGGGCAAAATGACTGGGCAAGAAAACATGGTTTTACGCCAGCCACGGTTAGCCAAGTAATCAACGGGCGAAACAGTGGCGCGCGTGGTGTTGGGCACAAAATAGCCGTATTGCTCGGCATTAAAGACGGTGAAATCGTCAATGAATAAAGCAGGGAGTATGGCGGACAACCATCGCCCAGGCACAGACCCCGAACTCACAAGCGAAGAAGTGGCAGGGTTGCTTTGCATACCTGAGCGCACATTGCGTCACCAGTGCGATGCAGAAAAATTCACCTCCGCCCATAAAGACGCCTCCGGCGCGTGGCGCATTCCCTTATCCAGCCTGCCGCCTTTGGCACAAGCAAAATATTTAGCAAAAAATTCACACGTTGTGCCGGGCGGCTGGCAGGAAGGTGGCCACCGCGAGCTGCCCGAGGAGGAAGCCGAAGTCTTGTGGAAGTTCTTCGAAAACGCCACCGCCAAACTCAAACAACAAGCCTACAGGGATGCCGAAGCGTGCCACGCCTGGCAGATCATGAAGGGGCAGGGCAACAATTTCCGGGCGGCACTTGATGAAATTAAAAGGGAATTTGGCCTCTCAAAGTCCACACTCTACGACAAGATTGCACGCATCAAGGGCTACGATCCGCAACACTGGCCCGCGCTGCTGGTAGGGCAATGGGCTGGCGAAAACGTCCAGCGGGTGGAGTGGGATGAAGAAGCATGGAATTTTTTCATTAAGGACGCCGTGACACCGGGCCGCAAGATCAAAACCGCCTGGAGGCGCACCAAAAACCAAGCGGAAAAAGAAGGCTGGGGAGCCATACCCAGTTACGACACGGCCAAAAAAGATTATAAAAAAATAGATCATGACGTATTGACGCTGCTTAAGGAAGGTGAAACAGCCCTCAAAGTCAAATCGCCCACAGCAATACGGGATTACCGCTTCCCGCTGCATACAATCTGGTCTATGGACGGGCGGCGCATAGACTTGCTTGGTGAAGACACGGAGGGCGAATACGGCCCAGTAGGGAAAACATATCGCTTGTGGATATATGCCTTCGAGGAAGTGCGCAGCCGGATGTTTTTGGGTTACGCCTTTGGCGTGTGTTTGGATGCCGACCTGGTACGAATCGCTTTTCTGGATGCCCTCAAAACCACCGGGCGGCTTATACCGCGTCAAATCCAGCCAGACAACGGCATGGAAAGCGCTGCAAAAGAACACACGGGCGGCGCACCTTGGCGGCGGCGGGGCAAGGTATTAGAGAATGAAATTATCGGCACTTTTCCCCTGCTGGATATTGAAATCCCGTGGGCAGGCGTTGCCCACGGGCAAACCAAGCCAGTGGAACGGGGTTTTGGCACACTTGCGCAGAGAGTGGAAACCCGACATGAATTTCGCGGGGCTTATTGCGCCAACTCTCCCGAGAATAGACCCGAAGAGTTTGGTAAGGCAGCCCCGATAAAGCTGATAAAGCAGGCGTATGACGAAGAAATTGCCGCTTACCATCGCACCCCGCACAGTGGGCATGGCATGGACGGGAAAAGCCCGCTTCAGGTTTACACCGAACAAATAAACATGCCCGGCGTAGCCTTCAGGAAAATTACCGAAGCCCAGCTAAGGCTCTGCGCCTATTCCGCTGTAGCTATCACCATTCGCAAGAATGCAACCTTCACCATTCTCGGGGCAAGTTACTGGAGCGCAGGCACCGCAAAGCTTGCGCCCGGGAAGGGATATTACGCCCGTTACAACCCCAAAAACCTGAGTGATGCGGTCTATGTTTACCGCAAGGAAAAACTTCTGTGCGAAGCCGCAAGGACAGAGCTTACGGCCTTCAACGATAAGGCCGCAGGCAAGGAAATCATGAAGAAGCGAGCCTCCTACACCAGGGCCGTTAAACAGTCAGCCAAGGCGCTGCTAGAACTATCCAGCAGCGATACCACGAACTATTTGAACAAGCTGGCAACCGAGGTGTTGCCGGAAATGGTGGACAAGGAAACCGGGGAGATTTTGCCCACAGCACAAGTGATGGAAATAGTGAAGGGGCGTGCCGACCCGTTGCAAGCGCGCAAGACAGCCGAAGACCTGGAAAACGATGAAATCAGAAGGGAGGCCAAACAAATGCAAGACAGGGAATCAATTGAATCCGCCGAGCGCGTAAGGCAGCGTGCGCGCGGCGGGGCTTTCAAATAAACCGTCCGACAAGCGGCAACTTGGCAGACGCCACAACACAACTATAGGGGGTAATTCTATATGAATACAAATGCAGAGAGAGCGCCGGACGAAGAACAAAAACAGGTTGATGCTATGGTGGAGCAGCATATACAGGAAGCAAAGGAGCGCGAAAGAAATCCATATAAGCCGCCCATGCGCGAAGATGCTATCGCAGCCAGACTCACCGCTATGCGGGAAGCTGGAATCAAGCCTTTAACGATGGCAATTGAATCCAAGCTGGAATTGAATGCGTTGGAAAGTTGGGTCAATGGGCAGCGGGAAAGTGAGGTTACAAAGGCGCTTTCGGATTGGCTCGCGGGTATAGATGATGAAATCGCGGCGCGTGAAGGTGAGTTCGTTATGATCCCCACCTCTGCCCGTATTGTGAAAGCCATTGAGCAGGCGCGCGCGCCCCGTGGCAAGGATGGGCGCAGGGGGGTTGCCCTGATTTACGGCGCTTCCGGCGCAGGCAAGTCCGAGACGGCAGAATGGTTGGCGCGCATGGATGAAAATATTATCCATGTGCAAGCGGATGGAGAGTGCCGGAAATATGTCCCCCTGCTCAAGGCTGTAGCCGAAGAGAAAACGGGCTATGGCGGGCATCCCGCTGTTGGCGAAAAGATGCGCGACTACATCATTCGCAACTTTTCACGGGGCAGCGTGTTGATATTTGACCATGCGCAATTGATCCCTTTGTCCGTCATGGAGCAGCTTCTCATTTTTCCAGATAAGCACGGCATCGCACTGGCTTTTATTGGCAATACCCAGGGTTACAATGCGTTGATAAATGCCAAGATGGCACAAATTATTTCTCGCGTTGCAGGCGCGCATATCCTCATCGAAATACCAGGCGAAGAAGACATTGATCCCTTGTTGGAAGCATGGGGCGTGGCAGGGAGGCCGGAGCGCACGTTTTGCATGATGATCGGGAAGCAAGATGGCGGCTTGCGCTATCTTGCTGAAACCGTGCGCGAAGCACGGAAACTTGCACTTGCCACAGGCGCGCAAAAACTTGATGCGCGGTTGCTCAAGATCGGCGCTGCAAAGGCCGGATGCTGGGGGGGTGCGTAATGACAGCGGCCAGCAACAAAGCAAAATACAGCAGCGGGCAGATTTTTGGCAGCAAGCTGAAATTGGTACAGATAGCCAAACGCACCCTGCGCATGACAGACGAAGATTATCGCGCCCTATTGCTGCGGGCGGGCGGCGTGAAAAGTTCCCGTGATTTAACGTTGGAAGGATTCGAGGCCGTCATGGCCGAATTCAACCGCCTTGGGTTCGTTTACACCAAGTCCAAACGTAAGCCCAAGGGCGCGGGCGGTGCAGCGCCAGACCGCCCCACGCCAGCCCAATGGCGCTTGCTCGAAGACCGGGCAAAGCGGGTTGGATATGACGGCTTGGAAGACCCTCGTTTCATCGCCTGGGTGAAACCGCGCGGCAAAGTGGAGCATCCGCGCTTTCTCGATATGAATGGCGCTCAACGTGTCATTGGCGCACTGGGGAAATGGATCGCTTCCAGCAATAAACAGATGTAGGGCGGTGCCGGATTCGAACCGGATCATACCGGCGCTTGCGCGCCCGCAACCATTCCCATTGGAAACAACCGCCCTGCAAAAGTATAGGCGCGGTTGCCATGAAGCGCAATTTCCCGCAACCGATTTAAACGCGATTTAAGCCGCTTGGAATTGCGCGGGGCGGCAAGGGTATGTCACCCACCCCGTGGCGCGTTTTTCACGGGGGTTTAACGTAGCACATTTCGATTTTCGGAAGAGGGGGAGGGGAGGGTTTTGTAACTTTGCCACGAAAGTGGCGGGTGGGGTGTGTAGCTGCGGGAGTTGATGTTGCGCTCTCGCGCCCCCCAACCTGAAACGTCCGTAACGACTCCGCATCTGCTACGCGTGAGCAGTATATCAAAATATGCAGGTAGTCACTTGCGAGGGTAGGACTCGAACCTACAATCCTTTGGGGCTTGCGCCCCTCACCCATTACCCATTAGGACACACCCGCAAGCAACTGTCGGCAGTTTAGGGCAGCGCCACACTCATTGCAACAACCATTACGAAATACCGCTTGACGAATAAAACCGCTTCCGGCACAGTGACGCCTGTCACGCAAAAAACGTGGCCGGGATTGGTCTCCCGAGGAAGAGGCGGACAACCGCCGCAACAGCGGTTTTTTTACGTCCGTCGCATGGCAAACCAAGTTTTGGCGGGCTGTGTGGGGCATCTTCGGATGCGCCGGTTCCTTTTCCCGGTAGACCAACCTGCACAGTTCCGCCTCCTCGATTGGTCTCGGGGAAGCGGAAAATTCAAACCGCTTGAAAAGGAGAATTGCCATGACTCAATCAGCACATCGCGCAACCGCGCCCATTCTGACCAACACCCAAACCCTCGCCACTCACAACCTCGCGCAATATCGCGCCTTCAGCTTCGTGTCTGACCGCATCGCGGAAGAGGACGCCTCGCAATGGCACGGCGGCTATATCCACGGCCTGATTCAAGCCCTGATAATGGCGGGCGCAATCACCGTTGAACAGGCTTGCCAGCTCGAACAGGCGCAAGATAAAGCCGCCTGCAACGCCTTCAACCGCCGCGCGGTAGGGGGTGCAAAATGAACGCAACCGTCCAGCTACCCGGTGCCTGGTACGACCTCAGCGCCCGAGTTTCTAATGCAAGCGCCGTAGCAGCCTGCATTTTGGAAACACTACCCAATTTGGAAGGTATGTCAGAGCATCAGCGTAAGCAAATCAACGAGGCGGGCTGTATTGCTTGTGCCGTGGTTGACTTGCTCGAACTGTGCAAGCGGGATGTTGATCGCCTCGAAGCTCAATTGAAAGGTATACGCCGTGATGACCAATACTCGCATGGAGGTGCAGCATGAATGCGCAGATTGATGCTGATCGTATTGCACGCATTATTCGTGTGCGCAATGCCATGCGTGGCTTATCTGCTCTAGCTTATTCCGAGCACAATCCAGACGAGGTATTATTAGGGCGGCGCGGTGACTTGAGCGACTTGCTGGATATTTTGGGCGACGAGATGGAGGCTGCCACATTCTTGCCCGAATTTAACGCGATTTAAGCCGTTAAACTTTTCCGGCGACACCCAACCATTACCGCGCCACTGTGCGCGGAGCCTTTCTTGTCTCAGATACGGAGCGGGGCTATACTGGTCAAGCAGGCGCGACACGGTGATATTCTCCCGGCCGTAACACGGCAGCAATGCCGGAGTGCTATGTGGGGTTGCCGCCTTTGTTGGCGGAGTGGGAGGCCCCACCGCCTGCCTTATCACAAGGCAAAATCCGCTTGATATTCTCTCGCTTGTTCGCGAATGCCCACACCAATAAGAAGGCGCGCCGTTTTCTGTTCCCATAAAAGGTAAGTGGTAAACAGAAGTTGCTCAAGGCAATCATGGCGCGCCTTTCACATTTTCGCCGCAATCCCCTCCCCGCATAGCACCGAAGCCTTTCGTTATCGCCCTTCACCCCGAAGCCGTTCACCATGTACCTATTCAATCAAATGGGGCGCGCTGGCTATGATCGATGAACTTATTGCGTTGATAGGGGAAGAAGCCTTTATCAAACTCGCGTGCGTTTTCGGCGGCGGAAAGCTGTATATCGGAGCCACGGAAAACACGGTGAAGAAGCTGACTGTCGTGATAGGCAGCGAAGCCGCCCACAAAATGATTCAGGCTTATTCGGGTGGATGGATAAGTGTCCCCAAACATAGCACCGCCGAACTTGCCTTGCGCAACAAGCAAATCATTCAGGACTGCGATGCAGGCATCACCATCCGGCAGCTTGCGCAGAAGTACGAGCTAACTGATCGGCAAATTTGCAACGTGCTGAAAAAGCCAATCCCCCCAGAACACACCGCAAACTGACTTGAAGCCTATTTATTATTTTATCCAAACCAAAGGAAAAACAGCCATGAAATATAAAACTCTGACACCAATGAAGTTGTATGGCGAAACATTGTGCATCGGTGCTGAAATCGAACTGACCGACGCGGAGGCCGCAAACTTACTTAAAAACGGGGCGATTGAACCCTTCATTAAACCGTTCAGCAAACAGTTTGAAAAAACGGCCCTTCACTCTAACAACCAGGAGCAATAAATGACCACAGCTAAAGTCAAAGGGCTGCTTGCGCAACTGCGCGATGCGGCCAACGCCATCAAGGCGCAGATTCACGAAGCAGATGCTCAGATTGCCGCACTCGAAGAACAGCGCCGGGCGCTGACGGATGCGCCGGTTTCCAAAGCTGACCTTGTGGACTATATCCGTGCCGATATTCAGCGCCGCGCCGACAACTACCAATGGCGGATTGATAAATGGGCGCGGGAAGGTGGGTTTCCTGTCAGTTTTATCGCGCTTGAACGTAATCACGCCCAAGGAAAACCGCAACCCTTTCCGTATTGGGATGGAAACCCGCACCATGATGTGCACAACATTGAACTGCATGGGATGTATCACCTTTTTGGCGACTTGCTTGCGGAGCGGTTTTTGGTCGCCCTGGACAAGTTGGGCTATGCGGATGGCTTGGTACCCGTAGCGGACCGCCGCCGCCAGATCGCGGAAATAGATGCGGAGCTGAAAGCACTTAATGCCAAGCGCGACGGCTTGGCGAACGACCTCATAAGCTCCGGGATGTATGAGTAATATGCCTGGGCGGCTTTGTTTTGCCGGTGCTGTGGTAACGCCCGCAGAGTTCCAACTTGCCTTGGAAGCGCGCAGGGAAGCAAAACCAAAGGCCCCACAACGCCCCCTTACTGATGATGAAGTCAGCGCTCGGATTGCCTTACTCAAACGCGAAAATGCGCTCCTGCGGGAGCGTGCCGAGCAGTTACAAAACAAAGAGGCCGAGCGCATGGCGCAGGAGATTATTAGAGGCCGTCAAGGCCAGCCAGCGTCAAGGCACAGCTCATATTGAACACCTCCTTCTGAGAGTGTAGGGCAATGCAACCGGGGCGAGAAGTGCGCCATAGCCCCGGATGCGCCCGCAAAATGGCACACATGGGCAGCCTGTTTTAACCACCGCCGTCCGCAAGCCACGGCTGCGCAACAGGTAAAGCAAAGGCCGGGATTTAACCCCCGGCTTTTGTGTTTTGTGCCAAATGACGCGCAAATTCCCAGCGCTAATTTATTCCGAAGTCTATTTCTTTTTTATTCCGAGTTTATTTGCTTCCTTACACCCCGTGCAAAAATAAACCCCGCCGCCGCTCTTGAAATCGGGCGGTGTTGCCCCTACTATTAGCACTCGCAGGAAGGGAGTGCTAACAAAGCCATGAAATCCCGCCTCCGCATTTAATTAACCCACTGATTTAGGAGAAATAAGTATGAAAATTCGTCCTTTGAACGATCGTGTCATCGTCAAGCGCATGGAAGAAGAACGCAAGACCGCTTCCGGTATCGTGATTCCCGATGCAGCCACCGAAAAACCGGATCAAGGCGAAATCATCGCTGTGGGCAAAGGCAAAACAGGTGACGACGGCAAGTTGCAGGCGATGTCGGTCAAGGTCGGCGACCGCGTGTTGTTCGGCAAATATTCCGGACAGGCTTTCAAGATGGACGGCCAGGAGTATTTAACCATGCGCGAAGATGACATCATCGGCGTAGTTGAAGCGTAATTACCGACAAATTAGGAGAACACAACATGGCAGCTAAAGACGTAAAATTCCACGACGCCGCACGCAACAAGATGGTTGCTGGCGTGAACATTCTGGCCGATGCAGTCAAAGTGACGCTCGGCCCCAAAGGCCGCAATGTAATATTGGATCGCTCCTACGGTGCGCCAACTATCACTAAAGATGGCGTATCTGTCGCTAAAGAGATCGAATTGAAGGATAAGTTCGAAAATATGGGCGCGCAGATGGTCAAGGAAGTCGCTTCCAAGACCTCCGATGTGGCCGGTGACGGCACCACCACCGCGACCGTGCTGGCACAATCCATCGTTCAGGAAGGCATGAAGTTCGTTGCCGCCGGCATGAACCCGATGGACCTGAAACGCGGCATCGACAAGGCGGTTATCGCTGCGGTCGAAGAGCTGAAGAAACTTTCCAAGCCCTGCACCACCAGCAAGGAAATCGCGCAAGTGGGCAGCATTTCCGCCAACTCTGACACCGTGATCGGCGAGAAGATCGCAGCGGCGATGGAAAAGGTCGGCAAGGAAGGCGTGATCACGATTGAAGATGGCACCGGCCTGGAAGATGAGCTGGACATCGTCGAAGGCATGCAGTTCGACCGCGGCTACCTGTCACCCTATTTCATCAACAACCAGGATCGTCAGCTGGCCTTGATGGAAAATCCCTACATCCTGCTGCACGACAAGAAAGTCTCCAACATCCGTGACCTGCTACCGGTACTGGAACAAATCGCCAAGTCCGGTCGCCCATTGCTGATCATCGCCGAAGACGTGGATGGTGAAGCGCTGGCTACCCTGGTGGTGAACAACATTCGCGGCATCCTGAAGACCGTTGCTGTCAAGGCGCCCGGTTTCGGCGATCGCCGCAAGGCCATGCTGGAAGACATCGCAACCTTGACCGGCGGCACGGTCATCGCCGAGGAAGTGGGCCTGTCTCTGGAGAAGGCCACTTTGGCCGAATTGGGCCAAGCCAAGCGCATCGAAGTGGGCAAGGACAACACCATCATCATCGATGGCGCCGGCAAGGAAGAAGCGATCAAGGCGCGTATCGGCCAGATCAACAAGCAGGCCGAAGAATCCACCAGCGACTACGACAAGGAAAAGCTGCAGGAACGCAAAGCCAAGCTGGCTGGCGGCGTGGCCGTGATCAAGGTCGGTGCTGCGACCGAAGTCGAAATGAAAGAGAAAAAGGCGCGCGTCGAAGATGCATTGCACGCCACCCGTGCAGCCGTTGAAGAAGGCATCGTTCCCGGCGGCGGCGTGGCACTGCTGCGCGCCAAGGTGGCGGTAGCCAAGCTGAAGGGCGGCAACCACGATCAGGACGCGGGCATCACCATCGTGTTGCGCGCCATGGAAGCCCCGCTGCGCGCCATCGTGCAAAATGCCGGTGACGAGCCTTCTGTGGTAGTGAACAAGATTCTGGAAGGTAAGGGCAATTTCGGCTACAACGCCGCCAGCAGCGAATATGGCGACATGCTGGCGATGGGCGTGGTTGATCCGACCAAGGTGACGCGCGTCGCATTGCAAAATGCGGCTTCGATTGCCGGCCTGATGCTGACAACCGCCTGCATGGTCGCCGAGATGCCGGAAGACAAACCGGCCGGCGGCATGGGCGGCGGTGATATGGGCGGCATGGGTGGCATGGGCGGCATGATGTAGCTTTTATTTGCTTCATGGGCCGTTTGTTTCACAACGTTTTTAACGCGCTCGCAAACCCTGCTCAGGCAGGGTTTGTTATTTGGCGCGGTATCGGTATAATGCGCGGCTTCCGAAGTTGGCCTGCTTTGTTTCGGCTAACGGGAAAATGCAGTAAAAATGGCCTGGTAGCTCAGTCGGTAGAGCAGAGGATTGAAAATCCTTGTGTCGGTGGTTCGATTCCGCCCCGGGCCACCAAATAGAATAAGGGGTTGCAGAGATGCAGCCCCTTTTTATTTTTCAGCTTTTTATTCCGTGTAGGGGTGGTGTAGGATTTTTTCGTCAATGTAAAACCAGCTGTTTGTTCACGCAGAGTTGCCGGACAACCTCAACGCAACACACTCGCCAGTGGCGACAATCTGACTGGCCAGCATCGCCATTTCTGACGGTTCCGTATCCGGCGACAGAAAATCAAAACCGGCTTGCAGAGGGTGGTGAGCTGAGAAAGCATCCGAGCCTGACCAAAATTTATTGCCCAAACGAGACACCGGACACCGGTTCGTGCCGGACGGCGGCGCGACTCAGGCAAAAATATTTTGGGATTTCCAGAAGGCTTGAAACTTGCCGATACGCGTCTGGCGCGTGCCAGCCCGTCCAGAATATCCAGGTTTATTTCCCAGCAAAGACTTGAGGAGTGCCTGATGATGCAACTAAATTGTTAATGCGGTCATGAATATCTAATGGGGCCATGAAAAGATAACGTGTCCCTGAGATGGCTTTAATAAGAAGTTCCATATCAGCCAAACCTAATAAATCAGTCCGCGCAGTTTGAGTTGCTACACCATGAACCTTCTGATGCCCTTGGATGGTATACGTTTCTCCGGGGTGCTTCAGAGCATGTGTGAGGAGCGCGATCTGGCGATAGTTGAGTTGGCTTCGTAATGTTGGTGAAGTAGAAAGCATTTTTTCGAAGTTACGCTGCTGCTCATATATGCGTGATATATATTCATGAAATTGGTCTATGGCCCTTCGAATAATTTCGAGCTGATGGATTACAAAGTATGACGTATCGTTGTCATCAGTTTCTGTATGAAGGTACGCTCTTACATATTGAGCTGGAGCCTTGCGTAGGAAATGAGAAATAGAAATATATTCCATTAACCCATAACCGCTTCTAGCCATAGACCAGTAAAAAAGTGCTCGAGCAGTGCGTCCGTTGCCATCCACAAAAGGATGGTCATAGCCAATCATAAAATGAAGCAGAATTGCTCTAACTACCGGGTGAATAAAAGGAGAGTTGCTCTCATCTAAATTTGCAAAGTCGCATAAGCGCTTCAGGCGGTCTGGTAATTCAGTATATGTTGGTGGTTGATGAATTATGGTTCCATCTCGATTGTCGATTACCTGTACGTCATCTGAATGGCGTAGCCTACCGGCATCCATTGGGTCGTCCAATGTATACTCTGTCAAAATTGCATGCAGTTCAAGAATACGTTCAGGAGTAATCTGGTCTTTCTGCATACCTCTGATGGTTTCCATCGCGCGATAATTATTAAAGATCATTCGCTCACTATGATCTCTAGGTTTTCGCCCTTGTCGAAGCATTACTTCAGCTACTTTACGTGTTGTCGAAGCGCCTTCAAGTTGACTGGATGTAATAGCTTCCTCAATAAAAGAGTTTATGAGATAGCGCTGTTGATGCTCTATTGAGGCTATGTTTTTACTGGCAGACGAAATAATTTTCCCTCCAGCTTCTTGATCTATATGATGGAGGTGCACAAGTACAGGCTCTGGCATTGCTAAAACAAAAGGTTCTCCCGTCTTGTTAAGTAATGGAAGTTGGCGATAAAGAGTGTTACGTGCAAATTTTAAGGCTACCCACCAGGATTCAGTGGTTAACCCATCGGGTGGTGGGCGGCGCCGAATTTGATCCCAATGCAAATAATGATTGTCTAGTATTTTGCTGCGATTTTGAATTGCATTGGCTATATCTCGCCCCGTTACATTAGATAACAGCGTATTTAGGTCGGGTGGCGTAAGTGGTAGTTTCATAATGTTGTTATTCACCTTCTCTATCTTCGGTAAATTAGCAATTATTAATAAGCCATTGCTAGCAGCTGCTAATTTAGTACTAAATTAGCAATCATTAGCAGTATAGCTAGTAAGGATTTAGATAGCTACTAATTTAGTACTAAATTAGCAATCATTAGCAGTATAGCTAGTAAGGATTTGGATATCTGCTAATTTGTTATTAAATTAGCAGATATTAGTAGTATAGTTAGTATGGTTTTATCGGGTAATTAGAAGGCTTTGTTTCTACAATTAGTAGCATGGCCGCGCTGCCACTTGGTTTTAACTATGCTAGAATGCGCGCCTTTGTAGAGGCACGGCAGGGCAACTACTTGATTTTATGGTTTTCCAGCTAGGCTTGAAAATCCTTGTGTCGGTGGTTCGATTCCGCCCCGGGCCACCAAATATTAATAACAAATGCCCGATCCGTTCGGGCATTTGTTTTTCACGACAGATAAACACCCATGAGCGAACTCGCAGGTGA
>Ga0209343_10006880_pt1 | contig 13535 bp, 11 predicted proteins | sample RifCSPlowO2_02_FD_184026 | JGI IMG/M metagenome (GOLD analysis project Ga0209343, IMG submission 184026) | Groundwater microbial communities from Rifle, Colorado - Rifle CSP2_plank lowO2_0.2 (SPAdes) (version 2) | ecosystem: Environmental > Aquatic > Deep subsurface > Groundwater | place... | reverse complement strand
TCTAGCCGCTTCTCTTCTTTCATCGTCAGGGTTGTCATCCCCACACCCTGACATAATCACGTTGCTAATACCCCCTGACATAATTACTTTGCTACAACAAGTAGATTTTTTTTACTTGACAGGGGATTCCAAAAATTATAGTTTCAAGCTTGAACCTATGTTCAATACTATTGAACCCATGAATCGTCACAGTCAGGCAGGTATCTAGGAGTCATCGGTCAATTTATCGAAGGCAAACAATGGGCATCCGGGCGACGAAGAACATGCATCTGAGTCCGACAAAGAGAGTTCCAAACGAAATAAAGGGAGTTTGCCTCCTAATCCTATTCTCTGTTTGTTTTTCTCTTCAATTCCTCTTCCCAAGCAATGTATGGGCTCAAAAGCAGCGAATCAGGATCGCTTACCCGGCATTTGCTGCAAGCTTTGTGCAAGGATGGGTGGCCGCGGATGCGGGGATCTTTAAAAAGCACGGTCTTGATGTGGACATTATCTACATCGGTGGCGGCAGCAGAGTGACGTCTGCTCTTATTGGACAATCTGTGGATTTTACTCTCGGATCTGATGAGGCAATCTATTTTGCGATTATAGAAGGGGCCAATCTGGTCAGGTTGGGTACTAGCCTAAATTCCCTTTCTTTTTCCTTGGCGGTTAGGCCTGAGATCAAAGAAGCGAAAGACCTCAAAGGAAAGGTTCTTGGTAGAAATTGGAGTATCGATCAATCTTATGCAAGTCTGTTGCGAGCGCTTTTGGCTTTGGGCATGGACTTCCGAGCAGATGTAAAAATTATACCAGTCGGCGCGATGAACGAGAGACTTCAGGCGGTCTTAAATGGCCATATTGCGGGGACTATTGTTTTTCCGCCTTTCGACAATCGTGCCGAGAGCGCCGGTCTGAGAATTCTTTATCGGGATCGAGCTAAGACCCTGAACGGGGGAATCACAACGACGCGCCAGTTTCTGTCTTCCCATCGCGAGTTAGTTAAGTTCTTCTTAAAGGGATATCGCGAAGCCGCCCAATACACCCAAAGGTACAAACAAGAAGCAACGGCTGTATTGGGCAGGTACCTTAAAACGTCGGACAGGAATCTCCTGGGCCGTTTATACGATGATACAGTTCCTTATCTTGAGCCCAGTCTCTATCCTTTGACGGAAGCTATTCAGGAGACTCTGGATGTAGTTTCTTATACAAATCCAAAAGCAAAGAAACTGAAACCAACGGAATTTTGGGACCTTAGCATTTTAAAAGAATTGGATCGAGAAGGATAATTTTTTGCGCCAATTTAGTGACAGTGAGCAGATCAGAGGTCCATCCAAACAGAACAGAACTTGTTATGAAATGAGGGCCAATAATTTGAACGCAGTAGAGAAAGTATTAGCTGTACTCGGCCTCTTCGATGAAAGCAAATTAGAATGGACGCTTACGGAGATGCAGAAAACGCTTGGGATGCCCAAGAGCAGTCTTCATTGGATAACGAGTATCCTAGTCGGGAATAATTACCTTCAAAAGGATGAGGTTTCGCGTGCGTATCGGCCGGGACCGGGCCTCTTGGCATTAGCTGATGCCTGCTCAGAGGGTTACGCGTTACGACGTGTGGCTCTACCCTTTTTGAAGGAACTGAGTCGGGAAACAAAAGGAACTACAGCGCTTCGAATTCGTTTGGGTGTCCACTCAGTTGCCTTGGCTGTGGTAAACAGCGATGAGCCCCTTCACGTCCGTTACAAACCTGGAGAGAAGTTGCCAATCAATCTTGGTGCTCCAGGGAAAGTCCTACTGGCTTATATACCGCTGGATGAAGTAATTGCTCTGTCAAAAAAGGGGGCTATAAAGAAGGTGACCCTTGCCTCCATTACGGATCTGCCAACACTTGAGAAAGAATTAAGGAAAATTCGCCTAAAAGGATTCGCATTCAGCGATGGAGAGGCCATAAGCGGGGCTCGAGCCGTGGCTGCGCCTATCCGTGATTTCACTGAAGATGTTGTAGCATCGCTGGTTTTGGCTTTTCCTGCGATTTCACTTCCCAGAAATAGAATTCCGCAGGTAGCGGGGCAAGTTATAAGGTACGCCGGTGAGATATCCAAGGCGTTGGGGTATCGAGATAGAAAAAGCAAAGCCGTTCCGAATTAGAAATTTATGAAATATGGGAGCCTTGGTCAAATCTAAGAGGCGTTAGCCGAAAAGGTACTTCTACAAGCGATTGGAATATAAGAAGCCGGCGAGGACGACATCATGCTTCAACAAGCGCAGATCGAGTTTGGTACAAGTATTCGTGCTACAAGCGCTGATGCCGGGCGTCCCGTGTGTGAGCAGATTAATGAAACTGTACTCTTTGTCCGGAAGCTCGCTGAGCTCGGGACCTTTGCGCGCATAACAGCCCAGCATCACTGGCTCTCTTACCCGAGCGTGTGGACAGATCCGCTGCTCATGTTGTCCCGATTAGCCCCCGAAGCGGACCATATGCGTCTGCTGACAAGTGTTATTAAACTGGCCCTCCATAATCCTGTCGAAATGGCAGAGCAGGTTGTGACCCTGGATCATATCAGTGGCGGGCGTTTTGATTTCGGCATTGCTGTTGGATACCAGGAAGCAGAACTGGAGGCTGTGGGTATCAGTAGAAAGGATCGTGTGCCCCGCTTGGAGGAATCTTTGGAGCTCATGAAACTTCTATGGGCTGGCGACGAAGTTACATACCAGGGCCGCTTCTGGAAAATAAACCGCAGGCGGATGGGGTTTGGTCCCGTACAGAAACCGCACCCGCCAATCTGGGTTGCGGCTCAAAGCATCGGCGCTGCGCAGAGAGCGGCGCGGATCGGTAATATTCTTTTGGCACCTCAGGTGTCGTGGAAAGACCTGTCAATTCTCGTAGGAGAGTTTGGAGACGTCTGCGCTGCAAAGGGAAGGACTGGCCTGATTGGTGTTAATAGAAACTTTGCCCTGGCGAAAGATCGCAACACCGCGATCGAAACGTCGGGTCAGAGAGTTAGGTCCATGATGGACACGTATCGGAATTGGGATATGCGAGAAAAGACTACCCTGGAAATTGTGCTCGACCCAGAAAGAGATTATGGCGACTGGGCAATAATAGGGAGTGCCCAGGAATGTGTCGATACTATCAGCCGGTATAGGGATGAGCTGGGCTTAAACTACATCGGCTTGACCATCATGAATATGCCGAAGGAATTTTCCGCGAAAATGGATTATGTCCAGCGTCTTTCGGAGGACGTGTTGAGCAAAGTCGTTTAAGGGGCAAAACGTTTGTTCGAGTGGGAGAATGCTGGATTTGGCGATTAAAAATGTTCACATGATTACGCCCGATGGAGTCGCTTATGGTGGGCTCGGAGTAGAGGGCGAGACGATCCGTTATATCGGCCCGGCAAAGGAGCTTCCTAATGCTAGACGTGTAGTGGATGGCCAGGAACATCTTGCCATCCCGGGATTTATTGACCCGCACGTGCACCTAGGACAAGTCGGAGTGCCGCAGGACGCAGAGATACTGGGGCAGAATTTTCTTCATGAAACGAGGGCCGCGCTAAGAGGCGGAGTGACCACCGTTGGAGTGTTTAGTGCGCCGCGCCCATCTGGGTCGGGAATCAACGCCGTGCGTTTGTGCCGGGAGATTGGCGAGGCATACTCGTTCACCGATTTTTTTTTCCACAGCGTCATCAGCAGCGAGAAGCATGTCTGGGAGATTCCTATTTTGGCCAGAGAGTGTGGCGTTTGGTCTTTTAAACACTTTTTTAATGCCAATAAACCTCGGCACCCGGGTGAAGATGTTCCGCATGCGCATTGCGAGCACGCACTTTTGTTTCAATCGCTCCAAGTTGTGTCGGGGCTTGGTCCACCTGCCTTAGGGATGGTCCATTGCGAGGATCAAGACCTGATTAACCTTCTTGAAGACCGGCTTAAGGGCGACAACAGAAATGACCTTAAGGCATGGGCAGAGGCACGTCCCGGGTGGGTGGAGCACTTGCGTATGCGTCTTGCATTTGAGATTGCCAAAGCGACCGGGGCTGCTCTGTACTTCGTTCACATAGGTGCCGAAGAGGGAGTGGATCTCATGGCCGAGGCACGTAGCCGTGGGCATCGCGTTTGGGGGGAGACTTGTCCCCATTACCTCACTCATACAGCTGAAATGGAAAAAGAGATTGGATGCTGGGGAAAGGTCAAGACAGCCATCAAATTTCCCCGCGATCGCGATCGGCTATGGCAGGGAATTAAGGAGGGGAACATTACGAACATGGGAACGGACCATGTCGCGTGCAATCGAGAAGAAAAAGAGCAGGGAGGGGCTAAGTTCGGCAATATATGGAAGTCGCGTGCGGGCATTGCAGGAGGACTGGAACATTGGCTTCCGGTCATGATGACCTGTGGCGTTGGCGGCGGGAAAATCTCTGTCGAGGAGATGGCGAGGATATGCGCTACAAATAACGCGATTGCGTTTGGCTTGTATCCACAGAAAGGGGTGTTGAAGGAAGGTTCCGATGCCGACGTCGTACTCGTAGACCCGGAGCGGGAAGTGAAGGTCGATTCTAGTTTTTATTTAGGGCGCGCGGATTGGAGCATTTACGAGGGATGGACGCTGAAAGGACTTCCAAGGATGACTGTGCTCCGAGGAAATGTGGTTTGGGATGGTAATGATTTGACGGAACATGGCAAAGGTCAGTACCTGTTCCGTCGGTGTTTTAGAAACTAGTTAAGGAGATCCGTGTCCGTTCATCACTGGCGGGACTATATTCCCGAAGATCTCAAGCAGTTCTATCGAGAGAACAAGTTTGGGGGTCGTCTCGGTTTTGGTAAAACTCCCGCAGTCCTAATTATTGACATGCAGTTCGGTGGGCTCGGGGAAAAAGGGGAACCTATAGAGATATCTGTAAAAAAGTACCCTCATAGTGCCGGAGAGATTGGGTGGAAGGCGGTCGACTATATTCGTGAACTGGCGGACTTAGCGCGGACTAAAAAGGTGCCTGTGGTTTACACAAAAATGCGGAAGCCTTCTCCCGGGATAAAGCCATTCCGAACAAAATTTCCGGCTTCGAGGGAACACACTCCGCCTCGAAACTTGGAAATTGTGGATGAAATCTCGCCAAAGCAAGGAGATATCGTCATCGAAAAGGAGGCCTACAGTGCCTTTTTCGGGACTCCGCTATTAAGTTATCTTCATCAATTGCGCATTGATACCCTCCTCATTACGGGTCGCACCACAGGTTCCTGTGTGCGGGCTACCGCTTTGGATGCAATCCAGCACAATTTTTATACCGTCCTGATAGAGGAGTGCGTTTTTGATCGAACACCCGCAACCCACGCTTTTAACCTATTTGAACTCGATACCAGATTCGTCGATGTGCTGCCCCTAGTAGAGGCAGAAGAATATCTCAAAAGCTTGAAGCAATAATCAGTTCCATCATGACTCATACAAACTAAAGGAGGAAAACGGTTGGCAAGGGTAGCGATTGATGTGGGGGGGACCTTTACGGATGTTCTGCTCCTAGATGATACCGGGGCATTGCACGAATTTAAGGTGCCGACAACTCCGGTGGATCCATCGGCTGGTGTGATTAAAGGCTTAGAGAAAGCCGCATCGGCCAGCGAGACTCCTCTCGAGTTGTTTATGGGCAGTCTGGATCTTCTAATCCATGGTACGACCCTGGCGACTAACGCTCTTCTCACAGGACGAGGGGCCAAAGTCGGCATGATCACGACCAAGAACTTTCGAGATCTCTTGGAGATACGGCGTGGCTTTAAGAACATCCGAACCTCAATGTATAACGTCTTTGTCCCTCCTTATCGGCCCCTGGTTCCTCGGTATCTAAGATTGGGCGTTGAAGAACGGACTCTTCATAGTGGGGAGATCTTGACTCCCCTGAATTTTCCAGAACTCGAGAAAGCCATAGGTAAACTAAAAAAACACGGAGTGGAGTCTATTGCGATCTGTTTTCTCCACTCTTACGCCAACCCAGAAAATGAACGAAAGGCAAAAGACCACTGCCGGCAGTCCTTAGATGGTCTCTATGTGACCACGTCTCATGAGATTCTCCCTGTGTGGCGAGAATACGAGCGTTTTAGCACTACCGTAGTCAGCGCTTATGTGGGGCCAATAGTAGACAGATACCTCGTTAAACTTGAAGAGTGTTTAGGGGAGGTAGGCTTTCGGGGAACCTTGCTTTTGGTCCAATCTGAGGGATTGGTCCAGTCGGCTGCTGGATCACGCCAAAAGGCGGTTTCGCTGATCGGGTCTGGCCCTGCGGCGGCGCCGGTTGCGGCTAACTACTGGGGGCGATTAGTAGGTCATAAGAATGTGATCTCTATTGATATGGGTGGCACCAGCCTGGACGTCTGCCTGATTCGGGATGGAGAAATTCCGACCACAACAGAAGCTTGGGTTGGGGATGAGCGGGTAGCAATCAAATTGGTGGATATCCACAGTGCCGGGGCTGGTGGGGGCAGCATTGCCTGGGTCGATTCCCTGGGTTTACTCCGGGTTGGTCCGCAGAGCGCTGGAGCAGATCCAGGTCCGGCATGCTACGGTAAGGGAGGAAGCGAGCCCACGGTTACGGATGCTGACCTTCTTTTGGGCTATATTCCTCATGACTACTTCCTTGGAGGAGAGATTCAATTAAACGAGGAAGTGGCTAAGCAAGCCATCCAAAAAGTTGGTGAGCGGTTGGGCCTGGGATTAACGGAGACTGCCCGCGCTATTTTTGTAACAGTTAATTCTTTCATGGCTGATCAAGTGACAGAAATTTCCACCAAAAAAGGTTATGACATCCGCGACTTTGCACTCATTGCAGGGGGGGGTGCTGGTCCTGTTCATGCGGCCGGCATCGCTGATATCTTGGGGGTCCCAACAGTAATCATACCCCGATTCGCCGCTCTCTATAGCGCCTTCGGCATGTTTGCCATGGATGCAGGACAAAGCTATGCGCGTTCCTACATCGCTCGAGCCGATAGGTTAGATCTTGATCAGGTAAATAAGCTCTTCCTCGATATGAAAGATGAGGCTGTACAAACTTTTCAGAGTTTTGGAATCGGGAAGAAAGAGGATCTAAGGATTACCCGCACTGCTGATATGCGCTACACTGGGCAGTTTAACGAGGTTGAAATCGCTCTTCCTTACAGCACTCTCAAACGCGAGGATGTTGAGGAGATCGTCAATACCTTTCACACGGCTCACCGAAGGCTCTATAACTTCTCCGTTCCATCTCGCCCTGTTGAGTTCCACACGTTCCGGATTAAGGCCCTTTCCCCGAAGATACCCTTCACTATCAAAGACGGTTCCGTGGGAAACGTGAATGTTCCCTCTGCATTGAAAAGAAAGCGGTCTTGCTTTTTCAGTGGTGCCTTCGTGGAGACAGCTGTTTACGACGGGGAGAAGCTTCAGCCAAAGGACTTAATTCAAGGACCTGCCATCATCGAGGAGACAACTACCACCGTTGTCATCCCCGAGTCCTTCTGTTGCGAAGTAGATCCTCTCCGAAACTACATTCTCAGGAGACGTACATGACCGGAACCTCCGTCGATCCCATTACGCTCTCGACCGTATGGCACTTCTTGCAGAGCACGTGCCGAGAGATGCGCTATTTGGTCCAACGGACTGCGCAGAGCCACATCATTGCCCAGCTAGGGGATATCTCCGTTGGCATCTGGGACCACATGGCACGTACGGTGGCTGTTCCCGTTGGGCTGCCCGCACAGTTCCTCGGCGGAAAACTTTCGGTTCGCTACTTGCTCGATGAGTGCGGGGGAGATATCGATCCGGGGGATGTTTTTCTCCAGAACGATCCCTATCACGGGTACAATACACACTTGCCAGACTGGGGTTTTTTCCGGCCCATCTTTTACAGAGGCGAGCTGCTATTTTTCACTTTGGCGCGAGGCCATCAAATGGACACCGGAGGATCCTACCCCGGGGGATATTTTCCCAATGGGTATGACATTCATGCAGAGGGATTATGTTTTCCTCCCATCAAGGTTTTCCGCAAGGGGGAAGAACAGAAAGACCTTTGGAAGCTTATTTGGAACAACGTGCGCTATCCGGAGGCAATGAAGATCGATATCGGAGCACTCCTGGGGGCAACTGAATTATGCGAGGCAAGGATAACCTCTCTCCTAGACCGATATGGCAAGGAAACCGTTCTGGCCTGCGTGAAAGAAATGTTGGACAGAACGGAACGTGCGGTCAGAGAGGAGATCGGTCAAATGCCTGATGGAACATACTATGGAGAGTCGTCTAGTGATGATGACGGAACGGAACTTGGGGTTCCGGTTACGGTTCGCTGTCAGATCACGATCAACGGTGATGAGATGACCGTTGATTACTCACAAAGTGATTCCCAGCGCAAAGGATTTGTGAACCATAGCTTGATGCCCACCTTCAGCAAGACATTGGGAGTAGTTTTTTTGTTTTTCGATTCAGCCCTCGCTGATTACCACAATGAAGGAAGTATGCGGCCCATTGATATCATAGCCCCGGAGGGCAGCGTGGTGAATCCCCGCTATCCTGCTACGGTAGGTGGCTCGCCGATCAGCGTGGGTCTACAGGTGGCCGAATCGGTGGCTGTGGCTATGTCAAAAGCGCTGCCTCATAGGGCTGTGGCGGCATGGGGCCGGCGTTTTGGCCAGTACATATTCGGTACTAACCCTCAGACAGGAGAGAGCTACGTGTGGTGTCCTTTTGATCCAGATGGAGGAGCGGGAGCTGTTTATGGATATGATGGCCATCAGGCGCCTGCCTCGGGATTGTCTGCCTTAGGGAATGTGCAGCGAAGCAATGTGGAAGAGGCCGAGATCCGATTCCCGTGGCGGTATCTTAGATACGAATTCAGCCAGGATCGTATGGGACATGGAAAATGGCGTGGAGCTCCGGGTATGGCTTGGGAGATACTCAATGAAGGAAACGAGGCGGGATTGCCCACAGGAAATTCCGATGGCGAGTACACTTATGCTCCCGCTGCAGGGGGTGGGTTGCCTGCGCCACTTGGACGAGCTTGTATCCTGCGGGGAAAGAAAAAGATACCGGTCCATACTCATCGAATGTATTGGGCGCAGGCCGGGGATGTTTTGGGGCGGCTCTCAGGTGGAGGGGCAGGTGTAGGCGATCCAGCAGAGCGAGAGCCGGAAAAAGTTAGAGAGGATGTACTGAATGAGATCGTTTCCGTAAAAGTGGCTAGGCAGGTTTATAAGGTTGTCATCGATCCGAAGACTCTGAATATCGATGACAAAAAGACGCGGTCGCTAAGGAAAATAAAACAGAAAAGGAGCTGATATGAAACAGTTTGAGACCATTAAGATTGAAAAAGAAAACAGATCGCCACGATCACTCTCAATCGACCGGAGAAAAAAAATTGCATGAATCCGCAGCTCCATTTTGAGATGTGTGATGTCCTTGAAGATTTGACTACTGACCCTCAGACCCGGGTGTTGGTCCTTACAGGGGCTGGCGATAGCTTCTGTGCTGGACAAGACCTCAAGGAGCTTTTTTACGATCTCGCCAACGATCCGAAGAAACGGATCAAAGTTCGCAAGGCGTCCTCATATTGGAGGGAGCAATTCAAGTCAGGTAAATATCGACCGGGCCTCGCCCCTTATAAGTGGGAATAAAAGCATTGAGAGAGAAAAGTAGCCGATGTCTTACTACAGAGATCTGCGAGAATATCTGAGAAGGCTGGACTCTATTGGACGTCTCCACCACATTGACAAAGAGGTAGACAAAGATTGGGAAGTGGCGGCTGTGGCGCGGAGGCTTTTCCAGAAAATTCCAGAGTGGAAAAGGCCGGCGCTATTTTTTAGTCGGGTGAAGGGATTCGATATCCCTGTTGTCGGAGGAATCCTGGGCGGTTCCAAAGAGATCTATGCGGCTGCTCTAAATACTACCGTCGAAGAGCTTTCATCGACGTGGGACAGGATGCTTGGCAACCTCGTAAAACCTCGGGTGGTAAGCAACGGCCCCTGCAAGGAAAATATTCTTCAGGGAAATGACGTTGATCTTAACTCTTTGCCCGTCCCGGTCTGGACGGTCGGTGAAGACCCGGGACCTTTCCTGACGGCTCCGTGTGTCTGTACCCGAGATCCTGACACAGGGATCACCAATATCGGGACTTATCGGATGCAGATTAAAGGAAGAAATAAAACCGGCCTTTATGCGAGTCCCTACCACCACATCAACATGCACATAGCCAAGTACGAGGAGCGAGGTGATTGTACTCCTGTTGCCGTTATATTGGGGAGTGACCCTTCTGTACCGCTTATTTCTATTTCAAAGGTCCCTTATGAGTTTGATAACTATGAGGCGGCGGGAGGCATTCGAGGAGAACCGATAGAGTTAGTGAAATGCGAGACCCACGATCTCTACGTTCCCGCTCATGCAGAGATCATCCTCGAAGGATGGATTCGTCCTAAGGTTCGTGAGCGCGAGGGTCCGTTTGGAGAATTTACTGGGTATATGGGTTCGGCTGGAAAAGCATATGTCCTGGAGGTTGAGTGTGTCACCTTTAGGAAGAATCCGTTGCTCCATGTCTTTTTTAGCCAGGCGCCTCCTTCCGAAAGTAGTCTCATAAGGGGCATCGGTATCGAATCCGGGATTATAAAGGCCCTCAAGCAGAACGGAATTCGAGTAAGAGATGTCCACGTCAAAGAGAGTGGCGGGTCCAATGCCTACTTGATCATCTCAATGAAAAAAGAATACGAGGGTCAGGTCTCCCACGCTATGTGGACTGCCTGGTCCACAGTGCCCGACGCTGGGAAGATTACGGTCGTGGTGGACGACGACATCGATGTCCGTGATCATTTTGCAGTAGAATGGGCTCTCTCTTTTAGAGTTCAGCCACATAGAGATGCGATCATCGTTTCTAATGCTCCGGCCATGGCTTTGGATCCTTCCCTGGCAGATCATAGTGTTGCCCAACACGATAGGCGGAAATTACACAGTTCTAGGTTGGCAATAGACGCAACAAAAAAGCACGAATTTCCCGCTCTTTCGCTGCCGCCATTAAACCACCTTAGAAAGGTAGACGAGGACTGGGCTCTCTACGGCTTTTTGGAATGAGGCGACTAAGAACGGATCAGATTAGGTACTTTGAGCCGCATAAGGAGAGATAAAGGAGTGAATAGTTAACAATGACGAAAACGGAACCTGACATAAGTTACGATTTCGGACAAACCAAGGAGCATCGCCAAGTCACGGATGAAGATATCGATCGGATGCGTGTGCGCATAGGTACAGAGGTCCCGATACAGGATCCTTACAATAGAGTGGCAACTGCAGACGCAATCCGACACTACGCCTATGGGATAGGCGACGATAACCCTCTGTTTTGTGACGAAGCCTATGCGAGGAAAACGCGGTGGGGGACAATCATCGCTCCTCCTTATTTTGTCGAGACCATGGGGGTCAGTAGGGCCAAGGAAATTCCTCGGGAGGCTCGGGAACGGGGGCGTGGTGCTTTAAGCGGGGTACACAGTTGGTACTCGGGAGACGCCGTGGAGCTTCTAGTGCCTGTGCATGTTGGGGACAAGATGACAGTCAAGGCTTATATAGCTAGTGTGGAAGTGAAGGAGAGCGAATTTGCGGGACGCACGGTTCATACTACGCGGCGATACGAATGGGTAAACCAGCGTGGGCAGTTAGTTGCCGTAGCCGATCGGTTGTATGTTGCGGGGGGAAGAGAAAGGACTCCCGGGGAGCGGAAGAAATATGCAGAGCTGGTACGTCAGTCATATGCGGAGGAGGAGATTCGGCGCATTGAACAAGAGTACGAAAAAGAGGTTCGTCGCGGCGCCACGCCATTATTTTGGGAGGATGTTCAAGTTGGAGAGGAGGTCCCTAGTCTGATAAAGGGCCCCCTTACAATAAGCGATATCATTGCCTTTGACATGGGGCGTGGGTCCCCTTACATCAGGGCCCACAGACGCGCTTATCTATATCGGAGACGTCACCCTGCGGCTTATCCCCTAGATGAGTTTGGTATTCCCGATGTGGTTGAACGAGTCCACTGGTCGGAGGAACTAGCGCGTAAGACCGGGAACCCCGCCCCTTATGATTACGGTGCTCAGCGCTTTGCTTGGTTATGCCAATTGATGACCAATTGGATGGGAGACGAGGGCTTTTTACGCCGGTTTAAGATCGAGCTGAGGCGGTTCAATTATGTTGGGGACATCACGTGGTGTAAAGGAAAGGTGGTGGAAAAGTACGAGGAGGAATCCCAGCACCTGGTGAAGTGTGAAGTCTGGTGTCAGGATCAAAGAGATCGTGTTACAGCACGAGGGGAAACTCTCGTTGCCCTGTCCTCGCGTCGAGGTGGACCTGTAAAGCTGATAGTTCGGCCGGCAGCGTGGCAGGAGAATGGTGAGATAGCAGAGGTTTCCAAGTGACCGCTGGCGGGTTCAACGAAGCACGGGCAGCTCTCGCCGAGTTAGAGCGACAGGGCCGTACTTTTGTTCTCGAACACGAGGCAAAAGAAATACTGCACACCTATGGTATTCCCGTCATCCAAGATCATTTCTGCACCTCCGAGGAAGAGGCTTTAAAAGCAGCTCGGGTCGTCGGTTACCCCGTAGTTGTGAAAGTTGTCTCCCCTCAGATTTCTCATAAAAGCGATGTGCGTGGTGTCAGGGTTGGTGTCGCCTCTGAGGATGAGTTGAGGCAGTGCTACCGAGAGATGACGGCAGGAATAGTGGAGCGGCTGGACGCTGCTTCAATTCTAGGCGTGTTAATCGAGCCAGTGGCAAAGGGTTGCGAAATCTTTATCGGGACCTCGAGAGACCCTCACTTTGGGCCGCTGATGATGTTTGGGTTGGGAGGGGTTTTTGTGGAGGTTCTGAAAGACATCTCTTACGGGTTGGCACCCCTAACTCCGTCAGAGGCAGAGAGGATGGTCCGAGAAATCAGGGGCCGTCCCATTCTCCAAGGGGTGCGGGGTGGAAGAGGCGTGGATGACGGAGTTTTAGTTGATGTCCTTGTCAAGGTGTCGCATTTTGTTACCGATTTTCCGCAGGTAGAAGAGATGGATATTAACCCCCTTTTTGCAGAGGGGAATAGAGCGGTCGTAACTGATGCGCGTTTGCTACTAGGACAAGCTACCGCGCAGGAATCAGAGAATCACCAGAGGCTTGATTTAGAAAAACTCTTCTTCCCTCGCTCCGTGGCTGTCGTAGGGGCAACCACCGAAAGGTACAACCGCGGGCGTGTTTGGTTAAAGCGAGTCCAAGAAGCGGGTTACAAGGGGAACTTGTATGTTGTTTCGCGGCGTGAGCAGGTGGATCATTGGCCTACCTATCAACGGATTAGTGACATTCCAGAATTGGTTGACCTTGTCATGCTAGAAGTGGGTCGGGATGCAGTCCCTTCCGTCCTTCAAGATTGTGTGGCCCGCGGTGTCCCCTGGGTTTCCATCCATGCTTCCGGGTTTAGCGACACGGGAACCGATGCCGGGGTGGAGCTCGAAGAACTGGACCTGCTTGCCCTCGACGATGATCGGACGGATGGGGTTGGTCATCCCCCGCGGCTCCTCTGCTCGGCGCTGGCTTGAAAAGACGAGGAAAAT
>Ga0209343_10006878_pt1 | contig 13535 bp, 9 predicted proteins | sample RifCSPlowO2_02_FD_184026 | JGI IMG/M metagenome (GOLD analysis project Ga0209343, IMG submission 184026) | Groundwater microbial communities from Rifle, Colorado - Rifle CSP2_plank lowO2_0.2 (SPAdes) (version 2) | ecosystem: Environmental > Aquatic > Deep subsurface > Groundwater | place: Rifle... | reverse complement strand
CTGCAAGGCAAGGGCAAGGTCGGTGAGTCGGATTGGCCAAACTGGTGCTTTATACCCACGGCAGCATGGGCGGCCTTGCTTCAATTGAGGAATTCCGCCTCTGATCCTGTTGAGATGAAGTGGGCGGTTTCACAAGGCGTTGGCGCACTCTCTGCCATTGGTATTTGGCGGTACTCGCAGGGTATTTATCGGTATGACGCAGACTTGCTTGCTGCGCTTGCGGGCTCAGAACTCTCAGGTGATCTTCCGTCAAATCTCTTCCGTCGGCTGCCAGAATGGTGTGTCTATATTGAGACCCCAGGATTGACTTGGCTCGATGCAGCTCTTCATGGCTTTTGGGCATATTTGGATTGGGACTTAAATGACCAGCGTGAAGAACTCAGGCTGGTTATGAATACTGAAGATGGCCTGTTTACACAGGCACTACACCTTGGCAAATGGTCAATTGAGGAGGCCTTGCAAAAGACATTGGAGTTCACGTTGGGTAATAGCCAGCATAATAATTTGACCAGCTTTTTAAATATGAACTTTTTGGTTCAGTTTTCACCACTTGAGGAACTGAAACCATTAATTTCTATCCTGCTATACCTCTGTTCTGATGAGCCCGATTTCGACCCATTGAGAACACCACAACCCAGGCCAAGTAGACCTGTTCTAAAACAGGGGAAGAGAGGGCAATATATTTTCACGCCTGATAAACCCAAAGTCTTCCCGGTCGGAGTGCGCGTCGGGCCGGTGTTACGACATGCCTTCGAATCTGAGGTGACCGGTCGTACAGTCAAAACACACCTAAGATGAGGTCACTGGCATGGTTTCTGGAAAGGGCCGCGCCCAGGTGTGCGGAACTTCATTTATCAGTGGATTGCGCCCCTGATTGTCGAAGGTAAAAAGCAATCCGAGGGGGGATTACGAAGCACCTACACCTTGCTCATGTAACTGCTGAGCAGTTACATGGGCCCTGGCCACACGGTGGCTAGAAACGCTTGCATGGGGTGCAAGGGGGCGAGTGTTTGAATCACCCCGTCCCGATCAAATAACCCTAGAAGATCTAGTCACTTAACGGTGACTGGATTTTTAATTTCTGGCTCCTTCAAAATTCCAGCAAAACCTCTCCGCAGGGTTTTAAGGCATGTGTTGAGTGTGCCTGTCTGGGCTAGGATCGCCACCTGAATCTTTTTCGGCTAAGGAAACTGCATGGATCGCCTGTTTGCAAACCTGTCGCCAGAGGAACTCTATGAGCACCTTCAATCACTGGACGATGGTGAGAGAACCATCAGGGTTGTGGGAAATAGTGCATTACTGCCGTCACTCGGCGCAGTCTACAAACTGCTTCAGACCTCTCGCGAAGTGGTTTGGGATTCTATGCGGAGCGAGAGACCATCCTTGCCTGTCGCGAAGACGCTAGCTAAGGCATGGAACACTCCTGGCGTACATCTTGGGCGAAGCGCCTCAATTCGACTGTTAAGAGCAGGGCAGGACGCAGGCTTAGCGGAAGCCCTCTCTCATTTCGTGGGTTTGGATTACCTCTGGCCTCGTGCGAATGAATGGACAGGCTTGTTCGCCAGCGGCTTTTTCTCTCAGGACGTTTCCAAGCAATTTTGGGTCGGTTTCGTCCAAGAGGCGATGCGTCTCAACGCCGTAGAGCTGCATTCGGATTTGGGAAGGTTGCGGCAGTGGGGTGCCTATGCCAGATCGCCGACAGTCTTTCGCTTTGGCTGCCCTGCAATGCGGGACGTTCTGGTTGGACGCGTATCCGCTCTCTCTTCTAACGAGGAGGCGGAGCTCGATCCTATGCTCGACCGTGTGCATTTCTTTGATTCATTCGCCGTACTCATGCGCCTCCTGGCTTGGTGTGTTGCAGATTTAACAGTGGATCTTTGGGAACAGGTTGAACAGGACGGGATGGGCAATGATGTTCCGTTGCTGGAGCTGATACCTGTATTCGATGAGACCGCACAGGCCTGGAGCAATCCCATGCACTCTGCGCTTGATCGTCTGGCAAGGATGTCCGGTTGGCAGCAGGAGCAGAAATCGACAAGATTTTTGGGGCGGCTCTGGGGGCGTGAGGGTGGTGTGAATGGTGTTGAATCGCGCATCAGGCTGCTGCGCTACTGGGTGCTGCTGGAAAAGGGGCGCCCTGACTTCAAGTCATTTTTGGGGTTGTCTAGGGTGGTCGCTGCTGAAAAGCTTCGGGCTGCTGCCCCCGATAGGGATGTCATGGAGCAGTTTGCCTGGTATCAGGCTGCGATCTTGCGAGTTGCTGAGACCTTATCACTTGTGCGGTTAGACCTCAGCAGAAGGGGGTATTCGACTTCAGAGCTCTCTGGGCTTATGTCGATTTATCAGCAGGAGTTTCGTACTGCGCGGGACTTGCTTGGCAAGCCCATACAATTGGCTGATTGAGCAGTTTGATACGCTTAAGTTCTTTGGATTGGTAATTGCAAAGACTTGCCCACCCATTTTCACTCGACCTGACCTGTCATTTGCATCGAATTTGCCCGGTATGCTTCATGACCGTGGCTGGCATGGAGCTACCCGAAGCCGCCAGTCGCGATAGGCCTCAGCCGGCCAGAAGCGGACTCCAAACAGGCTCTATTGCTCTGTAATGAACGTCAACTTCGGCCAAATCTCGCCCCAAACCTTGGATCGAAGCCGATATAGAAATGCGGGGTATTTATCGCCCTTCAATCGATCTAAAGGCGCGATGTGAGATGGCCATACCCTTACACTTTTTTGTTCGGACTGCGAATCTGGCCGCTAAAAAACCATCAGGAAACACAGTTGGGCCTGCTTACCCCTCATCATTGCGGGCAGCCTGATGACTGACAAGGAAGAAACCAGTAGCTGACTTACGCCCGCATGACCTTGTTCCAGTCAATCTCATGGCCCGCAGCTTCTAATTCACGCCCCAGGGCCTGTTTCCAACTATTGCCTTCCATGGACTCCCATACGACACCGGCGAAATCACTCGGGATTTCCACGGTGCCACGCTTCAGCGCACACACTTTTTCGCGTCCCAGGCGCCCCAGGAAATAGCCTAACTCCAACAAGACGTTCTGCCGAGCCCGCGGCTCAGGCGTGCCACCCTTGGCGCAGCCCTCATCGTCCGGGGTCAGCAGCACCACGGCAAAGCCCACTTGTCCATGCGCTTCAACCTTCTCCATAACCGTGCGGCCCTGGTTGGCTTGCTCATGCAGAATGATCGGTTCGAAGCCCACCTGCATCAAAAAACGCGCCACGGTTTCTCGTGCGCCTTCATCATGGCCATGCACTACAAACACTCGACGAGAAAGTTCTTGGGGTACCGGTTCTGATATAGCTGGGAGTGCTGGAGTGGGCTCTAAATCAAGATCCGCAAGATCCTCCATCAGGGCCAGTTGAGCCTGCGTAAGCAGCGCGACCGCATTGCCGATGTTTCGCTGGGTAGGGGTGGCATAGTCCACCACTTCACCGCGAGAAATGACCATTGAATAATGTTGAAGACGCGCCGCTTGTTCATAAAGGCCATAAGCCGAGGTGCCCTCGCCAAAGCAGCGGGTTAGTGTGTCCTTGATCGCGACTTCCAAGGCCGCGATCTCAGCACTTCGTCCCTTAACCAACGTACCGACATCAAAGGCTTGCAGCTCAGAGATTCTTTCTCCCAACCTCGCAATACCCCGTTCTATGCCCTGGGGGCTCAGTTGTAGCTTGGGAGCGACAGTAGTGGTTGGAGATTTAGCTCGGGCCATCGCAGTGAATCCTTTCTTATCCTATGTGTGATAAAGGACATTATCACCTATAGGCAAGGATAGCGGTGGCTGTCTGGGTTACCTGTCGCCACCGTCAGCCTTGGGTCGGTTGCAGTCCCTCGTGACCGGCAGAAGTCGACCCATAGCTGCCGGTGGTGTTGGGCAACAACCGGCCCAGAGCGTGTAAAAACACAGCGGAGAAGTGTTGACCGGTAGAGCGGCCCCCGAGATGCGCTATAAAGCTGGTCACTGGCCTTCTACTCCATACGTGGCGATTCTGAAGCTTCCTGGTCGCATAACTACAAGAAACCGGCTGTACAGGCGCCAGGCGAGCCGAAAAGGCATTTAGCCTTAGGCAGTTATCGCCTCTATCAGCGCTGCGCTACCCAATATCTTAATAACTCGTTTTATGTTGTAGGCGAGCACATGCAAGCTCATTTCAGTGCTGACCCTAGGCAAGGTTCTGGTCAGAAAATGGGTAGCGCCCATCCAGGCTTTGAGCGTTCCAAAGGGGTGCTCAACGGTCTGCTTGCGGATACGCATCATCTCTGGGGCCTGATCCAGGCGGTGCTGCATATTCTCCAGCACGCTTTCATGTTCCCACCGCCGGACGCGCCGTTGCGTGCTGGGCGTGCATTGCGCTTTCAGCTCGCAGCTCTGGCAATGTGAACTCCAATAAGTGTGGAGTTTCAGCCCCTTTTCAACACTGGCGTACCGCCAAATCAAGCGCTGCCCTGCGGATTCCACGGTCATCTGGCCACCCATTCCATGAGCATCTGACCACCGATTCCACGCTGATCCGGCCACCCATTCCACGCGCATCCGGCCACTGATTCCACGGCCATCCGGCCACTCAACCGGGCAGGCAGCTACGCAGGATTTCTTCACTACCATCGACCTCTTTTTCGAAGCAGAGAGGTCGTCGTGGAGCGTTTATCCATGCGTAAGATTCGCGAAGTACTACGTCTCAAGTTCGAGGTCGGACTATCAGCTCGCCAGATTGCGGTCAGCGTGCAGGTCGGTCGTGTCACCGTCGGCGACTACCTCAATCGTTTTGCCGCCAGTGGTCTCAGTTGGCCCTGTTCGTTGTCCGATGCCGAGTTGGAGCAGCAACTGTTCCCGCCGGCCCCGGCGGTTGCCAGCGAGAAGCGGCCTTTACCCGATTGGGCATGGGTGCATGCCGAACTGCGCCGCCCCGGGGTGACCCTGGCGCTGCTCTGGCAGGAGTACCGCCTGAGCCAGCCGCAGGGCTTTCAGTACAGCTGGTTCTGTGAGCACTACCGAGCCTGGCAGGGCAAGCTGGACGTGGTGATGCGTCAGGAGCACCGCGTCGGCGAGAAGCTGTTCGTCGACTATGCCGGCCAGACGGTGCCGGTGATCGATCGCCTCAGCGGCGAGATCCGCCAGGCGCAGGTGTTCGTCGCGGTGCTTGGCGCGTCCAGCTACACCTTCGCCGAAGCCACCTGGTCACAGCAGCTGCCGGACTGGCTGGGCTCGCATACCCGTTGCTTCGCCTTCCTCGGCGGCGTGCCGGAGATCGTGGTGCCGGACAATCTGCGAAGTGCCGTGAGTAAGAGCCATCGCTACGAGCCGGACATCAACCCGAGCTACCGCGACCTGGCCGAGCACTATGGCGTGGCGGTGGTGCCGGCGCGGGCACGCAAACCGCGCGACAAGGCCAAGGCCGAAGTCGGCGTGCAGGTGGTCGAGCGTTGGATCCTCGCGGCCCTGCGCAACCGTCAGTTCTTCTCCTTGGACGAACTCAACAGCGCCATCTCCGTGTTGCTGGAGCGGCTCAACCAACGCCCGTTCAAGAAGCTGCCGGGCTCGCGCCAGACGGCCTTCGACAGCCTGGATCGTCCGGCGCTGCGCCCCCTGCCGGAGCAACCCTACGTCTACGCCGAGTGGAAGAAAGCGCGGGTGCACATCGACTACCACGTCGAGGTCGATGGGCATTACTACTCGGTGCCGTATCAACTGGTGAAGAAGCAGCTGGAGGTGCGCCTGACGGCGCGCACCGTCGAGTGTTTCCACGCCAACCAGCGAGTGGCCAGCCACCTGCGCTCAATGCACAAGGGCAGGCACAGCACGCAGGCCGAGCACATGCCCAAGAGCCATCGCGAGCATGCCGAGTGGACGCCGCAACGGCTGATCCGCTGGGCCGAGCAGACCGGGCCGAGCACCGCCGGCGTGATCCGGCACATCCTCGAACGGCGCATCCATCCGCAGCAGGGCTACCGGGCCTGCCTGGGCATCCTGCGCCTGGGCAAGACCCATGGCGAAGTGCGCTTGGAGTTGGCCTGCCGTCGCGCCATCAGCCTCGGTGCGTGCAGTTACAAGAGCCTCGAATCGATCCTGCGCCAGGGGCTGGAAAACCTGCCGCTGGCCCAGCAGCACCTGCCCCTGCTGCCGGACGACCACGCCAACCTGCGCGGCCCCGGCTACTACCACTGAACACAAGGAAACTCACCATGCTGCCCCATCCGACCCTGGACAAGCTGCAAACCCTGCGCCTGCACGGCATGCTCAAGGCGCTGAATGAACAACTGAAAACCCCGGACATCGACAGCCTGAGCTTCGAGGAACGCCTCGGTCTGCTGGTCGACCGCGAGCTGACTGAACGCGACGACAAGCGCCTGAGCAGCCGCCTGCGCCAGGCCCGGCTCAAGCACAACGCCTGCCTCGAAGACATCGACTACCGCAGCCCGCGCGGGCTGGATAAGGCGCTGATCCTGCAACTGAGCGGCGGCCAGTGGCTACGCGACGGCCTCAACCTGATCATCGGCGGCCCCACCGGTGTCGGTAAAACCTGGCTGGCCTGCGCCCTGGCCCACCAGGCCTGCCGAGAGGGCTACAGCGTGCGCTATCTGCGCCTGCCACGTTTGCTGGAAGAACTGGGTCTGGCCCATGGCGACGGCCGCTTCGCCAAGCTGATGAGCAGCTACGCCAAGACCGACCTGCTGATCCTCGACGACTGGGGCCTAGCCCCGTTCACCGCCGAACAGCGGCGCGACATGCTGGAGCTACTGGACGACCGCTACGGCCAGCGCTCGACCATCGTTACCAGCCAGATGCCGGTGGACAACTGGCACGAGCTGATCGGCGACCCGACCCTGGCCGACGCCATCCTCGACCGCCTGGTGCACAACGCTTATCGGATCAATCTGAAGGGTGAATCAATGCGCAAACGGACGCAGAAATTGACGACGCCAGCCAACCCGGACTAACAATGCCACCCCTGCGTCGCTGCGCTCCGACTGCCCGGCCGGATGGCCGTGGAACAGGTGGCCAGATGGCCCTGGAATGCCTGGCCAGATGAGAGCGGACTGGGTGGCCGGATGGCGTGGAATCCGCACGCTGCCCTGCTGGGCATTTGTATTCGTCGGTTTCTGTATCGTAGATAAAATCAGTCTTGTTATATCGCCCATCTGCCTTGGCCCCTGAGGTCATAGGCTTTGGCACGTGTACGGTTATATCCGACTGGTGGCAGGCCAGTATTTCTTCGCTTTTGAAGTAGCCCCTATCAGCCACCACCGATAGCTTTTCCGCACCCATGGCCTGTTTCGCCAGCTTGGCCATCGGACTTAGTTGACTTCGGTCACTCCCGTCGTTTGTCACTTCATGGGCCACGATCAAGTGGTGCTTAGCATCGACGGCTGTTTGCACGTTATAGCCAACTATGCCTGTACCTCGGGTCATCATCGAGCGAGCATCAGGGTCGGTCAGCGATATCTGTTTGTCCGGCGTCTCATTGAGCCGTGCCTCGATTTCCTTGAGCTCCTGCATCTTGGTTTTCAGCGCCGCGACTTTGCCGTGCAGTCGCTCGGTCTTCGCTTGCGCGATTACAGGCTCCTGACGATCTGCGGTGTCGAGTGCGCTCAGGTAACGATTGATGCTCGATTCAATTTCCTCCATGCGCCGCTGGAGCTTGGCGCTGGTGAAGTTGCGATCCCGATTGTTGACCGCCTTAAACTTGCTGCCGTCGATGGCGATGAGTGCTTCCGAGAACAACCCCACCTGCTGGCACAGCACCACAAATTGACGGCAGACAGCGCGGATGGCCTTGCCGTTGTCTTTGCGAAAATTGGCGATGGTTTTGAAGTCCGGCATCAAGCGCCCAGTCAGCCACATTAGCTCGACGTTACGCTGGGCCTCTCGCTCAAGGCGACGGCTGGATTGAATCCGGTTGAGATAACCGTAGATATAAATCTTCAGCAGGTCGGCAGGATGGTAAGCAGGCCTACCTGTTTCTGCCGGCACGACACCTTCAAAACCCAGCTTGCCGAGGTCGAGTTCACCGACGAATACATCGACTACCCGCACCGGGTTAGTGTCCGACACATAGTCGTCCAAACTCTCTGGGAGCAAGGTAACTTGAGTCCGATTTTCACCTTGAATGAATCGCCGCACTGGCATCTCCTGCTGAGATGATGTCTGGTCAAATCATATCAAGATTGGTGCCTGCGTTTTTACACAGTCTGGGCCAATAGCTGCCCTTGGAGGGTGGGGGGCAGATTTTTGCCAAATCAGCTGGCAACCGTGGAGTTCCTCTGCGTTTTAGGCGCGCAGATATGAAGTCGGAATCTTCACTTCATAGATACTTTCTTATTCAAGGCCGAATTCGAACGTGCCCGAAACATTACACACATTCCGTACATTCACATGCGCATAGTCTGGATGGCGCAAAATATTAGATAGTGTCTCCCGATCCGAATCGCGAATTTTGGTGCCCTGTATAACTTCACGCAGTGCGCTGGGAGGAAACACATGAAGCCCAGGAAGGGTTGTGATCATGCGATACTCCTCCTCATACTTCCACTTCTCGGACTTCACTAACAAGTTTGCATGCATAAGACGAGAAAGCTGAGATGTATAGAATTGATCGCCCTGTTTATCAGAGTGCTTATATTCATTTTCCCATGGGCGAATGAATTCTCCTATTTCATCTGTCATCTTTAGAAAAAGATCGACATAAGTGGGGCTAGATGCGTATTCGATATCCTCGCTGATGAATACATGGTCAAACTTGAGAAGTTCCGGGTCAAAGCCTAGGCAAATACCGCTGTGGCCTTCAGCGTAATGTGACCATAGGAGGGCATCAGTTGGTGTTCGTGAAAAGGATAGAATTCCTAACGATTGAATGAACATCTGCAATGCCTTATTCAATCCTATTCGTTCTCCTGAGGACGGGCATCTGAAGTGATGAGACCCATCTAGCAAATAAATCAAAAACGACTTTCTACGCTCAGGGTGATCGTCCATTGCATTTATTAGTTTCTTTGCTCGCTCGTACTCTGCATGAATATCGATAGAGGAGTCTAGCGGGTCGTTTAGCTGCGCAGGTGGTGAGAAGTAGAGCTTACGATTAAGAAGGAGCTCCCAAGTTCGTTGTGCGCAGTTGCGATATTTGTAGATTAGCATTAGTAAGTCCCAGCTACAGGCAGGCGCAGGATTGCTCGGGCATTTTCAAGCTGGTCAAGATAAGTTCAGCTTGATAGTACAGGGGAGTGAAAAGAAGGCTATAGAGGTACTTGTCGCTTGTCCACAGCCGCACCTCCTACCACGGCCCGTGGCCAGATGAACGCATTCAATACTCCCCTGCACGCGCAGCACGACTGATGGTCGTCAGAAGGGTATATCTGAATCTATCTCTGGACGATCCTCCCCTGCCGAAGGAACAGTCAATTCCGGTGCCGCATGGTCGGCCTGGATAGCAGATGAGGCATGAATGAGTACGGGCAAATCCGGAGCACCAACGACGTTGGCTACTTGGTATCCATCTACGTTAGCGCTGACACCGTCCTGAGGCTCGTCCCGAAGCTCATCCGGATCGAGATCGACATAATCATCGCCCATCATCATTTTGTAATGGGCGTCATGCTGGGTGACCTTGAAGATCTTGAAGAAAATCTTCATGTAGCTGGCTGCCATGTTGTCGCCAATAGCCACGTATAGCTCGTCAGGAGCGTAATGCGAGCCATCATTTACCCAGCTTATTAGCGATTGACACTGTATCTTTTCAAGACCCTCAAACTCTCCGACAAGATGATGCGTGTCCACACCACCTAGGATTTTGAAATAATTTTCCAAAATCCTTCGCATGGTGTTTTGCAACGTAAGCGCTGGCACTGGGGCTTTCTTCAATTCAGCCCATAGCAACTGATAGGAGGTTCTGATGGGGTTGCTCGGGTGAAACTCGACTGAGGAGTGATCACCAGGTTTACGAACGATCCAGAAGGTTTCATCACTGAGAGATGTTTCCGGCTTTCGCCGCTGATCGTACGTAATTTCCTTATGGAAATGTACGTTGTGCGTGAGCACAAAAATCTGTTTGAGATGACTATCTTTCTTTCTGGCCTCGGTAAAAAGCTGCTTTATCAAGCTACTCACGATAAATAGTACATCGCTGTCGAGACTTGAAACTGGGTCATCAATTACGACGATCCGGTCACTTGTGATGCCCGATGTCGTGATGCTGCCCCTGAGTAGGTGGTAGAAATATAGGAAAGTAACGAAGGTCTTTTCGCCCTCACTGAGAGTTTGCTTGGCGTCTTTGCCGTCAGCTCGGATAAGTCTGTAAGAGTTTCCGATGCAGGCCGGGTCGAGCGAAAAACTCCTGAACCCAAAATTCTTGAGAATCTTGTTGATGGCAATGACTGTCGGCTTCACGCTCGTCAGCGCGGTTTCAATTTTGTCGATCTCAATATCAACATTTGTTATGTTTTCCTTGGCTTTGTCTAGACTCGATGTAATGCCAGCGATGGATTTCCGCAATTTCTCCTTTTCGGAGGCGTAGTCGGTCAACGTGTTCTTGAGCTCAGTATCGATAACATACTTCCATATCTCTCCCGTGAGTTTGTTTTGTTCGGCGGTAAAACTAGCAACGAGTCGATTGTGCTCTGTAATTTTCACATTGGCAGCATCAACAACCCCCGCGATGCCATCCCCAACATCTTTCAATCCTTCAAGTTCAACTTCAGAACTTGGACTGGAAACCTTTTTATCCATCCGGGTTTTATTAACCAGAATGACAGCTTCCAATGCCTGAATCTCAAGGCTAACCTTGTCTTTATCAAAATAAATACAGTCTGAAGCCAAGAGGTTACGCGCTTGAGTCAATACCTCATCTGCAACTTGAAAGTAGTTCGAACGAAGAGTGGCAACTGCCTTAGAGTCAGCTTCGAATGTTTCATCAAAGTAGTCAGCGAGGTTTTTCTCAAAGTCATGAGGAATATTTTGCTGGCAAAACGGACATTGTCCGTCTGTGTGCTCAAGAAATTTCATTCCCTGCCTAACCCAGTCACTGTTACCCAGCCTCTGGATAATTGCGGAAATGCTGACGTCATCCTTACCAATCACCTTCTTGGCTAGCACTGGGCTAGTTTCGAAAGAGGTTAGCCGCGATAAATCCAAGCGCGGAACAGAAGACATCTTCGACGGTTGTTCACCATACAACACCAAAGCTCTTTCCTGGAGGTCAACCAGATCGCCCAGGGCTGAACTATTGCTGGCGTATTCTTGCAAAACCCTAGCCTTGAAGGCCTCTTTGTTGCTCCTCAATCCCGTGAACGCACCCTTGAAATAATCGTCATGCTTTGTCTTTTGCTCCCAGCACCGGGCGACCAGTTTTGCTTCCAGAGAAACGAGTTCGGCATTCTTTCCGGTCTTACCATCCTCGCCATCAAGAAGGATGGCTGATTTCGTCTTCATTTGTTCGTGGCGCTTTCTTTCATCTTTGAGTAACGCTAGGCGATCAAGTTGGTCTTGCTCGGCCTTCCCCAGCGTGAAAACACCCTGGAGTTCTTTCGAGTCCGTGAAATTAGAGGTAATGAAGTCATTGTTGTAGACCATAGCCGGGATCTGGCTGTTCCTCAGCCAACTGATCCGAGAGTCCGCCGAGATGGCAGGATTTTCGATCAGCCGGCTGATTGTGGTCTTGCCCGAGCCATTTGCACCGTAGAAGAAATTGATCGGTTTTAGGTTGACGATGTTTTCGGACTTGTCGGGGCTGTAGGTGGCGATATTAGAAAGGCTAATCGACTCGATCATGCTGTGCGTCCATGCAGGCAGCGGAGCCTGGCTGGCCGCTGCTCATTGAGGTTTGGAGGCTCAGATTGCGCAGATGGCAGCCTAGCCCAGGGTCAATCGCGTGATGGCGATTAGCCTCGTCAGCATAGGAGCTTCGGCAAATCACTGCCAAGTGAACCGCTGCTGATTTTCGTAGACGCTGATCGACCGCATTTGGCCGGGAGTCGCCAGTAGCAACGGGCTGGAGTCGGCCAAAAGTGGTGGTCGAGTGTCTAGAAAAGCCGGGGCGATTCACTGGTCAAGTCGAATGCACTTGACTAGTCAGTGGTTGTGCAAACGGGTGCTCAACTCATCGTTATTTCACAGTTGGAAGGAGCTGCCACGGCAGTCCCTCCGTAGAAGTTGGCACAGCAATCATAAGGTTTGCAGAGCGTTGATATCGCTAAGCCGAGGCTTTTCCTGTGTGTCCTTGCTATCGCTGAGAAGCTCAACCTGCCGTCGTAAAACCTCAAGCTCATTGAGCAGTGCTTGCTCAGTGTGGCTCTGCTCAATCACTTCACCAGTGTCCAGGTTCAGCCAGCGGGCATTGGCAATTCTTACTTCTTTGATCTGACGATCATTATTTCTTTGGCTCTCTGCCCGCATCTGCACCGCTTTACGCAACGCATATTTGCTCTCTGGGTTGCCGTGGTTGATCAGCAGCGTCGCGGCTTTCTTACAGCCAAAGCCGTCGGTACGGAACAAAAAATCCAGCAGCATCTGTTGATCTGCGTGGGCGGAGTAATACGGCGACATATCAATCACCTCTGCCTGGTCAGGTGAAAGGCTATCCATGGAGACATTGGATGCTGTCGCACGCTGCATCAGCTCCGCTCCTTTTGAGCCGGCAGACTGATAGCCAGTTAGGATCACGGTGTTACGCGGGTCGTTACCCCAGCGCTCCAAATAACTGACCACCGGGCCGTTGTCGCACATGCCGGCGCTGGCGATAACGATATCGGCCTCAAAGTTGGAGGGTTGCTTGGGTTTTGTCACACTCAGATAGCACCCATCACCTGCCTTGAAGCGGCCATGCTCTACCAGGCGCTGCAACATGGATTGAATTTCATCGGCATGCATTGCCAGTGACTCGCACAGTTCAGCATTCAGGTATTTGAACTTGCCGTTAGGTGACTTGCTGCAAAGATGTTTTGCATACACCTGGGTCACCGCATGGCCTAGAGGTGCGTGCAAATTGGCAGTTAGTGACCGGTCATTGCTGCAATATCCCAACGCATGCTTGCTAGATGGCAGGTTAACTTTCATCCAGTGCAGGACGTCCATGAGTAACTCCTGCGCACGGTGCAGCGAGAAGGCCGGTAGCAAGACCTTGCCCCCCTTGACGAACAGGGTATGGGCGATGACTTCAGCGATACGTGCTAGGCGCAGTTCGGAGTCTTGATGCTCCTGTGCTCGTAAACGTCCGCCGTAAGTAGATTCAACGACGATGTAGTCCGTATCAGCAAACGGATGTTGGCCGCTCTTCATCAGCGGAAGATAGGCGCTCTCATCTGTCTGGCAGCCGACGTCGCCGCTGAAGCAGATAGAGCGATTATCTTCATTTACCTTCCAGCCAATACTGATCAGGCTGGCGCCCAGGATATGGCTGCTGCGCAGATAGGCCATCCATATGCCCTCTGCTGCGTATTTCGGCCCACCGTGACCGGCTGTTTCGGTAGATCGTGACCGGACATTTCGCTAACGCGTGACCGCTCATTTCGCTATCAACGTGACCGATTT
>Ga0209343_10006876_pt1 | contig 13542 bp, 9 predicted proteins | sample RifCSPlowO2_02_FD_184026 | JGI IMG/M metagenome (GOLD analysis project Ga0209343, IMG submission 184026) | Groundwater microbial communities from Rifle, Colorado - Rifle CSP2_plank lowO2_0.2 (SPAdes) (version 2) | ecosystem: Environmental > Aquatic > Deep subsurface > Groundwater | place: Rifle... | reverse complement strand
CGGCGCGACGTGATCGTGATCGTGATCGTGATCGTGATCGTGATCGGCATGAGCATGACCGTGAACATGCGCGTGCTCATGCTGGTCGCGCAGCAGCCAGGCCGACAGCAGGTTGACCAGCAGACCGACCACCGCCACCCCCAGCGCCACCTCGAAGGCAATTACCTGCGGCTGCCACAGTCGCCACAACGACTCGAACGCCAGCATCGCCACCACCACCAGCAACAGCAGTGAACTGGCGAAACCGGCCAGCACCTCGATCTTCCAGGTGCCGAAAGCGAAACGCGGATCATCGGCGTAACGCCGCCCCAGCAGATAGGCCAGGGCCGTCAGGCCAATGGCGAGCATATGCGAAGCCATGTGCCAGCCATCGGCGAGCAGGGCCATGGAGTTGAAGGCATAACCGGCGGCGATTTCCACCAGCATGGTCGCCCCGGTCAGCGCGGCCACCCGCCAGGCCTGGCGTTCGCTGCGGGTTTCCAGCGGTCGGTAATCGTGGGAAGGCTCCCAGCGCGAGTGATTGCAGGCGGTCATGGTGGCTCCTGGAGGATTTGACCTGGACAAACTACAACCCCGTGGCCGCCCCCAGGTCAAGCGCGTAGCCCGGATGCAATCCGGGGAGATGTCTTGGTGATCGCTAGGGGCTTTGTAGGAGCGGCGGGGACGCCCAGTTCCATGGCCGCGATAGGGCATGCCTGCAAAAAGCATCGCGGGCATGGCCCGCTCCTACGTCCTGCAAGAGGCTTGCGCATAAACATAAGACCAACCTGAGCAGGCTCACAAAACAATCCATCGCCTTAATAGCTAGAGTCGCGACCACCGCTCGGCCTAGAATCGCGCCCAGACTTTCAGGAGCAGACTTTATGCTGATGGTGATTTCCCCGGCCAAGACCCTCGATTACCAGACGCCGCCGGTGACCCAGCGCTATACCCAGCCCGAGCACCTCGACCACGCCCAGGATCTGATCGCCCAACTGCGCGACTTCACGCCCATGCAGATCGCCGAACTGATGCACCTGTCGGACAAGCTCGCCGGCCTGAATGCCGCACGCTTTGGCAGTTGGACCAAGACCTTCACCCCGCAAAACGCCAAGCAGGCACTGCTGGCGTTCAAGGGCGATGTCTACACCGGCCTCAACGCCGAAGACTTCAGCGCAGCCGACTTCGATTTCGCCCAGACCCACCTGCGCATGCTCTCCGGCCTCTACGGCGTGCTGCGCCCGCTCGACCTGATGCAGCCCTATCGCCTGGAGATGGGCACCAAGCTGGCCAACCCGCGCGGCAACAACCTCTACGACTTCTGGGGCGAGCGCATCAGTGGCTGGCTGAATGACGCACTGGCCGCCCAGGGCGACCAGGTGCTGCTCAACCTGGCCTCCAACGAGTATTTCGGTGCGGTGAAACGCAAGGCACTCAACGCGCGAATCATCGACACCGAATTCAAGGACCTGAAAAATGGCCAGTACAAGATCATCAGCTTCTACGCCAAGAAGGCCCGAGGCCTGATGGCACGCTATGTGATCAAAGAGCGCCTGAGCGATGCCGAGGGACTCAAAGACTTCGCCGCACAGGGCTACCGCTACTCGGCGGAGCACTCGAAAGCCGACAAACTGGTGTTTCTGCGCGACCTCCCGCAAGACTGACCCCGCCTCCATACCCCCGCCCGGGCCGCCCGCACGGCCCGTCGGCACCGCCCCAGCGGCAAGCAAATACCGGCACAAACAGCCTGGTTAATTAATTAACACCTGCCACATTGAACTTTCCGGGCACTTAATACACCGCGCGGGCAGTGCAAATCCGTGACTATAAATTGCTATCAATTTGCAATTACTTGCCACCACCCAAATAACACCTCAATTGAAAAAAGAGGACGAACGGCAGGAACTATAGGAAAAATTGCACACTCTTACCGACGTAACATAATGACTTCATGCAACTTCTGCGTGAACCAACCTGCCGCTAATTGTCGGACAGCAGTCCGCCGGGTTACTTCACTCAGATAAATGTTGCCAGGCAATCACAGGAGAACTTTTCACGGTTCGAATGATCCACTGAGATCCAGTAGCCAGAGCCTCCCAGGCCTGCAGCTCAGTAGCAGTATAGGGCACGTTTCATATTACAAGCCCGGTTCAGGCCTCCCCTGCGGATGCCAGATATTTCTTATGCCTAAATTAATTCAGTCGCCCCGTCGACCTGAGTTGAATGAACGATCGTGGCCAAAAAGCCACTATTAAATTGTGCAATAAATGGACGAGGTAATACGATGCGAATCAGTATCTTTGGTTTGGGTTATGTGGGTGCCGTGTGTGCCGGTTGTTTATCGGCCCGCGGCCATGACGTGGTCGGTGTCGATATATCCGCCACTAAAATCGACCTGATCAACAATGGCAAATCGCCAATAGTCGAACCCGGCCTGGAAGTGTTGTTGCAGCAGGGCCTGAACTCTGGTCACCTGCGCGGCACCACCGATGTCGCCGACGCGATTCGTGACACCGAGGTCTCGTTTATTTGCGTCGGTACGCCGAGCAAAAAGAACGGCGACCTGGAACTGGACTACATCGAAGGCGTGTGCCGCGAAATCGGCTTTGCCATGCGCAACAAGCCCGAACGGCATACCGTGGTCGTGCGCAGCACCGTGCTGCCGGGCACCGTGAAGAACGTGGTGATCCCGATCCTCGAAGACTGCTCGGGCAAGAAAGCCGGGGTCGATTTCGGCGTGGCGGTGAACCCCGAGTTCCTCCGCGAAAGCACCGCGATCAAGGACTACGATTTCCCGCCGATGACCGTGATCGGCGAACTGGACACCGCCTCCGGTGACCTGCTGGAAAGCATCTACGGCGAACTCGACGCACCGGTCATCCGCAAGGACATCGATGTCGCCGAGATGATCAAGTACACCTGCAACGTCTGGCACGCCACCAAGGTGACCTTCGCCAACGAGATCGGCAACATCGCCAAGGCGGTCGGGGTCGACGGCCGCGAAGTGATGGACGTGATCTGCCAGGATCACAAGCTCAACCTGTCCAAGTACTACATGAAGCCCGGCTTCGCCTTCGGCGGCTCCTGCCTGCCGAAAGACGTGCGCGCCCTGTCCTACCGCGCAGGCAGCCTCGACGTCGAAGCGCCGCTGATCGGTTCGCTGATGCGCAGCAACGTGGTCCAGGTGCAGAACGCCTTCGACATCATCGCCAGCTACGACAAGCGCAAGGTCGCCCTGCTCGGTTTGAGCTTCAAGTCCGGCACCGACGACCTGCGCGAGAGCCCGCTGGTGGAGCTGGCCGAGATGCTGATCGGCAAAGGCTTCGAGCTGAGCATCTACGACAGCAACGTCGAATATGCCCGCGTCTATGGCGCCAACAAGGACTACATCGAATCGAAGATTCCGCATGTCTCCTCGCTGCTCAACAGTGACTTCGATGCAGTAGTCGATAACGCCGAGATCATTGTCCTCGGCAATGGCGATGAGCGCTTCGCGCCCCTCGCGCAACAGGCCCTCGAAGGCAAGCACGTGGTCGATCTGGTCGGCTTCATGCCCACCGCCTCGCGCACCGGTTCAGAAGGTATCTGCTGGTAAATCCAGCCTGCAACAGGCCGTTGAAAAAGCGGCAGTAGTTTTTCAACGGACTGGCAGCCAGTTGGGCCGAACCTTGGGCGCGCGAGCAGCACCCTCGTCCAAGGTTCCTCCGGCGCACACGATGGATACGCATATGCAAGCAAACACGCTGAAGACCGGCCTCCTAGAAGCCGCAGGCTGGATGTTCTACCTATCACTGCTGATGTTGCTCGCGTTGGCGCTGCCCAGGAGCGTGTTCGACCCCGAGTCGCGCGACTACCTCCTGTTGATCGGCGCCGTGGGCATCTGGCGTTATTCCATGGGTGCGGTGCACTTTGTGCGCGGCATTCTGTTTCTCTATGTGGTGTACCCCTATTACCGCCGCAAGGTGAAAAAACTCGGCAAGGACGCCGACCCTTCTCAGGTGTTTCTGCTGGTCACCAGCTTCCGCATCGACGCGTTGACCACCGCCCAGGTGTACCGCTCGGTGATTCGCGAGGCGATTGACTGCGGTTACCCGACGACGGTGGTGTGTTCCATCGTCGAGCTGTCCGATGAACTGCTGGTGAAAAACCTCTGGGCGCGGATGAATCCGCCAGAGCACGTCAAGCTGGACTTCGTGCGCATTCCCGGCACCGGCAAGCGCGACGGCCTGGCCTACGGCTTTCGCGCCATCTCCCGGCAAATGCCGGATGAGAACGCGGTGGTCGCGGTGGTCGATGGCGACACCGTGCTCGGCGAGGGTGTGGTGCGCAAGACCGTGCCCTGGTTCAAGCTGTTCCCGAATGTCGGCGGCCTGACCACCAACGAGTTCTGCGAGGTACGCGGCGGCTACATCATGAGCGAGTGGCACCAACTGCGCTTCGCCCAGCGCCACCTCAACATGTGCTCGATGGCGCTGAGCAAGCGGGTGCTGACCATGACCGGACGCATGTCGGTGTTTCGCGCCGAGGTGGTCACCAACCCCGCATTCATCGCCGACGTGGAAAGCGATCATCTCGACCATTGGCGTCTGGGCCGCTTCCAGTTCCTCACCGGCGACGACAAGTCGAGCTGGTTCAGCCTGATGAGCCTGGGCTACGACACCTTCTACGTACCGGATGCGGCGATCAACACGGTCGAGCATCCGCCGGAGAAGAGCTTCATCAAGGCCAGCCGCAAGCTGATGTTCCGCTGGTACGGCAACAACCTGCGGCAGAACGCCCGCGCGCTGCGCCTGGGCACCAGCCGCCTCGGCTGGTTCACCAGTGTGGTGCTGTTCGACCAGCGGGTATCGATGTGGACCAGCCTGCTCGGCCTGAGCGTGGCGATCATCGCCAGCATCAAGTACGGCCCCGGCATCTTCATCGCCTACCTGCTGTGGATCGGCCTGACTCGCCTGGTGCTGACCCTGTTGCTCAGCGCCAGTGGCCACCGCATCGGCCCGGCTTACCCGGTGATTCTTTTTTACAACCAGATCGTCGGCGCGATGGTGAAGATCTACGTGTTCTTCCGCCTCGACCAGCAGTCCTGGACCCGCCAGCCGACCAAGCTCGATCGTGGCCTGTTGAGCTTCCAGCGTTGGTTCAACACCTGGTCTTCGCGCTCCATGACTTTTGCTGCTGCCAGCGTCTTTATCGCCACGCTTCTGGCGTTGGTGTGACCGGAACTCGACCGGAACCTTTTTCGAACAGGAAATTGCAACCATGAATACAGCCGTCAACGTCAATGTGGTCCATGAATCGGAAGCCCAGCGGCAACACGCGCGGGTCAAGATCCCGGCCGTGCTGCGCTACCTGACGAAAAACCGTGAGCGCGTCGACCAACCCATCGGCGACATCTCGGCCGGCGGTTTCTGCTTCAGCGCCGGCAAGGCGCCGGTGCAGGTCGGCGACTTTCATAAAGGCCGCTTGCAGTTCAAGTTGGACAGCCTCGACCTGGCCATCGACATCGAATTCCAGGTGCGTTCGGTGAATGCCGACAACGGCCGCGTCGGCTGCCAGTTCCATAACATCAAGCCACGCGAGCAGGCCACCCTGCGCTACCTGATCAGTGCCTTCCTCGGCGGCGAACTGGTCAGCGCCGGTGACCTGCTGAGCACCTTGCAGCGGGAAAACTTCACCAAGGCGCGCAAGAACGGCGCCAGCGGCTCCGGCATGGGCGTGTTCGGCCGGCTCAAGGCGGTGAGCTTCAGCCTGGCGATCTTCCTGGTCGGTCTGGCCGCCTTCGGCTTTATCTTCAAGTCGATCTACGGCATCTACTTCGTCACCCACGCCGAGTCGGGCCTGGTCAACGTACCCAGCCTGCAAGTGACCATGCCGCGCGAAGGCATGGTGCAGAGCCTGCTCGGCCCGGAGGCCATGGTCGAGAAAGGTGCGCCCATTGCCACCTTCTCCGCCAGCATGCTGGAGATGCTCAAGGGTCACCTGACCGACGAGCAAATGACCCCGGAGAATGTCGAAGAGCTGTTCGGCAAGCAAATGAAGGGCACCCTGACCAGCCCGTGCGACTGCAAGGTGGCCCGTCAGTTGGTGGCCGACGGTCAGTTCGCCGCCAAGGGCGATGTGATCTTCGAGCTGGTGCCGCAGAACACCAAGGCCACAGTGCTGGCCAGCTTCCCCTACCGCAACTTCGCCCAGGCTCGCCCGGGTAGCCGCGCCAGCTTCTGGGTGGCCGGCGAAGACACGCCGCGCTACGGCAAGATCATCAGCAGCAGCCTGCATGAAGGCGGCCTGTCGGCGGACATCCGCGTGATCATCGAACCGGAGCAGGACCTCAACAGCAGCCTCGCCGGCCAGCCGGTCGAAGTCATCCTCGATCGTGGCCCGTCGTTCGACTGGCTGCTCGACAAAGCCCTGGCGAAAGGTCAATAAGGAGGACTCCGCAATGGCGACTATCGCCCCCCGTCTCATGCATGCCGCGCCCCTGCTGGCGCTTTCCCTGGCCGTGACCCTCGCCGGTTGCGCCGGGCTGCCGGACGAGCGCCTGGCCGCCGAAGCGCTGAAGCGCGGCGACACCAGCATCGCCGAGCAGAACTACCGCCAGCTGGCGGAGTTGGGCTACACCGATGCGCAGGTCGGCCTGGCCGATCTGCAAGTAGCCGGCGGTACGCCGCAAGACCTGGAAAAGGCCGAGCGGACCTATCGCCTGGCCCTGGACGAGTCGCCGCGGGCCAAGGCACGCCTGGGCAAATTGCTCGCGAGCAAAGTGGACGCCAGCCCGGCCGAGCGCCGTGAAGCGGGCGAGTTGCTGAATGACGCCTTCACCGCGGGTGAGCAGAGCAGCCTGTTGCCGCTGGTCATGCTCTACCTGCAATACCCACAGGATTTCCCCGGTATGAACGTTCAACAACGCATCTCCACCTGGCGCCAGCAAGGCCATACCCAGGCCGACCTGGCACAAATCCTCCTCTATCGCACCCAGGGCGACTACGACCAGCACCTGGGTGAAATAGAACAGATCTGCCAAGGCCTGATTGCCGAGGCCGATGTCTGCTACGTCGAACTGGCCACCGTGTACCAGAAGCAAGGCCAGGCCGACAAACAGAAAGCCCTGCTGCAACGCCTGATGGCGGGCTACCGCAGCGCGGTGGTGACCCCGCAGCGGGTGGATGCCGTCGCCCAGGTGCTGGCCGACGCCGAACTGGGCACGCCGGACGAAGGCAAAGCCCAGGAACTGCTCGAAGCCATCGCCCCGGCCTACCCGGCCGCCTGGGTCAGCCTGGCGCGCCTGCTCTATGACTACCCGGGCCTGGGCGACATCGAGACCATGATGAGCTACCTCGACAACGGCCGCGCCGCGGCACTGCCGCGCGCCGAACTGTTGCTCGGCCGGCTCTACTACGAAGGCAAGCTGGTGCCGCAGGACCCACACAAGGCCGAAGAGCATCTGCGCAAGGCCGCACCCAGCGAACCCAGTGCCAACTACTTCCTCGGCCAGCTCTACATCCGCGGCTACCTCGGCGACATCTACCCGCAGAAAGCCCTGGATCATTTGCTCAGCGCCGCCCGTAACGGCCAGATCAACGCCGACTTCGCCCTCGCGCAGATGTACTCGCAAGGCAAGGGCGTGATTCCCGACCCGGTCAATGCCTTCGTCTTCAGCCAACTGGCGCTGCCGAAGAACACCCCGCAGGCCACCGAACTGGCCCGCCTGGTCGAACAACAACTGCAACCGGCCCAACGTACCCGCGCCGAGCAACTGCTGCGCGAAGAACGCCAGGTGCGCGGCAACGCCCTGCAAGCCCAAACCTCGTTACAGGCGCAAAACCAATGAACAGGAACTACGCGATGAAACTCAACAGGATCACCGCAGGCCTGGGCCTGAGCGTGTCATTACTCTCCGCCAGCTCGGCATGGGCGGTGCAGATGAGCGACGACAACTTCGGTCTCGACGTCAAGATCACCGCGCAATCGGAAGATGACCGCGACCTCGGCACCCGCGACGGTGGCGACGTCAACGGCATCGGTGTCGACCTGCGCCCCTGGCTGTATGGCCAGCGCGGCGACTGGAGTGCCTTCGCCATGGGCCAGGCGGTGGTCGCCAGCGACATCATCGAGACCGATACCCTGGCGGCGTCCGACGTCGACCTGGCCAGCGATGCGCCGGCAGACGACGGCCGCGAGCGGAAGAAGAACTACCTGGCCCTGCGCGAATTCTGGGTCGACTACGCCGGCCTCACCGACTACCCCGGCGAGCACCTGCGCCTGGGCCGCCAGCGCCTGCGCAACGATGACGGGCAATGGCGCGATACCAATATCGAAGCGCTGAACTGGACCTTCGACACCACCCTGCTGCGCGCCAGCCTGGGTACGGCCCAGCGCTTCAGCGAGTACCGCACCGACCTCGACGAACTGGCTGCGGAAGATGAAGACCGTCTGCATCTGTTCGGCGATGTCGAAACCCAGTGGCGCCCGGGACATTGGGTCGGCCTCAACGCCCATCACTCCGACGATGACGGCAAGCTGGCCAAACCCGGCGAACCGATCGACGCCCTGGACAAACGCGCCACCGGCAAACTGACCTGGCTCGGCGTGCAAGCCAACAGCGACGCCTACAACTTCCGCAACCAGAAGCCGGTCAATTACTGGGCCAGCCTCACCTCGCTGACCGGCGACCGTGAAGACCTGACGCGCGGCGTCGACAACGGCCAGGAAATCGCCACCGGCAAGAACAGCGACAACGTCAACGCCTGGGCCACCGACCTCGGTCTGCGCTTTCGCCTGGACCCCAACTGGCAAATCGGCGGCGCCTACGCACGGGCCAGCGGTAGCGGCGATGACGACGGCAACGGCACGGGCAACTATCGCCAGACCGGCCTGCAAAGCAACCGTTCCAACTTCACCGGCACCCGCGCCAGCGTGCATCGCTACGGCGAGGCCTTTCGCGGCGAACTGAACAACCTGCAGTCGGCCACCCTGTTCGGCTCCTGGCAGATGGCCGAGGACTATGACGCCAGCCTGGTCTACCACAAGTTCTGGCGGGTCGATGACCAGCAGCAGATCGGCAGAAGCGGGATCAACGCCCGGATCGATGACCCGCTCGCCGACGACGTCCCGGCGCCCCAGGTCGCCCTGGTGGATGGCGAGAAAGACCTCGGCCAAGAGCTCGACCTGGTGGTCACCAAGTACTTCAAGCAGGGCTTGCTGCCCGCTTCGATGAGCGAGGCGATCGACGAGCCGGCAGCCCTGGTGCGTTTTCGCGGTGGCGTGTTCAAGCCCGGCGATGCCTACGGCAGCGACACCGACTCGATGATGCATCGCGCCTTCGTTGACGTTATCTGGAAATTCTGAGGACAGCGCCATGAAGCAACGACCAGGCAAACTCAAACAAGGCGGTGCAGTAGGCCTGCTATGCAGCGGCCTACTGCTCGGCGCGCTGCAGCTGGCGGCGCCCTGGGTGCAAGCGGCGCAAGTGCTCGATAACCCAAATGTGCCGACTCGGGCACTCAGGGAAACCAGCAACTACACGGTAACCAGCGTACCCGTCGAGCAGCTGCACCTGGATGTGCCCAAGCTGCCCGACCTCAGCGGCTACACCGCGGCGGCCGTCGAGGCCAAGATCAAGCGCACGCCCGGTGGCAAGGTCGTGGTGCGGCGCATGCTGCAACAGGACGCGCTGAAGGACTTCGTCGGCGGCAACGAGCGCCTGCGCGAATGGGTCCAGCGGCAGAACGGCATGCCCCATGCGATCTTTATCGAGGGCGGCTACGTCACCCCGCAGGACATCGCCAAGGCCCTGCCGGACAGTCAGTTCCGCGAGGTCAAGCCGGGCGTCTACCTGGCGCGCCTGCCGATCGTGGTGGCCGAGGGCGCGACCCTGCACGTGGGCAAGGACACCAAGGACCTGCGCCTGTCCCAGGAACGCGGCAGCTTCATGGTCAACGACGGCCAGCTGTTCTTCACCGACACCAAGCTCACCGCCTGGCGCGAAGCGGACAACGGCCCGGCCAGCTTTCGCAAGGCCGATGAGTTCCGCCCGTTCCTGGTGTCCTGGGGTGGCAGTGAGCTGTACATCTCCGGCAGCGTATTCACCAGCCTGGGCTACAGCAACAGCAAGTCCTATGGCGTCAGCATCACCCAGTACACCCCCGGCATGCAGGCCCGCCTCAAGCGTGCGGAACCGACCGGCTGGCTGATCGACTCGGAGTTCGTCGACCACTGGTACGGCTTCTACTGCTATGAAGCCGCGAACGTGGTGGTCAAGGGCAATACCTACCGCGACAACATCGTCTACGGCATCGACCCGCATGACCGTTCCCACGGTCTGATCATCGCCGATAACACGGTGCACGGGACCAAGAAGAAGCACGGCATCATCATTTCCCGCGAGGTCGATGACAGCTGGATCATCAACAACAAGACCTACGACAACAAGCTCTCGGGCATCGTCCTCGACCGTAACAGCGTGCGTAACCTGGTGGCCTACAACGAGGTGTACCAGAACCACGCCGACGGCATCACCATCTACGAGAGTTCGGACAACCTGCTGTGGGGCAACAAGGTGTTGAACAACGCCCGCCACGGCATCCGCCTGCGCAACAGCACCAACATTCGCCTGTACGAGAACATCTCGGCGGCCAATGGCCTGACCGGCATTTACGGCCACATCAAGGATCTCTCCAACACCGACCGCAACGTCGCACTCGACCCCTTCGACACCGAAGTGTCGATGATCGTGGTCGGCGGCAAGCTCGCCGCCAACGGCTCCAGCCCGCTGTCCATCGACTCGCCGCTGTCCGTGGAGCTGTACCGCGTGGAAATGCTCGCACCGAGCAAAAGCACCGGCATCAGTTTCGCCGGCATCCTCGGCGAACGACAGGATGAAATTCTCGACCTGATGGTGCGCCGCAAACTAGCCGTACTCATCGACCCGGTCGAGAGTCAGGCCGAACTTCAGGATTGAGGGAATACAACGTGATCAAACGCCACTTCAATTTTCGCCAACTGGCCCTTGCCAGTGCCCTGCTGGGTGCTGCGGGTAGCGCCATGGCCGCACCGCAGTACCAGGTGCAGCGGGTCGGGCCACTGTGTCCGATCGCCCAGGACCCGAGCCAGTACAACACCAAGTACCTGAACTTCTTCACCGCGCTGGTGCAGGGCCAGGGTGACTGGCTGTTCCGTAGCGGCAACGACCTGCGCACCGATTTTGGCACCACGCCCGCCGGCTATCGCCAGTTCAAGCGCCTGCGCGACACCCTCAAGCGCAAGGGCATCGAGCTGATGGTGGTCTATCAGCCGACCCGCGGCCTGGTCAACCGCCAGCAGCTGACCGCGCAGGAGAAAGCCAGCTTCAACTTCGAGCTGGCCAAGCAGAATTACCTGAAGGCCGTTGCCGAGCTGCGCAAGACCGGCATCTGGGTCACCGACCTGTCGCCGCTGTTCGACGAACAGGACGTGGACACCGCCTACTACTTCAAGGCCGACCACCACTGGACGCCGGCCGGTGCCGCGCGCACCGCCGAACTGGTGGCCGAAACCCTGAAGCAAATGCCCGGCTTCGACGAGGCGCCGAAGCAGGAGTTCGCCAGCACGGTGACCGGTCTGCTAGGCAAGGCCGGCACCCTGCACAAGACCGCGGCCACCTTCTGCGGCACCACCTACGCCACCCAGTACGTCGAGCGCTTCGAGACCGAGCCGGTGGGCGAAGCCGATAGCGACAGCCTGTTCGGCGACGAGGCCGACCCGAAGATCGCCCTGGTCGGCACCAGTAACAGCGGCCCGGCCTACAACTTCGCCGGTTTCCTGCAGCAATACAGTGGTGTCGAAGTGCTCAACCGGTCGGTTAGCGGCGGCGGCTTCGACAGCGCCTTGCTGCAATACATGACCAGCAAGGAATTCCACGAAAACCCGCCGAAGATTCTCATCTGGGAGTTCGCCACCCATTACGACCTGGCGCAGCAAAGCTTCTACCGCCAGGCCGTACCGCTGGTGAACAACGGCTGCGCGGGCCGCCCGGCGGTGATGAAGAACAAGGTCACGCTCAAGCCCGGCTCCAACCAGGTTCTGGTCAACGGTGAGAACCAGTCACTGCTGGATCTGCGCGGTGGCGACTACCAGGTCGACCTGACCTTCAGCGACCCCGGCGTGCACAAGGCCAAGGCCACCCTCTGGTACCTGACCGGCCGCCGCGAGAATTTCAAACTCGAACAGAGCGACCGTGCCCCTACCGACGGACGCTATGTCTTCGAACTGCGCAACGATGCCGATTGGGCCGACCTCAATCTGCTCGCCCTGGACATCCATAGCCCGGAAAACATGCCGGCAAATCTCAGCGTCGAAGCAACCCTGTGCAAACGCCCCAGCGCTGGCGACAAAGCCCTCACGGCACAAGCCCAGTGAAGGCAATAGGAGGCACGATGAAACGCCCCATTTGGATACTCGCGCCCTGCCTGATCGGCGCGGCCCTGCTCGCCCAACCGTTGTTCGCCGCCAGCCTGGTACCGCCGGCCGGCTACTACGCGCCCGTGCAGGTCACCGACAAGAAGGCGCAAGCCTGCCAGGCAACGCCAAAGCCCTACACCGACAAACTGGTGTTCCGCAGCAAATACGAAGGCTCGGGCAAGGCCCGCGCCACCCTCAACACCGACTCGGAGAAGGCCTTTCGCGACAAGACCGCCGCCATCACCGAAATGGAGCGCGGGATCAGCCAGCAGGTCATGCACTACATGCGCGATGGCCAGCCCGAGCTGCTCGACTGCACCGTGCAGTGGCTGAGCGAGTGGGCCGAGGCCGACGCCCTGCTCAGCAGCGATTACAACCACACCGGCAAATCGGTGCGCAAATGGGCGCTGGGCAGTCTGTCCTCCGCCTACTTGCGCCTGAAATTCTCCGAGTCGCAGCCGCTGGCCGCCTATCCGCAGCAAACCAAGCTGATCGAAGCCTGGTTCACCAAGATGGCCGAGAACACCGTGCATGACTGGAGCGATCTGCCGCTGAAGAAAATCAACAACCACAGCTACTGGTCCGCCTGGTCGGTGATGTCCACCGCCATCGCCACCGATCGCCGCGATCTGTTCGATTGGGCCGTGGCGCAGTTCCGCGTGGGCGCCAACCAGGTCGACGCCGACGGCTACCTGCCCAACGAACTGAAGCGCAGCCAGCGCGCCCTGGCCTACCACAACTACAGCCTGCCGCCGCTGATGATGATCGCCGCCTTCGCCCAAGCCAACGGCGTCGACCTGCGCAAAGAAAACCAGGGCGCGCTCCAGCGCCTGGCCGAACGGGTACTGGACGGGGTGAATGACCCAGACGACTTCGCCAGCAAAACCGGCGAAAAACAGGACATGGAAGACCTGAAGAAGGACAGCAAGTACTCCTGGCTGGCGCCCTACTGCACGCTTTATGCCTGCTCGGCCGACACCGAGGAACTCAAGCAGGAGATGGGCCCGTTCAAGACCTTCCGTCTGGGCGGCGATGTGACCCAGGTGTTCGATCCGAAGAAGCCGGACGGCGACAGCTGATGCTTGCGTAACAGCCATGGTGGGCTGAAGCGGATCGCCGTCCGAGCCC
>Ga0209343_10006875_pt1 | contig 13542 bp, 14 predicted proteins | sample RifCSPlowO2_02_FD_184026 | JGI IMG/M metagenome (GOLD analysis project Ga0209343, IMG submission 184026) | Groundwater microbial communities from Rifle, Colorado - Rifle CSP2_plank lowO2_0.2 (SPAdes) (version 2) | ecosystem: Environmental > Aquatic > Deep subsurface > Groundwater | place... | reverse complement strand
GGCCTCGAGTGCGCCCTGGTCGCTGCTCGTCATCGGTGCCGGCGCGGTCATGCGCAGCGCGGTATCCAGACTGTCGAGCGGCGCCGCCGGCTCTTCGGCGAACAGCTGGCGATCCTTGCTGGCGTCAGCTTGGCTGCGCGTCACCAGTTCGGCCTGAGCCGCAGCGATGCGTGCCTGGGTCTGGCGCAGCTCGGCTTCCAGCGCCGCGTTCGGTTGCCGGGCAGGTGCGGCGGGAATCTGGTAGTCCAGTGCGGCAGTCAGTTCGACCCCGCCGGCAACCCGGCGGTTACCGATGATCGAGGCGTCCGCGCCGAGCTCATCGCGAACCAGCTTCATGGCTTGGCGCATATCGGCAGCGAAAAAGCGTTTGACCTGCATGGCCTGTTACCTCGGTTAATTCTGCCCCACCGTTGCGACGATGGTGACCTGCTTGTTGTCCGGGATTTCCTGGTAGGCCAGCACGTGCACACTCGGCACTGCCAACCGTGCAAACCGCGAGAGCATCGCCCGAACCGGTCCGGCTACCAGCAGGATCACTGGCTTGCCGAGCATTTCCTGGCGCTGCGCCGCTTCCACCAGGGAACGCTGCAGCTTCTCGGCCATGCCCGGTTCCAGGAGGATGCCCTCCTCGGAGCCTTGACCGGCCTTCTGTAGACTGTTTAGCAATATCTGTTCCAACCGTGGCTCAAGGGTGATCACAGGCAGCTCCAGCTCTAGTCCCACGATGCTTTGCACGATGGCCCGAGCCAGGGCGACCCGCACTGCCGCGACCATCGCGGCGGGATCTTGACTCTTCGGCGCCACGTTGGCGATGGCTTCGGCGATGGTGCGGATGTCGCGCACCGGCACCTGTTCCTGCAGCAGCGCCTGCAACACCTTGAGCAGGGTCGACAGCGACACCAGCCCCGGCACCAGCTCTTCGGCCAGCTTCGGCGAACTTTTCGCCAGCAACTGCATGAGCTGCTGGACTTCCTCGTGGCCGAGCAGCTCATGGGCGTGCTTGTGCAAGACCTGATTGAGGTGGGTAGCGACCACGGTGCTGGCATCGACCACGGTGTAGCCCAGCGATTGCGCCTGATCGCGCTGGCTCGGGTCGATCCATACCGCCTCCAGGCCGAACGCCGGATCCTTGGCGGCAATCCCGTTGAGGCTGCCGAATACCTGGCCCGGATTGATCGCCAATTCGCGATCCGGGTAGACCTCGGCCTCGGCCACGCTGACGCCCATCAGGGTCAAGCGGTAGGCACTGGGCTGCAGGTCGAGGTTGTCGCGGATATGCACCGAGGGCATGAGGAAGCCCATCTCCTGGGAGAGCTTCTTGCGCACCCCCTTGATCCGCGCGAGCAACTGGCCACCCTGGTTGCGGTCGACCAGCGGGATCAGCCGGTAACCGACTTCCAGGCCGACCATGTCCACCGGCATGACGTCGTCCCAGCCGAGCTCCTTGACCTCCTGGGCGCGCTGGGCCGGCAGCAATTCCTGCTGACGCTGAACCTCATGCACCTCCTCTTCCTTGACCTTGCGCTGCTTGTTGGCGATCCAGTAGGCGCCGCCGGCGGCGACCAGGCCGAGGCTGATAAAGGAAAAATGCGGCATGCCAGGCACCAGGCCCATGGCGATCATGATCGCCGCCGCCACGGCCAGGGCGCGCGGCGAGGCGAACATCTGCCGATTGACCTGGGCGCCCATGTCTTCCGAACTGGAGACGCGGGTGACCATGATCGCCGCCGCGGTCGACAGCAGCAGCGAGGGGATCTGGGCGACCAGGCCGTCGCCGATGGTCAGCAGGGTGTAGACCTTGCCCGCATCGGCGAAGCTCAGGTCGTGCTGGAAGATGCCGATGGCGATGCCACCGATCAGGTTGATGAACAGGATCAGCAGACCGGCGACGGCATCGCCGCGGACGAACTTGCTGGCACCATCCATCGAGCCATAGAAGTCGGCCTCCTGGGAGACCTCAGAACGACGCTTCTTGGCTTCCGGCTGGTCGATCAGGCCGGCATTCAGATCCGCGTCGATGGCCATCTGCTTGCCGGGCATGGCGTCCAGGGTGAAGCGTGCGCTGACCTCGGAAATCCGCCCGGCACCCTTGGTCACCACCACGAAGTTGATGATCATGAGGATGGCGAACACCACGATACCGACCACGTAGTTGCCGCCGATCACCACCTCGCCGAAGGCCTGGATCACCTGCCCCGCCGCACCATGGCCTTCATGGCCGTTGAGCAACACCACGCGGGTGGAGGCGACGTTCAGCGCCAGACGCAGCAGGGTCGCCGCCAGCAGAATGGTCGGGAATACCGCGAAATCCAGCGGGCGCAAGGCATAGATGCCGACCAGCAGCACCACGATCGACAGGGCGATGCTGAAGGTGAACAGCACGTCGAGCAGGAACGGCGGAATCGGCAGCATGACCATGCCGAGCATGACCAGCAGCATCAAGGGGATGCCCAGATTGCCCTCGCGCAACCCCGACAGGTTGCTGCGCACGTTACCGACCATTTGTGAGCGATCTACTGCCACATGCCTACCCCAGCCAATTCAATCTTTTGACGCTAATCGCGCCTTTGCCAAGGGATTGCAAGAAGCTGTCCAACTTTGCCTGGGCGAGGGCTTAGTCCGCGGGCATGAATCGCTCGATCTCGGTGGGTATCGCTGCGCTCAGCCTACGCGGCCCGCACATCCGACGAACTGCCCCAGCCTCGCCCTACTCGTCGCGGCGCAAATCCGGCGGGATCGGTAGGTCCGGCAGCGGCGCCGGGCGCTTGCCCTTGCCGGCCCGGTACTGGCGGATCTGGTAGACGTAAGCCAGCACCTGGGCCACGGCCAGGTACAGGCCGGCGGGGATTTCCTGGTCCAGCTCGGTGGAGTAGAACACCGCCCGCGCCAGGGCCGGCGATTCCAGCAGCATGACCTTGTGCTCCTGGGCGATCTCGCGAATCTTCAAGGCGGTAAAGTCGCCGCCCTTGGCCAGCAACACCGGCGCATTGCCTTTGCTCGGGTCGTATTTCAAGGCCACGGCGAAGTGGGTCGGGTTGGTGATCACCACGTCCGCCTGCGGCACGGCCTGCATCATGCGCCGCTCGGCCATCTCGCGCTGCAGCTGGCGGATACGCTGCTTGACCTCGGGCTTGCCCTCGCTGTCCTTGTATTCGTCGCGCACTTCCTGCTTGGTCATCATCAGCTTCTGCTTGTTGTCCCAGAGCTGGAACGGCACATCCACCGCCGCAATCAGCACCAGCCCGCAGGCCATCCACAGCGCGCTCCAGCCGACCACCTGGGCCGCGTGCAGGATGGCCGACTGCAGCGGCTCATGGGCCATCGCCAGCAGGTCGTCGATGTTGGCCGACAACACCGCCAGCGCCACGGCAAGCACCAGGGTGAACTTGGCCAGCGCCTTGAGCAATTCGACCAGTGCCTTGGTCGAGAACATCCGCTTGAGCCCCGCCAACGGATTCATCCGGCTCATCTTGGGCGCCATTGCCTTGGCCGAGAACAGCCAGCCGCCCAAGGCAATCGGGCCGACAATCGAGGCAATCAGCAAGGCCAGAAACAAGGGCAGCACGGCGTCCACGGCGACTTTGCCGGAGGCCAGCAGCCAGATCACCATGGAGCGCTCATCCATGATCACCTCGCGCGACAGCGAGAAGTTGCCGCTCATGATCGACAGCAAGGCGCTGCCCAGGCTGCCGCCAAAGGCCAGCAGGCCACCCGCCCCGGCCAGCATGATCGCCAGGGTATTGAGCTCGCGGGAGCGAGCAATCTGACCTTTCTCACGGGATTCACGCAGGCGTTTCTCCGTGGGTTCCTCGCTTTTATCGGCACCGCTTTCCGATTCGGCCATGGCTTAACCCGCCCGCGCCATTTCGCGCAACAGCTGCAGGGCTTCACTGGCGAATACCTGGTACTGCGCAAGAATATCGGCCATGCCAATCCAGAGAATCACCAACCCCACGACCAGGGTCAGCGGAAAACCGATGGAGAAAATATTCAGCTGCGGCGCGGCGCGGGTCATCACCCCGAAGGCCAGGTTGACCACCAGCAGCGCGGTGATCGCCGGCAACACCAGGATCAGCGCCGCACCTATCACCCAGCCCAGTTTATTGGCCAGTTCCCAGTAGTGCTCGACCAGGAAGCCGCCGCCAACCGGCAGGGTGACGAAACTCTCGGCCAGCACCTCGAAGACCACCAGATGGCCGTTCATGGCGAGAAACAGCAAGGTCACCAGCATCAGCAGAAACTGCCCGATCACCGCCACCGAGATGCCGTTGGCCGGATCGACCATGGAGGCAAAGCCCAGGCCCATCTGCGTCGCCACTATCTGCCCGGCGATGACGAAGGCATGGAAGAACAACTGCAGGATAAAGCCCAGCATCACCCCGATCAGCACTTCCTGGGCAATCAGGATAAACGTCGGCAGGCTCAGCGCATCGACCTGCGGCATCGCCGGCAGGTTGGGCATCAACACCACGCAGATCGCCAACGCCAGATACAGGCGCACGCGCAGCGGCACCAACTGCGTACCGATGATCGGCATCACCATCAGCAGCGCCGCGATCCGAAACAGCGGCAGCAGGAAAGAACCCACCCAGCCGCCGATCTGCGCATCGCTCAGTTCCAGCATGTCAGCACCCGTGGAGAGAACGTGGCGAGTAGCGCCCGCAGATTCGCCGCGAGCAAATCTGCGCGGCGGCAAGCTGGCACGCAGTAGATTTATGCATGGGCACTCAGCCGATCAACAGCGGAATATTCATGATCAAGTTCTGCATGTACTCGATCATCCGCTGGGCCAGCCAGGGCCCGGCAACGATCAGGGTGATCAAAATCACCAGCAGGCGTGGCAGAAAGCTCAGGGTCTGTTCGTTGATCTGGGTGGCGGCCTGAAACATGGCGACCAGCAAGCCGACCAGCAGGCTGGGCACGACGATGATCGCGACTATGGTGGCGGTCAGCCACAGCGCCTCGCGAAACAGGTCGACGGCTACCTCGGGCGTCATGCTCAGGTCCCTCCGAAGCTGGCGGCAAGGGTGCCCATGATCAGCGCCCAGCCATCGATGAGAACGAACAGCATGATCTTGAACGGCAGGGAAATGATCAGCGGCGAGAGCATCATCATGCCCATGGCCATGAGGATACTGGCCACCACCAGATCGATCACCAGGAACGGGATAAAGATCATGAACCCGATCTGGAACGCCGTTTTCAGCTCGGAAGTCACGAACGCCGGCACCAGGATAACCAGCGGTGCATCTTCCGGGCTGGTGATATCGGTGCGTTTGGACAAACGCACGAACAACTCGAGATCGCTTTCGCGGGTCTGCGCCAGCATGAAGTTCTTCAGCGGCACCTCGGCCTTGGCAAGCGCCTCCTGGGCGGGCAACTGCTCGCTGAGATAAGGCTGCAAGGCATCTTTATTAATCTGCTCGAACACCGGCGCCATGATGAACAGGGTCAGAAACAGCGCCAGGCCGACGAGAATCTGGTTGGACGGTGTCTGCTGCAAGCCCAGGGCCTGACGCAGGATGGAGAATACGATGATGATGCGGGTGAAACTGGTCATCAGCATGACGAAGGCTGGAATGAAACTCAGCGCCGTCATGATCAACAGGATCTGCAGACTGACCGAGTACTCCTGCTGGCCTTCGGTGTCGGTACTCAGGGTGATCGCCGGGATCGACAACGGATTGTCGGCGGCAAACACCTCGCCAGCAAAGATCATGGGCGCGAGCAGGGAGAACAGCAGAATCAGCAGCAGGCGCAACGCGCTCATCAAGACTTGTCCTTCTGATCCTTGCCCAACAACTCCATCAAGCGCTGGGCGAACTCGGTCGACGCCGGCTCGCCATCAGGCAAGTGCACCGGCTCTTTCAGCACATGCAGGGGCGCAATGCGTCCCGGCGTCAGACCGAGAAGCAGCTGTTCGCCGCCCACCTGCACCAGCACCAGTCGATCGCGGGGGCCGAGCGCCTGACTGGCGACTATCTTGATCACCTGGCCGCCGCGCGGACCTAGCTGCTGGACCCGGCGCATCAGCCAGGCGAGCAGAAAAATCAGGCCGACCACCAGCAACAGGCCAAGCAGCAACTGCAGCAGCTGCCCGGTGATGCCGCTGCCGGCCATGGGCATGGCTGCTTGCGCTGCCGGCTCGGCGGCCAGGGCGGAGAACGGCAGAAGCAAGGAAACGCCTGAAAATCTGAACATGAGCGGGCTCTGTCGGTGCATTAGCGCAGTTTCTTGATCCGTTCGCTGGGGCTGATCACGTCGGTCAGGCGGATGCCGAACTTCTCGTTGACCACTACCACTTCGCCATGGGCAATCAGGGTGCCATTGACCAGCACGTCCAGTGGCTCGCCGGCGAGACGATCGAGCTCGATCACCGAACCCTGGTTGAGCTGCAACAGGTTGCGAATGGTGATGTCGGTGTTGCCGACTTCCATGGAGATCGACACCGGAATATCGAGAATCACATCGAGATTCGGCCCGTCCAGACTGACGGGCAGATTACCCTTGGGCACGCTGCCGAATTCTTCCATGGGTGCACGGGGCGGAGCCGCTGCAGCCATCCCACCGACGGCGAGCATGGCATCGATATCATCCTGATTGGCATCGTCACCGGACTCGGACAAGGCGGCTGCCCACTCGTCGGCCAGCGCCTGCTCCTCGGGGGAGGTGTGTTCGTTATCGTCTGCCATCGTGTGTCCTCGGCTGGCTGGTAGCGGGTTGGGCGAGCGCAGTGCTGTGCAATGACAGGCGGTCAGCGCTGGCGATCGATGGGCTCTAGCACTTGCAGCGCCAGGTTGCCTTTGTGCGCGCCGAGCTTGACCTTGAAGGACGGTACGCCATTGGCACGCATGATTACGTTGTCGGGAATATCCACCGGGATCACATCACCCGGCTGCATGTGCAGGATGTCGCGCAGGCGCAGCTGGCGCTTGGCCACCGTGGCGCTGAGCGGCACGCTGACCTCGAGGATGTCTTCGCGCAGGGACTTGATCCAGCGCTCGTCCTGATCGTCGACGTCGGACTGGAAACCGGCATCGAGCATCTCGCGGATGGGCTCGATCATCGAATAGGGCATGGTGATGTGCAGATCGCCGCCACCGCCGTCCAGTTCGATATGGAAGGTCGACACCACGATCACTTCGCTGGGGCTGACGATGTTGGCCAGGGCCGGGTTGACCTCCGAATTGACGTACTCGAAGTTGATGTCCATCACCGCGTGCCAGGCTTCCTTGAGGTCGATAAAGGCCTGATCGAGCACCATGCGCACCACCCGCAGTTCGGTGGGGGTGAACTCGCGGCCTTCGATCTTGGCATGACGGCCATCGCCGCCGAAAAAGTTGTCGACCAGTTTGAACACCAGCTTGGCATCCAGGATGAACAGGCCGGTGCCACGCAGCGGCTTCATCTTGACCAGATTGAGGCTGGTCGGCACATACAGCGAATGCACGTACTCGCCGAATTTCATCACCTGCACGCCGCCCACCGCCACATCCGCCGAACGCCGCAGCAGGTTGAACATGCTGATGCGGCTGTAGCGGGCAAAGCGCTCGTTGATCATTTCCAGGGTCGGCATGCGTCCACGGACGATGCGGTCCTGACTGGTCAGGTCATATTGCTTGACGCTTCCCGGTTCGGCTTCGTCCTCGGTATCGACCAGCCCGTCATCGACGCCGTGCAGCAGCGCATCGATTTCATCCTGGGAAAGCAGGTCTTGCACAGCCATGTGGAGCTCCCCTGTAGGGTCTTGAAAGACAGTTCACGCTGGCGCGGTGAACATGCCCTATTGCAGCACCAGGTTAGTGAACAGCACTTGCTCGACGGTCACGTTGCCCGTCTCCTTCTGCGCCAACTCCTGCACGCTGGCCGTAGCCTGCTGGCGCAGCATTTCCTTGCCCACCGGGGTGATCAACGACTCGAAGTCCTGACTGGAGAACAACATCACCAGACGGTTGCGCAGTACCGGCATATGCACCTTGAGCGCATCGAGCGCCGCCTGGTCGCGCACCAGCAAGGCAATACTGACCTGCATGTAGCGCGCCCGACCGTTATGGGTGAAGTTGACCACGAACGCCGGCATCAACTCTTCGTAGATCGCCACTTGCTTGACGGGTAATGCGGGATCCGCGGACGCCACCTCGACTTCACTCTTGGCCGCGCCCTTGTTGAGAAAGAACCAGGTACCGCCTACCGACACCCCCACAGCCAGGAGCAAGGCCACGACAATCAAGAGAATGAGCTTCAACTTACCAGCCGGTTTCACCTCGGCGCTTACCGAGACTTGCGCCGCGTCTTTCTTAGCCATGCCAATTATCCGTCACTAATCGGGGTTCAATCCGTGTTCAAAAGGTGGAGAGCAAGTGTTATGCCAGCTTGCGAACATTTGCAGTTCGTCGGGCGCCGGGCCGGCGAAACACCCAGACCAAAGCGCGACAGCATGTCGCCAGCGAAGTTCGGCTCAACGATGGCCAGCGGGTATACCAGTCTCGCCTCTTGCTGTCACCCGAAAACACCCACGCCCACCCCCATTGCGGGGCGGGCGGCTATCCGTTCGGAACGCAGGGCGAACTTTTGTAGGATGCGGCGGGCCGCGTAGGCTTGAGCGCAGCGATACCCATCGACCGGTTGCGCCGCCGGGTTTTATTGATTGGCCGCAGATCGTCGTGATGGGTATCGCTGCGCTCAACACCATCCTACGGGTGGATGGCCGCAGCGTTTTTGTAGGATGTGGCGAGCCGCGTAGGTTTGAGCATAGCGATACCCATCGACCGGTTGCTCAGGCGTGACGCGAGACTATCCGGCCCGTCAAGCGTAATAGTCGACCATGCCGCGCCCACTGCCGGACAGGCTGCCCTTGAGTTCCACGCCGAGGGGCGCAAGCTCCTCGTCAACCCCGCCCAGCAGTTCATTACCCGCGTCGCCCCGCCCCTGGCCATCGCCACTCTGCCCCTGCCAGCCGCGGTTGAGCGACTGATCGGAAACGTTCACATCGAGCAGGTTCATGCCTTGCTGGGTGAACATCTCGCGCAATCGATGCATCTGCCCTTCCAATGCTTCACGTACCCCGGCATTGGCGCTGGCGAAGGTCACCTGGGTCTGCTCCTGATTGACGCTGATGCGCACTTCCAGGCGCCCCAGCTCGGCCGGATCGAGCTGAATCTCGGCGGACTTGAGGTTCTGGCTGGAGAGCAACATCACCCGATCCACCACCGCCTCGCCCCAACCGGCCTGGTGCATGGGCACCGGCTGGCCGGCCATCAGCCCGGCGCGCGGGGCTTGCGAGGTCTGCTGAGCAACTGCCTGGCTCAGCGCACTGAGCCTGGCGACGAAGTTTTCCGGCCGCGTGTCGGCGGCGCTTTCCTTGAGTGCCTCCAGGCCCTGCGTGGTCAGCTCGAGCGAGGGCAGATCGACCTCGGGCTCCGCCTGCTGAGCGCCCATGGCTGCGATGGCGCTGGCAAAGCTTTGCCCGGCACTCTGCGCCGCTTGCGGCGCCACGCTGCCTGGCATTCCCTGCTCGGCCGCTGCGGCCTTGGCTTTGGCGCCCAACTCCAGGGCCATCTGCACGGCCGGCAGCTGCTCCAGCACATCCAGGTCGGGATCGGCGCTGGCTGCCGGCAACTGGACCGGCACTGTTGCCCAGGCACCCGGCAGAACGGTCGTCATCAGCGGCTGCGGCTCGCCGGCGAGTTCAAGTTCGAATTCCAGGTCGAGCTCCGCCGCCTCGCCATCGAGCGGCTGCTGGCCGAGCATGTCCAACGCCAGCAACGGATCGAGGGCGGGATCATCCACGCCTGCATCGCTCGGCAAAAGCTTGCCGCTATCGGCAAACTCCGGCTGTTGCACGACAGTCGCAGCCTCCGGGGCTTGCGGGCTCTGCGTATCCTGGGCCGCGGATTGGCCTGGGCGATCGGTCTTGGCAGAGGCATCGCTGCGCCCTGCTGCTTTCGCCTGACGCTCCTGGGCATACACCTGGGCAAAACTGGAAGCCTCGTTCTTGCGGGGCTCGACCGGTTTCTCCGGGGCTTTGGCCGCAGACGCTTTCGTCTTTATTGGCGGGGCCGAGCGGAGGAGCGGATCGGGGGCGACGGCCATGGGCATTCTCCATTCAAATGGGGTCGTGCCATAGGTTTAGCAAAGGCCGGGCCAAGTTGGCGGCAAGCGGGGCAATCGGGATCGTGGGCCGCCATCCAGCGCCCGTTCAGGTCCGATAACGCTGGCGCTCGGACTTGAACAAGATGCGCACGATGGCAAATTCACGCTCGATCTGCTCGATCAGTTCTGGCGCCTCGGCCAGCAACTCGCGTCGACCGACCTCCTCCAGCTGCTTGCACAAGCTGGCGAGCATGGGCGCGCCCATGTTGCTGCAACTGCCTTTGAAGCTGTGCGCCGCCAGGCGCAGGCCCTGTGCGTCCGCCTCACGCATGGCCTGACGCAACAAGCGCAGGCGCTCTTCGGAATCTGCCAGATAGGTATCCAGCAACACCGGATACTCATCCTCCATGACATCGTGCAACGCGGCCAGTACGGCACTATCGAGATGAATATCTGACATCTGCTCGCTCCCTGATCATCAGGCGCGGGATTATGCCCCAGCCAACCAGGAAAACTCCACGCTAACCCCCCGGCCATCCTCCGGCCAGGTACAGCGCTCGCTCAACTGACGAACCAGAGCCAGGCCGCGGCCACACAGGCGGTCAACGCGCAGTTGTTGCTCGACAATCGCCTGCCCATCGAAACCCGAGCCGCTGTCTTCGACCCGTACGGTCAAACGCCCACCGGCATCCTCGGGAACCAGTTGCAGGTGGAAACGCACATAGCCCTCGCGTAGCTGAGCCAGGCGGGTGCTGCGCTGCAGGTAATACTCGGCGAAGCCTTCGGCATCGCATTTCAGGCTCGAATCCAGGCCCAGCACCCCATGCTCCAGGGCATTCGAGTAGAGCTCGGCGAGCACGCTGTAGAGCGCGCCGCCCTGGGGACGCAAGCCCTCGACCTCGAGCAGCAATTGCAACAGGAATGGCAGCGGATTGAAGCGGCGCAGGGTCTCGCCACGAAACTCGAAACTCGCCGACCAATCCAGTGGACTGTTCTGGCCACTGCCGGTGAAGACCAATGGCCCACGACTCAGGCTGCCCTCCTCGACCATGCTGACTTCGACCAGGCTGACATCGTCTTGCAGCTCGCCGCGAAAGTTCAGCAACGCCTGCTGAATTTCCGCGAACAACTGCGCCGGCTGCCGATTGGCGGAGAACACCCGGTGCAGGCGCCTCTCGCCGAACAGCTCGCCCTGCTGGTTGCAGGCTTCCAGCACACCATCGGACAGCAGGAAAACCCGGTCACCCAACTCCAGCGGGAAGACCTCGTAGCGGTCATTGAACGCTGCCGGCGCCAACACCCCCAACGGCAGATGCCGCGACACCAGGGGCACCCGCTGGGTGCCGTTGGCGCGCAGCAGATAGCCATCCGGCAAACCGCCGTTCCACACCTCCACGACCCGGCGCTGGAAGCTGATATTGAGCAGGGTGGCACAACAGAACACGCCCAGCGGCAGGATGCGTTTGAGCTTGGCGTTGATCTCGCGCAGGATCTCGGCCAGGGAATAACCCTTGGCGGTCATGCCATAGAACACCTCGGCCAGCGGCATGGCGCCGATCGCCGCCGGCAGGCCATGGCCGGTGAAATCGCCGAGCAGCACATGCATGCCACCGGAAGGCTTGAACGCGGCGAGCAGCAGATCGCCGTTGAACAAGGCATAGGGCGATTGCAGGTAGCGGATATTCGGTGCCGCGAGACAACCGGAATGCGCCACCTTGTCGAATACCGCCTTGGCCACGCGCTGCTCGTTGAGCAGGTACTCGTTGTGCTGGGCGATCAGGTCGCGCTGCTGCAGCACGGTGTCCTGCAGGCGGCGCAGGCGATCCATGGCATTGATCTTGGCCTCGAGGATCACCCGGTTGTAGGGTTTGGCGAGAAAGTCATCGCCGCCCGCCTCCAGGCAGCGCACCAGCGCTTCGCCTTCGGTCAGCGAGGTCAGGAAGATGATCGGCACCAGTTCCTCGCCGGCCATCTGCTTGATCCGGCGAGCCGCCTCGAAGCCATCCATGACCGGCATCAGGGCGTCCATCAATACCAGCTGCGGACGCTCCTGCTCGAACAAGGCGACCGCCTCCAGGCCATTGCTGGCGGTCAGGCTGCGATGGCCCTGACGGCTGACGATGGTCGACAACAGCATGCGGTCGGCAGCATTGTCCTCGGCAATCAGAATCGACAGGCGCGCAGGCATGGCTCGGAGACTCGCGCTAGGTGATCTGGAACAGTTGTTCGAAGTTGGAGATGGCGAGGATCTTGCGCACATCCGGGTTGCAGTTGAGCAAACGGATTTGCGCGTGATCGCCACCGGCGTGATCGCGCAACAACAGCAACATGCCGAGCGCCGAACTGTCGAGATAGGTGGTGCCCTTGAGGTCCACTACATAGCGTTTGGGGCTGAGGTTGACGCGCTCATAGGCATCGCGAAATTCCTGATGCGCGCCGAAATCGAAACGTCCCTGAATCACAATGGTCAACTCTTGCCCATCAGGCGAAGGCAGCGAGGTGATGGCCATACAGAACTCCTTACTCGAGCAGAACAGTCGATCACGCCCCAGACAAGGCGGCGCGATGGTTATCGCGCCTGAACGAGCCTGGAGGCACAATCCGTGTGATCAAGATGTAGCACTCGCAGGTGTAAGCGGCAACAGGCAATCAAGCGGAATCGTCCCGGCGTATGCGTTGTGCCAACTCGTCGAGGAGTTTTTGCTCGCGCTTGTCCGCGCTCAGGCGGGCCTCCTCCTGATAGCGCTGAACCAGCTTGCGCAGGCCTTCCAGGCGCGCATAGCGCTGTTGCCAGACCACCCGCACCTTGTCCAGGTTGTTGCTATGCCAGGCCACGCTCTGGCGCTGCTGGCCGATGGCGGTTTCCAGCTGGGAAAGAAAACGCTGATAGTTCATCAGCCATTGCCCGGAAACCCCACGCTGGCCTTCGCTGATCCACTGTTGCTGATAATCGCCACGGTATTGTTCCAGCTCGCCCAGCTTGACCTGAGCCTGGCTCAGCAGTCCCTGACAGTGGCCGAGTTGCATGACGGCCTCGCGCTCGGCGCGCTCGGCCATCTCGATAACCGGCGCCAGACGCGCGGCGCGACTGGTCGACACTTAGCCCCCCGGCGCGGCATTGGGGTTGAAGGTCGCCGCCAGCAGCGCACTGCTGCGTTCCAGGCTTTCACTTTCGCCCAGGCTCTGGCGCAGGTACCTGACCATCGCCGGCTGGCGCGCGATGGCCAGGTCGGTATCGGCATCGCCACCGGGCACGTAGGCGCCAACACTGATCAGGTCGCGGCTCTGCTGATAACGGGCCCACAGCTGCTTGAAGCGCTGCGCGCTGCGCTGGTGCTCGCTGGTCACCACTTGCGGCATGACCCGGCTGATCGAGGCCTCGATGTCGATGGCCGGGTAATGGCCCTCCTCGGCCAGCCGCCGCGACAGCCCGATGTGACCGTCGAGCAC
>Ga0209343_10006871_pt1 | contig 13545 bp, 17 predicted proteins | sample RifCSPlowO2_02_FD_184026 | JGI IMG/M metagenome (GOLD analysis project Ga0209343, IMG submission 184026) | Groundwater microbial communities from Rifle, Colorado - Rifle CSP2_plank lowO2_0.2 (SPAdes) (version 2) | ecosystem: Environmental > Aquatic > Deep subsurface > Groundwater | place... | reverse complement strand
TAGTACATCCAAATGCCGGAGCGAGCTGTAGCGTCCCGTAACAATCTTTACGTTTTGCTTACCCCTCTAGCGCCCGATGCGTGAAATGATGCGCTCACGGTTCCATCTGAGCGAACCGCCAGAGGAGAAGGATCATGAGGAAGCTCATCGTCGCTTTGACCGCCGTCGCCGCTCTGAGTGCTGTTACCATCCAGCCTGCGCAGGCGCGCGACAACAACGTTGCTCCGATCATCGCCGGGGCGGCCATCGGTGCGGTGCTGGGGGGGTTGATCTCAAATTCGCAGCGCTACGCGCCGCCGGTGGTGTATGGCCCGCAACCCGTGTATTCGGAGCCGCAGGTGGTGTACGCGCCTCAGCCGGTCTACAGGCTGCAGCCGATATACGCGCCTTCGCCGCGCGTGGTGTACGAGCTGCGGTGGCGCGGCAATGGCCACTACTACGGCGAGGGCTATCGCCGCGGCCAGGGCCGCCACTACGGCGAGGGCTACCGTCACGACTATCGCTACGATAGGCGCGGGTATTAGTCGCCCGCGCGATTCGCAGCGATCAACGGCCCGCTCCGTAGCGGGCCGTTACCACTAACCCGCTCCGATCGTACCCCCGCCGGGGGTGCGTAGCGGAGCGAAATTAAGGTGCATTGCGCGCAATTTGGCGGGGTTCACGCACGAGGTTGCGGCGCGCCGGCAAGCCCTTCCGACTTCGCGGCCGGTTTGATTCCAAAAACTTGAGTTGCTCCGGAGCCAAGCTGCGGGAAAGGCGGCAAACTGTGGTCTGGCGACGAATTGGAGGAGTCACCGGATGGGTGAGTCGAAATTGAAGCTGGCAAGACGCGAAGAAATGCTGTTGTCGTGCGCTGGGGTGCAGACGATGGCGGGCCGGGTGCAGGTGCGCTGGCAGAAATTCGAGATACTTCCCAACAGCGTGCCTTGCTGCATCCCATGATGTTGGGGACTCGACCCGTGGGACAGCAACCCCACGCGCTGCGCCGAAAAATGTGGGATGTATCCCATCATTAAGAAACAACCACTTACGCTTGCAACACGCAATACGCTACTCTAGGCGCATGGGCGTGCTCGAGCTCATCGGCAACACCCCGCTGGTCGAGATCACCCGGCTCGATATCGGCCGCGCGCGGCTTTTCCTCAAGCTCGAGCAGCAGAACCCAGGCGGCTCGATCAAGGACCGCATCGCGCTGTCGATGATCGAGGCCGCCGAGCGCGAGAACAAGATCAAGCCCGGATCGCTCATCGTCGAGGCCACCGCGGGAAATACCGGCCTGGGGCTCGCGCTGGTCGCGGCGCTCAAAGGCTACCGCCTGCTGATCGTGGTGCCCGACAAGATGAGCCAGGAGAAGATCTTCCACCTCAAGGCGATGAGCGCCGAGGTGGTGCTGACGCGCTCCGACGTCAAGAAAGGCCACCCCGAGTACTACCAGGACCTCGCGGCGAAGCTTGCCCGCGAAACGCCGGGGGCCTTCTACGTAAACCAGTTCGCCAACCCGGCGAATCCCCTGGCGCATGAAAGGACCACCGGGCCCGAGATCTGGGAACAGATGCAGCACGACGTTGACGCCGTCGTCGCCGGCGTCGGCACCGGCGGCACGCTCACCGGCCTGTCGCGCTTCTTCGAACGCGTCGCGCCGCAGGCCGAGATGGTCCTCGCCGATCCGGCAGGTTCGGTTCTTTTCAATTACATAAAAACCGGACAGATCGCGAATGAAGTCGGAAGCTGGCTGGTGGAAGGCATCGGGGAGGATTTCATCCCGCCGGTGTGCGACCTGTCGCGCGTCAGGAAGGCCTACGGCATCCCGGACGCGGAAGCCTTCATGGTTTGCCGGGAACTGCTCAAGAAGGAAGGCATCATGGCGGGCACCTCCACCGGCACGCTGGTCGCCGCGGCGCTGCGCTACTGCCGCGAGCAGGCCGGGCCGAAGCGCGTCGTGAGCCTGGTCTGCGACAGCGGCAATAAGTACCTGTCGAAGGTCTACAACGACTACTGGATGATCGACCAGGGCTTCATCCAGCGCGAGCAGTACGGCGACCTGCGCGACCTGATCGCGCGGCGCCACAAGGAGCACGCGGTGACCACGGTCAATGCCGACGAGACGGTGATGGCGGCGTACCAGCGGATGAAGCTCTACGACGTATCGCAGCTGCCGGTGCTCAAGGACGGCAGGATCGTCGGCATCGTCGACGAAGAGGACATCCTGCTCGAGGTGTACGAGAATCCCGAGCATTTCCGCGAGCCGGTGACCGCGGCGATGGCGAGCAACCTGGTCACCGTGCCGCCCAGCGCCCCGATCGAGCAGCTGAAGAGCATCTTCGACCGCGGGCTGGTGGCGATCGTGGTGGACGGCGACGAGTTTCTCGGGCTCATCACGCGGATCGATCTGCTCAACTGGCTGCGCAGAAGGACCTCCAACAAATGAAATTCGAAACCAAGGTGATCCACGCCGGGCAGGAGCCCGATCCGCGCACCGGCGCGGTGATGACGCCAATCTACGCCACCTCGACCTACGCCCAGTCCAGCCCCGGCGAGCACAAGGGCTTCGACTACGCGCGCACGCGCAACCCGACGCGCGACGCGCTCGAGGCCTGCCTCGCCGAGCTGGAAGGCGGCACGACCGGGTTCGCGTTCGCTTCCGGGATGGCGGCGATCGGCACGGTGCTCGAGCTGCTCGATGCGGGCTCGCACGCGGTAGCCATGGACGACCTCTACGGCGGCAGCTACCGCATCCTCGAGCGAGTGCGCAAGCGCTCTGCCGGGCTGCAGGCCAGCTTCGTCGATCTTTCCAACACGGAACTTCTGGCAAAAGCGATCAAACCGAACACCCGGATGCTATGGGTCGAAAGCCCGACCAATCCGCTGCTCAAGCTGGTCGACCTGCAGGCGGTGGCGGCGATCGCGCGCAAGCGCGGCATCCTCTCGGTCTGCGACAACACCTTCGCCTCGCCGTGGATCCAGCGCCCGCTCGAGCTCGGCTTCGACATCGTGGTGCATTCGACCACCAAGTACCTGAACGGGCACTCCGACGTCATCGGCGGCGCCGCAGTCGTCAAAGATCCAGGGTTGAAAGAAAAGCTTGCCTTCCTGCAGAACGCGGTCGGCGGTGTGCCGAGCCCGTTCGACGCTTTCCTCACGCTGCGCGGCATCAAGACCCTGGCGTTGCGAATGGAGCGGCACTGCATCAACGCCATGGAAATAGCCAGGATGTTGCAAGCTCACCCTAAAGTCGAACGCGTCATCTATCCCGGGCTGGAAAGCCACCCGCAGCATGCGCTGGCGCAGCGCCAGATGCAGGGGCGCTACGGCGGCATGGTGACCGCGGTGCTGAAGGGCGGCCTGCCGGCGTCGCGGCGCTTCCTCGAGCGCTGCAAGCTGTTCACGCTCGCGGAAAGCCTCGGCGGCGTCGAAAGCCTGATCGAGCACCCGGCGATCATGACGCACGCCTCGCTGCCCGAGGACGTGCGCGCCAGCCTCGGCATCGACGACGGCCTGGTGCGGCTGTCGGTCGGCATCGAGAATGTCGGCGACCTGATCGCCGAGCTCGGATACGCCCTCGATTAGCACTCCTGCCGCTTGCGTTGATGAAAGAACGGCTCAAGCCTTCTTAACCCACAGGCTGCACCAGCCCTCGGGGCTGATTTGGCCGTCCACCAGCTTGCAGGTATTCGACTCCGCGATGAAATGCGTGCATCCGCTGCACTTCTGGTCGCCCTTCGGCTTGGGCTGGTACTGCACGGTCGCCTGCGCCACTTTCGTGGCCGCCGGCGGGGCGGCAGGTGTCGCGCCGCCGGCCGGAGCGGAACTCGGACCGGCTGGAGCGGAACTGGTCGAGTCCGCGCTTTTCTTCGAATCGCACCCGGAAAGCAGCATCGGCACCCAGAGACCGCAACCAACCGCGAGTGCTCCGCGCAGCACGACCCTGCGGGGCGGGATTTGCCGTTCGTGTTTGCCGGCGATCGTGTCGCGGCTCATCATGTCTTTGCGGTTTTGCATGTCCAGTCTCCTTGGTTCAGGCCTTCACGATAGGGATAGATCCTAAGAAACAAGAAATCGTTGGTGACAGGCTAAGTGACCCTCCCCTAGTCCTTCATCCCCTCGAGGAGGGACGACAGGTCTTCGGCATGCTCCTCTTCGCTGGCGAGTATTTCCTCCAGCAAGCGATGCGTGGTCGGATCCTGATCGCCGAGATAGGCGATCATCTCGCGATAGCTCTCGATCGCGATCCGCTCGGCAATCAAGTCTTCCCTGATCATGCTTTTGAGCGAATCGCCCTCGACGTATTCCGCGTGGCTGCGGGCCGTCAGCCCGTCCGGCGAGAAATTCGGCTCGCCGCGCAGCTCGATAATGCGCTTGGCGATAAGATCGGCATGCGACATTTCCTCGGTTGCGTGCTCCAGGAATTCGGCCGCCACCGACGCGGCGTGGATGCCCGCGGCCATGAAGTAGTGGCGCTTGTAGCGCAACACGCAGACAAGCTCGGTCGCGAGCGCTTCATTCAGCATTTTGATCACGTTCTCGCGGTCGGCGGCGTAGCCGGACGTTACTGCGCCTTTCTCGATGTGCTGCCGCGCGCGGTCGCGCAAGGTCTTGATATCGGAAAGGGGGGGACGCTTCGCCGACACATCGTTCAGCGCGGTGGGTTTCATTCGCTACTCCTCGGCATGGTGATTGATCAAAACGCGGTGCTCGGGAAAAGCCAGGTTCAGGGTTCGGGTCCCGCGATTGGGGCACCGCCCCTTTTCGATGGGAGGGCGTTGCGCCTAGAGAGAATTCTCCGCGTCGAGTTCCATCGGTTCTGTGCGCGCGCGCACATACGCTCGAAATGTTTTGCCGTAAGCTTTGCGTCCACAACATATCCGCGCTGACGCCGGGATGGCGCCCGCGCGTGCTACGAAGTCGTCAAAGACGTGCACGACGATGCCTGAGACCGGCCGCCGCGAGGCAACTGGTGAACAGCGCATCCGATTGATTTTTTAGACAGGAGGAATATCATGCCGCTCCGAAAAGGATCCAGTCCGTCGGTCGTCAGCAGCAACATCAAGACGCTGGTGGATGAGTGGAAACAGGATGGATCGATCGGCACCAGCCATCCGCCGACAAAGAAAAAAGCGATCAGGCAGGCCGTTGCCATCGCGTTGGCCAAGGCTGGCAAAAGCCGCAATACGCGGCGGCGCGGCCGCAAGGCCAGCTGAGCCAGAGTCCATCCGCCCCGGAGTGCCGCAAAAAGGAGGGGGCGGAGCCTCCTTTCCCGCTTTGGGGGAGAGAAGCATCATTTTTACCAACCCGCCTCCGATCGCCCCCCTGCGGGGGGGTGCGCAGGGGAGCGAAATTAACAAGATGCATTGTGCGCCGTTCTTCCGGACAAGCTTAAGCACCTGATTGCAGCGGACCAGCGGGCCGTCCTGGCTTGGGCGCCGGTTTGATTTTCCCTCCCTCCTGCCCATGCAGTGCTGCGATTTCCTATCACTTGGTCTCAGTCTCTTCGCTGCCACCGAGCCATCTGCTAAGATGAACGGGCCGATTATTCTTGGAGCCTGACATGTCCGCTGCATCCATTGAGCTGCCGACCCGGCTTTCCCGGCGCATCGAGAAGCTTGCCCGCGAAGCCGGGCGCACGCCGGACGAAATGCTGAAATTCGTCATCCGCGACGGACTCGAATACTGCGAATATGCCGTCAAGACCGCCAACGAAGGGTTGGCCGATTTTGATGCCGGCCGCAGCGTCACGGCCGATGAGATGTGGGCACACTTCGAAAGACGCCGGACAGCGCGCCGTGCCCGGAAAGCGGCTTGAATACGCGGTTCGCGCCTTCTCCGCGCGCTCCATCACTACCCATTCCCACCGTACCCGCGAACTGCCTGCGACCTGTTGAGTGGCGGGCCGCGGTCCGGTGAGCGGCTCGCGCTCACGTGGCGCGAAAAATATATCTTGCGATTGCGCTATAGGTTTAGCATAATCTTCGCATGTCGCCGCTCCTGTCATCGGCCGAGTTTGCCCGCGCGCGAAACCTCTCAGAGCAGCGCATCCGGCAGCTGCTTGCCGCGGGGAAAATCGCAGGCGCGTTTCGCGTCGGCACGCGCTGGGCGATTTCGGCCGACGCCACGATCCGGCGCACGCCCGCCGGCCGCCCTGCGCGCACACGCTCCGCCATCCTCAGGCAGGCCGCCCGAGCCTGTGAATCCGCGCTTGCGAAGGCGGGAATTGGCGCCCTGGTTGTCGGGTCTGTCGCCTACGGCGGCGTCCGGGCGGAGTCGGATCTCGATCTGCTGATCGTCTCCTATCCTGGGAGAAAATGGAGCGAGGTGAGTTCGCTTGCGGCCGATGCGGCGCGGCCTTACGGCGTTCCGGTCGACGTCATATTCGCCGATACCCTTCTGCCCGCGGTGAGGCGAGCCATGCTGAAGGACGCGCGCCATGCCAGCGTCCTTTAAGGACCAACTCGCGATCGCCGAGGAACTGCTGCGCGAGGTGGAACGCATGGAGCGCGCAGAGCAACGCGCTTCGGCGCGGTCCTCGCTTGTTGGCTATGAGAGGGAGCTGCGACTCGCGGGCCTGGCCCAGCGCGTTGCGCAGGCTTACACCCTCATGGAAGGAGTGCTTGCCTTCGTCGCCCGGAGAATCGACCGCGCCCCCGTTGCGGGCGAGGACTGGCACAAGCAGCTTATCTCGAGGTGCTCGCGGGCGTTCGGCGATCCTACGCGAGCGGCCGTAATCTCGAAGGCGCTCGCTGAGGACCTGCTTGAACTGTGCGAATTCAGGCACGTGGTACGCAACGTCTACCCGACGCGGCTGGAGGAACCAAAGGTGCGTGAGAATCTGGAGCGGCTCATACGTGCAGCGCGTGCCTTCGGTGCAGAGGTCAAGGCGTTCGCAGCCGGCCTTTCCCAGGAGCGCAAGCCGGCCCGCCGGCGCCGGGGAGGACGAGGCTGATCCGGTTTTGGAAATGGGGACCGGACGCCGATGCCAATGCACCCGGGCACGACTCGTCTGCGGGGCGGGTTCAAGCACGCAATTGCGGCGCGCCGGCGGGCCGTTCAGACTTTGCGGCCGGATCGATTCTCTATCCTTTTCCCTTCCCTCGCTCGAACGCCGCGGCGTAAGCCGGCACGCCAGTGTCCGGGTTTACGGTTCATTGCACCACCTGTTCAGCAACGGTATCCAACCCAGTCCGGATGTGAGATAATTCGGGGTTCCGGAATCCGGAGGAAGCTATGGACACGGTCAAGCTCGGAAAAAAAGGCCAGCTCTCGCTGCCCGCCTCGGTGCTGCGCAAGCTGGGCCTGCAGGGCGCGGCGACACTCATCGTCGAGGCAACCGACGATGGCGCCGTGATCCTGCGGCCCGCCGCCGTGTATCCCATCGAGCTGTACACCGACGCCCGCATCAAGGAGTTCGAAGAAGCGAACCGGCTTACCCGGTCCCAGCAAACCCGCGTTCGCAAAGTGCTCGCACGCCGCAAGCGGTGAAGCTGTACCTCGACGCCAACGTCATTTTCTCGGCAGCGCACCGCGAGGAGGGCAGGGCGCAGGACCTGGTCGCACTGGCGCGCGGTGGTCACTGCGATCCGCTCACCTCCACGCATGCATTGGAGGAAGCGCGGCGCAATCTTCAACTCAAGTCCAGCGGATTCGAACGCCGGCTCATGCAAGCACTTGTGCAAGTCACGGTGGTTGTCGAAGCGCCCGCTGCCTTGGTCGATTGGGCGCGGGAGCTGGGCTTGCCACTCAAGGACGCGCCGATCCTCGCCGCCGCCGTGCATGCTAACGCCGATCTGCTGGTAACAGGCGACACCCGGGACTTCGGGCACCTGTTCGGCACTACGCTGCGCGGCACGCGCGTCGTAACGCCGGCTTCGGCGATCGACCTCGTCCTTAAGGAAGCAGGTATTTAGCTTGCGCTTCACTCGATCACCCGAACGCCGCCGCCCGCACCCGCTATCATTGCCTCATGTCTGAAATTGCCGAGGTGCTCGACTTCTGGTTCGGCGCGCCGGATTCGCCCGAGCGCGGCCGGCCGCGCAAATGCTGGTTCGAGAAAAGCGTAACGTTCGACGCCGGGGTCCGGTCGCGTTTCCTCAAGGTCTATGAGCGCGCAGCGGCGGGGAAACTCTCCAGGTGGGAGCGCACCCCGCTGGCGGCGCTCGCGCTGGCGTTGGTTCTGGACCAGTTTCCGCGCAACATGTTCCGCGGCCAGGCGCGCGCCTTCGCTGCCGATGCGCTTGCGTCGCGCGTCGCACGGGGCATGGTCGATCACGGTTTCGACGGCCTGCTGCGGCCGGTGGAGCGATGGTTCGTCTATCTGCCGTTCGAACATGCCGAAGACCTCGCGGCACAGCGGCGCTCGATTGCGCTTTTCGGGAGCCTGGCCGGATATCCGGACAGTGCGGGAGTCATAGACTATGCCCAAAAGCACTACACCGTCATTGCGCGGTTCGGCCGTTTCCCTCACCGCAACGCCATGCTCGGCCGTGAATCCACGTCCGAGGAAATCGCGTTTCTCTCGCAACCCGGCTCGTCGTTCTAGGCAGCCATGCCCGATTCCACGCATGATCTGCAGTTGCCCTCGGAATGGGTATGCCGCTTCGCGCCGCTGATCGCCGCCGAGGGGCGGGTGGTGGACGTGGCGTGCGGCCGTGGGCGCCACGCCCGTCATCTGGGGGACTGCGGCTTGCGCGTGGTGGCGATCGACCGTGACACCGAGGCGCTCGAATCGCTGCGCGGGCTCCGGCGCATCGAACCCGTCGCCGCGGACATCGAGTCGGGACCATGGCCGTTCCCGCCTGGAACTTTCGACGCTGTGGTGGTGACGAACTACCTGTGGCGGCCGCTGCTGCCTCAGCTTGTCGCCGCCCTGCGCGAAGGTGGGGTGCTGATTTACGAAACCTTCGCCCTGGGGAACGAGAATTTCGGGCGGCCCACGAACCCCGATTTCCTCTTGCGTCGCAACGAGTTGCTCGAATGGCTCCTGCCGCAGCTTCAGGTGGTGGCTTTCGAGCAGGGCCTGATTTCACGGCCCAAGCCGGCCGTGGTCCAGCGCATCTGCGCCATGCGCGAAGGGAGCGGTTGGGCGCCGCTTGAACCGGGCTGAGGCGCCGTTCCGTGCCGTTTCGTAGAGTCTTTAGGGTAAAATTGTTCAATTGAGTAGCGGGAGCGGAACCGCATGCTGACCGGAAGCATCGTCGCCATCGTAACCCCCATGCGCGAGGACGGGGAGCTGGACCTTGCGCGCTTCAGGTCGCTCATGGACTGGCATATCGCCGAGGGCACCGACGGCATCGTCGTAGTCGGTACCACGGGCGAGTCACCCACGGTCGACTTCGACGAGCACAAGGAACTGATCCGCATCGCCGTCGAGCACGCCGCCGGGCGCATTCCGGTTATCGCCGGCACGGGCGCCAACTCCACCGCCGAAGCGATCGAGCTTTCAGAGTCCGCCAAGAAGGCGGGCGCGGCGGCTTCACTGTCGGTCGTGCCCTATTACAACAAGCCGACGCAGGACGGGCTTTACCGGCACTTCCGCACCATCGCGGAGGCGGTCGACATCCCCCAAATCGTCTACAACGTGCCCGCCCGGACGGTCGCCGATATCGGCAACGACACGTTGCTGCGCCTGGCCCAGGTGCCCAACATCGTCGGCGTCAAGGACGCGACCGGGAACATCGAGCGCGGCTCGGACTTGCTGCGGCAGGCGCCGAAGAAGCTCGCCGTCTACAGTGGTGACGATGCCTCGGGGCTGGCGCTGATGCTCCTGGGCGGGCACGGCGTCATATCGGTTACTGCCAATGTGGCGCCGCGGCTCGTGCATCAGATGTGTGTGGCCGCGCTCGCGGGGGACGTGAAAAAGGCGCGCGAGCTCAATTTCAAACTGCTGCCGCTGCACCAGAAGCTGTTCGTCGAGGCTAATCCGATCCCGGTGAAATGGGCGGTGGCGCAGATGGGATTGATTGGGACGGGCATCAGGTTGCCGCTTACGCCGATGTCGGCGCAATTCAACGAGGTTGTCGCTGAGGCGATGCGGCATGCCGGCATCGCGCTGCCTGGCAATCTCCGTGTGGTCGAAGGAAAGACAGGATGATGCGAAAGTGGATTGTGGCGGCGCTGGCCGTGGTCCTCGCGGGCTGCGGCGGCTCGCTGTTCGAGAGCCAGAGGATCGAGTACAAGACCGCGGCGAAACTTCCGACGCTCGAGGTTCCGCCGGATCTGACTGCGCCCTCGCGCGACAACCGCTACCAGGTCCCGGACATCAATCCCACGGGCACGGCCACCTATTCATCGTATAGCTCCGAGCGTGCCGGCGGGCTCCGCAGCGGCTCCACTGACGTTCTTCCGCTGATATCGGCGGGCAAGGTGCGCATGGATCGCGCGGGGACGCAGCGCTGGCTCGTCGTGCCGCAGACAGCGGAGAAACTCTGGCCGGTGGTGAAGGAGTTCTGGCAGGAACTCGGCTTTCTCATCAAGATCGAGGTAGCCGAGGCCGGAGTGATGGAAACCGACTGGGCGGAGAACCGCGCGAAGATTCCGCAGGACTTCATCCGCAATGCGCTCGGCAAGCTGCTCGAAGGCATGTATTCGACCTCGGAGCGCGACAAGTTTCGCACCCGTCTGGAACGCGGCGCCGAGCCCGGCACGACCGAGATCTACATCAGTCACCGCGGCGTGGAGGAGGTCTATACCAGTCAGCGCCAGGATTACATGGTGTGGCAGGCGCGTCCGGCTGATCCCGAACTGGAAGCGGAGTTCCTGCGTCGGCTCATGGTGCGTTTGGGCGTGGAGGAAGCGCAGGCGAAGGTGCTGGTGGCCGGGGAGATCCGGTCCGAACGCGCCAAGATCATCCGCTCACAGGACGGAGCGACATCGCTTGAAGTCGACGAGACGTTCGACCGCGCATGGCGCCGGGTTGGACTCGCCCTGGATCGGATCGGCTTCACGGTCGAGGACCGCGACCGATCCAAGGGGATATTCTTTGTCCGCTACATCGATCCCGGGAAGGACGCGCAAGGCGCGGGCAAGCGGGACGAGGGCTTTCTTTCCAGGCTGATGTTCTGGAAATCCGGCAGTTCCGATCCGAAATCGGCGGAGCAATACCGGGTGCAGGTCAGGGACAAGAAAGCGTCGAGCGAGATCGAAGTGGTCAGCAAGGAAGGCCAGCCGGACAAGTCCGAGGTGGCACGGAAAATACTGTCGCTGCTGCACGAGCAGTTGAAGTAATGGGTTGAAGGCGCGTGCGCTTCGCTTCGCTCGATGGTTGAAGGAACCAAGCGTGCGCTTCGCTTCGCTTGGTAGCGGAAGCGAGGGCAACGGCCTGGTGGTCGAAGCGGGCGCAAGCCGGCTGCTGCTCGACTGCGGTTTTTCTCCGCGTGATACGACGCGCCGCCTGGCGCGCGTCGGCCTCGATCCGGCGGACCTTTCCGGCATCATCGTCACGCATGAGCATTCCGATCACATAGGCGGCGTATTTTCCTTCGCCCGCCGTGTCCGGCTCCCGGTCTGGATGACACACGGCACCTTTGCTGCCATGCGCGAGTACGATCCGCAGGCCGGCGCATCGGTCGAGGTCACGCTCATACACGGTGAGGCCCAATTCGCGGTAGGGGACCTGCAGGTGTTCCCGTTCACCGTTCCTCACGACGCGCGCGAGCCGGTGCAGTACGTACTCTCGGATGGCGCGCGGCGGCTCGGCGTGCTGACCGACACCGGATGTTCGACGCCACGCGTCGAACAAATGCTCTCCGGCTGCGAGGCGCTGGTGCTGGAGACCAATCACGACCTGGACATGCTGCGGCGGGGAGATTATCCGCCGGCGCTGCAAGCGCGAATCGCCGGCCGGTTCGGACATCTCGATAATGCGACGTCGGGTCAGATACTGTCGGCGATCGACCAGAGCCGGTTGCAGCACATCGTGGCGGCGCATCTGTCCAAGCAGAACAACACACCCGGTCTCGCCCGCGCGGCGCTTGCCGCAGCCCTTGGCTGCGAGCAGAACTGGGTCGCGGTGGCGAGCCAGGACGAAGGCTTCGGCTGGCGCCAGATCGGTTAAGGGCGAGGCGGGTTTCCAAGGTTGGCGATACTGTCAGCGGGCAACAAAAAAACCGGCCTTATGAGCCGGCTTTTTCTTGCTGCAGAGTGCGTTTACTTCTTCGCAGCGTCCTTTGCAGGCGCCGGAGCAGCGGGAGCAGCGGCGGGAGCCGGAGCAGCAGCGTCTTTGGCAGCATCAGCCGGATCCGGTGCGGGCGTCGGAGCCGGTGCGGGCGCAGCAGCCTTGGGAGCAGTGACGGGGGCAGGAGTTTTCGGTGCTTCTGGACTGCATGCGGCGAGCGTGAATGCAGCCACTGCGGCAACAACGAGGATACGTTTCATTTTGATTTTCCCTCAGCTATAGAGAGTGGACATGCAACGAATCGACCACAGGAGCAGACGGAGGACTCATGGCCGAATCGGATTATAATAGCATTGTATTGCCGCACTGCACCATAGGCGTGCTACGCCCCTTCGGCGCGGCCTAGAGCCCGGTCTTGGCAGCCGAGACCGCGAGGGTTGAACTCTCCCAGATTTCGTCGAATCGCAGGCGCATCCCGTGCCCCTCATGCACATCGTCGAGCAGAATGGCGCCGCGCGCCTGCGTCGCGACGGGCTGGCGCACGACGTGGCTCTCGTCGGCGAGCACGAAACGATCCTGTGCCCGTGCAGCTTCGCCCTCGGTACGGTAAATGAGCAGTCCGGAGGGAAAGATCAGCAGCAGCTCGATCAGCCGTGGACAGCGCGTCGTTACGTGCTCCACGTCGTGCAGCGCGATGTAGACTCGATGCATGCGCCCGCCGGAGAGGATCCGGCGTAGTGCCGCGATTCTGTTCTTGCTGTTGAAGTCCAACTCCGACAAGTCGGGGTCGAATATGCGCAGTTCACGCTTCACCATTGCGAACAACCTCTCGACCGCATCGAGGTACTCCTTGCGCGAGGTGATCAGCGTGCGCTGGGGCTCCGGGGGCGTCTCGATCTCAGCCATGCCACTCTCCGATCAGCAGCCAGCCATGAAGATACCAGCGGTGAAGCAGGCTGCAAAGCGCCCGCGGAAGTTTCGCGCGCGGAGCGAGCGTCCTTTGGTCGGCAAGCGCGCGCAACGCTGCGCGCTGCGACACCGGTACGGCGATGGCTTCGCCGTTGACGTACATCCTTGCGTCGTCGAAAAGCAGCAGCGTCCTGGGGTCGAGCCGCGCGCCGTTCCTGCGCGCAGCCGCTTCGAACTGCCGTGCGGTCAGCCGCGCGCGCGGCGGCGAGAACACGATCTGCGGTTTCGGCGCGGAAAGATACTCTCCCATGAATCGCCGCACGTCGGTGCGGCGAAATCCAACCGGGCGCAACATGTGCTCCACCCTGCGCGCCATCCCGGCGGGTACGGCAGCCGCGTGCCGCTGGACCCTCAGGTCCGGGTCGCCGTACATCCCTTCGAGGCGAAGATTGTCTCTGAGGTAATCGAGAAAGGCAGTCCCCAACTCCTGCGCCGAGGGCGCGCGGAAGCCGATGGAGTAAGTCGTGCAGGTC
>Ga0209343_10006869_pt1 | contig 13551 bp, 18 predicted proteins | sample RifCSPlowO2_02_FD_184026 | JGI IMG/M metagenome (GOLD analysis project Ga0209343, IMG submission 184026) | Groundwater microbial communities from Rifle, Colorado - Rifle CSP2_plank lowO2_0.2 (SPAdes) (version 2) | ecosystem: Environmental > Aquatic > Deep subsurface > Groundwater | place... | reverse complement strand
CGGCAGACGCCGCCGCCGGCGCCGAGGTGATGGCGGCGCTCAAGAGGGGGACGGGAGTCGTGAACCTGATCGGACGCACTGATCTCCCCACGCTGGCCGGCGTGCTCGTCCAGTGCCGCGCGCTCGTCTCGAACGACTCCGGCGCGATGCACTTCGGCGCGGCGCTGGGCGTGCCCTTGGTCGCCATTTTCGGTCCGACCCGAGAGCGCGAGACGCGACCGATCGGCGCCGTCGAGCCCGCCATCCTGACCCATGACGTGTGGTGCCGCCCCTGTATGCTCCGCGACTGTCCGCTGACGCATCGCTGCATGCGCGGTGTGACCGTCGACGCCGTGCTGACGGCAGCTCGACGAGTCCCATGACGTCGCCCGCCGTGTTTCTCGATCGTGACGGCACCCTCATCGAGGAGGTCGGCTACCTCGATCGGCCCGAGCGGGTCGAGCTGTATCCCTGGAGCATTGGTGCCGTGCGCGCGCTCAACCGGGCCGGACTGCGCGTGGTGATGGTGACGAATCAGTCAGGCGTGGCGCGCGGGTTCTTCACTGAGGCCGTGGTCGATCAGGTGCACCGGCACATCGCCGCGCTGCTCGAGGCTGGCGGGGCGCGCCTCGACGCGTATTACTATTGTCCGCATCACCCGGACGGCAAGACGGCCCAGTACGCGCGGGTCTGCGATTGTCGCAAACCGTCGCGCGGACTGGTTGATCGGGCCGAGCGGGAGCTTGGCGTCGATCCGCGGCGGTCGTTTGCCGTCGGCGACCGCTGGCTCGACGTCGCGCTGGCGCGGTCGGTCGGTGCGCGCGGGATCCTCGTCAGAACCGGGTACGGCCTGGGAGAAGAAGCCCGCCCGCCAGACGGGCTCTCGGCCGACGCCATCGTCAACAACCTGGCCGAAGCCGTGGGGTGGATTTTGAGAAGCCTGCAATGTTGATCGCACGATCGGTTCACCCTCTGCCTGGCGACGCCGAACGCAAAGATCGGCTGCTGTCGCTGATCGATGGCTTCGCGAGCCGCCGCGTGCTCGTGGTCGGCGACCTGATTGCCGACGAGTTCATCTACGGCGAGGTCGCCAGGGTTTCGAGAGAGGCGCCCGTCCTGATTCTGAAATACGACACGACCGAGATGGTCGCCGGCGGGGCCGGCAATGCCGCCAACAACGTCGCCGCGCTCGGCGGACGGGCGGCGCTGGCCGGGCTCGTGGGCACGGACGCCGAGGGCCGACGCCTGCTCGGCAGTTTTCATCGCAGCGTCAATCGGGGCGGAATCGTGCGCGCGGCGGAGTACCGCACGCCGGTCAAGACGCGCATCCTGGCAGGCGGCGTGCACTCGGCGAAACAGCAGGTCGTGCGGATCGACCGGGAGGCCGGCTGGCCCCTGGCGGACGCCGTCGGCCGGACGTTTGCCCGGAAACTGGGACCGGCGCTCGCCGCGTGCGACGCCGTCGTGCTCTCCGATTACGGATCAGGTCTCGTCATGCCGGCGCTGGCGGCGACCGTTCGCGCCACGCTTGCGGGCCGCGCGCGCCGCCGGCCGGTGCCCGTGCTGCTCGACAGCCGTTATGGGCTCCTCGATTACCGGTCGCTGACCCTCTGTACGCCGAACGAATCCGAGGTGGAACGGGCGCTGGGCGTTCGCATCGACGACGATCCAGAGGCGCTCGAGTGGGCCGGCCGCAAGATCCTCGAGCGCACCCGCATGCGGGGCGTGCTGATTACGCGAGGCAGCCGGGGGATGGCGATCTTCGAAGCGCGTCAGCCGACCATTCACGTGCCCATCTTCGGGCCCGATGAAATCGCCGATGTGACCGGGGCGGGCGACACCGTGATTGCCACCTGCGGCCTGGCCCTGGCCGCCGGCGCGTCGTTCTACGAGGCGGCGCTGCTGGCGAACTACGCCGGCGGTCTCGTCGTCATGAAGCGCGGCACCGCGACGATCAGCGCGCGCGAGCTGAGCGAGGCGGTCGAGAGCGACCACGACACATCGCTCGAGAACTGGTCCCAGGAGGGGCCCACGCAGGGACGGAAACAGTAAGTCTCCAGGCTCAAGGCTCAAGTCAGAAGACTATGGTTGTCTCCGAGTCGGATCTCGTGGAAGCGGTGGCGCGCGATCGCGTTCTGGGCCGCACCATCGCGTTCGCCAACGGCTGCTTCGATCTGCTGCACGTGGGCCACGTGCGGTACCTGCAGGGGGCGGCGGCGGAAGCGGATCGGCTCGTGGTGGCCGTGAACGACGATCAATCGGTGGCCCACCTGAAAGGGCCCGGTCGCCCCATCCTCGCGGCGCCGGATCGCGCGGAGCTGGTCGGCGCGGTCCGCGGCGTCGACTACGTCGTCATCTTCGGCGACCGAACCGTCGACCGGCTGCTGCGGCTGCTGCGGCCGGACGTGCACTGCAAGGGCACCGACTACACCATCGACTCGGTGCCGGAGCGGGCCGTCGTCCAGGCGTACGGCGGCCGGACGGCCATTGTCGGCGACGCCAAGACACATGCCTCGCGCGATCTGCTCGCGCGCATCGCGCGCACGTCGAACGCCGGGCGACGCACGCCGAACGAGTAACGTGCCGCGTTTTCTCCTGGTTCGCCTGGGCGCGCTCGGCGACATCGTGCACGGGGTCCCGGTGGCGGCGGCGCTGCGCCGCGCGTTTCCCGCCGCGCGGATCGACTGGCTCGTGAGCGCCAGGCATCGTGAGATCCTCGACCTCGTGCCGGTGATCGATCGCCGCCTCGTCGTCAACGATCGGGGCGGGACGAGCGGCGGCGCGTCCCTCCTGGCCGCGATTCGCGAGTTGCGGCGCGCGCGTTACGACGTGACGATCGACCTCCAGGGGCTCATCAAGTCGGCGCTGCTCGCCCGCAGCTCCGGCGCGCCGCGCGTCGTCGGCTTTGCGGCCCCGTATCTGCGCGAGCCGATCGCACGGCTGCTGTATACGGACATCTGCCATCCTGGCGGGCGGGGCATGTACGCGCCGAGCGAGACGCGTCATATCGTGCGCTTGAACCTGCAACTGATCGAGCCGCTCGGCGTGGCGCCGGGCGACCCCGAGTTTCCGTTCGACCAGGTTGACTCGGCGCCGGCCGGGCAGATGCGCGAGCGGACCGGCGGCCGCTATGCTCTGCTCAATCCCGGCGCCGCCTGGCCCAACAAGCGCTGGCCGCCGGCGCGCTTCGGGGCCCTCGCGGCGGCGCTCCGCGATCGCCGGGGCCTCATGTCGGTCGTGCTCTGGGGACCCGGGGAACGCCAGCTGGGCGAGGCCGTGGCGGCGCAGGCGGCGGGGGCGGCGGTGCTTTCGCCACAGACCTCGATTGCCGATGTCATCGCGCTCGCCCGAGGCGCCGCCGTCATGGTGTCCGGGGATACCGGTCCCACCCATATCGGATCGGCCGTGGGCACGCCGATCGTGGGCCTCTATGGACCAACCCGTCCGGAGCGAAACGGCCCCTGGCTGCCCGAAGATCTGACCGTCTCGCGCGCGCAGGCGTGCCAATGCCATCACCTGCGGCGCTGCCAGCTCGAGCAGATGTGTCTGCTCGACATCCAGGTCGACGAAGTCCTCCGCGCGGTGGAGCGCCGGCTCGATGCGTGAGCGCCTGGCGCGCCTGTGCGCTCGCCTCGCCGAAGCGCTGGCGCGAAGGCGGGTGCCGCTCGGCTTTGTGTTCGGCGCGCTCGCGCTGTGGCTCGCCCGGCCGACGCTCGCCACCCTGATCGCCGGGGTGACGATCGCGAGCATCGGCGAAGCCCTTCGGTTCTGGGCCGCAGGACATCTTCACAAGGCGCGCGAGGTGACCTCGTCCGGCCCGTACCGGTGGTTCGCGCACCCGCTGTACATCGGCTCGACCGTCATGGGCATGGGCCTGGCCGTGGCCTCCGGCAGCAAGACCGTCGCGGCCCTCGTCGCGATCTATCTCGGCGCGACGCTCACGGCGGCGATCGGAAGCGAGGAGGCCTTTCTGCGCCGCACGTTCGGCGATCGCTACGATCGGTACCGGCGACCGGGGGCGAGCGGCCCGGGAGAGGCCGACGGCCGGCGTTCCTTCAGCCTCCGGCAGGCGATCGCGAATCGAGAGCACCGTGCGGCTCTCGGGGTGGTCGTCGCGCTGTTGCTGCTGCTCTGGAAGACAACGTATAATTGAGAGCTTGTTTGGCGGCGGCCGTGGGCAATCTGCAACGATGTAAGGGCGGTTAGCTCAGTGGTAGAGCACCGGCTTTACACGCCGGCTGTCACAGGTTCAAATCCTGTACCGCCCACTATGTGAGATCGAGTCGTGCTGAGGGCGAAGACTCAGCCCTGTTCAGGGTCAGTTCCGTCTGGGGTCGTAGTTCAGTTGGTTAGAACGCCGGCCTGTCACGCCGGAGGCCGCGGGTTCGAGTCCCGTCGACCCCGCCAACTAAAGCACGCTAAGGATTGGAGATAGATGGTCGCGAAGCGCGACGGCGAGCCGCACCGTCATCGGCACGTACCGGAGCCGCCCACCTTTCGGCACCGTGACGTGACCCTTCCACTCCGAGCGCTGCACGCAGAGTTGCCGTTTCTGCAGATCCACGTCACACCATTCGAGGGCCATCATTTCACCGCACCGAAGCCCCGCGTCTCCGCCCAACAGCACGATCAGGTACGCGTTCGGGCCACGCGTCCCGGGTCAGGGCTGGCCCTGTTCATCCCCTTGCAGATTTAATCGGCAAGATGCGCACCCTGCCGCGCGATTCATCCACCGTCACGATCGCGCCTTGCTGTAGCTGCGATTCGTAAGCGCGAATCGTCGTGACGACGATTCCTTCCAGGTGTTCTGGCAAGACGTCGTGGGAGCGGACCTGGATCACGCTTGGACCGCTGGCGCGCGTCAGCGCCAGCAAGGCGCCGAAATCCAGATCATGCGTAAACACGATGTGCCCGTGCGCGCGCGCCCACGCCATCACGACACGGTCCTTCGCGCGAGATCACCGACGGTCGACCAGTGGACAGCCGACCATCCGTGCTTGGTGAAGACGTCAACCCAGGCTGGAGACAGGCTGATGTCGATGACGAGCTCGATCACTTGCCGAGCGGGACTTCCGTCTCTTCAACGCGCCAGGCGGCGTAGGAGAGGGCTTCGCGGATGTCTGCCTCTTCGAGGTAGGGATACGCCGCGAGGATTTCAGGAACAGTTCGGCCGCTCGCCACGAGGCCCACGATCGTGCCGACGGTGATGCGCAGGCCGCGGATGCACGGTTTACCGCCCATCACTTCCGGGTCGAGCGTGATTCTGGTCAGCGGCGTCATGGCAAACCTCCCACGATCCATTGTCGCACCGGGGCGGGCGTGACAGGAAACGATCGTCGCCGGCTCCAAAATGTCTCCAGGATCGAGGTCGAAATCGGAGGACGCGAGTGCACTGCAGGAGACAGATGGCGGCCCGCTAAGCCCTTGAGACCAAACCATTACGCCCAGAAGTCGCGCGTCATCACCAAGTGACGAAAACACTGTGAATCGGGTTCGAGTCCCGTCGACCCCGCCAACATCCGCGGGGAAAATGACACGATCGCTAGTTGGAGTCGAGCTTGTTCACCGTCCGGATGTCACGCAGCGTCCGCCGCATCTCCTCGACGACCGCCATGTGTTCGAGCGTGGCGTGCAGCGTTTCGGCGGTCGCGTGCACGGCATCCATCGCCGCGTGGCGAGCCGCTTCGGCTGCGGCTCGTGCCTCCTCGCCGGCGGTCCGCGCCGTCTCCCCGGCTTCCCGCAGGCGCTCCCGCTCCGCCCGGACGGTCTCGATCGCCTCACGATGCCGGTCGCGGAGCTCCCGCGCGTCCTCTGCCAGCTGCCTGAACTGTTCCGCCTCGTTCCTGTCGGACTCGGCCGACATGCGCTGTTCTTCGGTGAACCCACGGTCCTGCTCGGCATCCTGACGGCCGTCCTCGGCCTGCTCGCGCACGACCTCTGCCTGCTGCCGGTCCTGCTCCGGCGGGATGTATTCGTTCGGCACGGAGATTCCTTTCTCTCGATCGCGCGAGCCTCGGCGACACGACGGTCCAACCTGTCCCGTTCTGGCGTGGGGTCAGCCTACCAGACAAGACGGCAGGAGAGGTGTGCTCAACGCGACATCGACAGATTTCGTGCGTGAAGGCGCGCCCTGCAGGGGGGCTGTCCGCCTGCGTGGATCAGTCGTGCAGGACGATGCTGAGCAGCGAGTTGTTGACCTTGAGACCGCCGTTGTACTCGATGAGCCCGAGCTTCCTGAACTTGTTCATGAAGAAGTTCACGCGCGAGCGGGTCGTGCCGATCATCTCCGCGAGCGTCTCCTGAGAGATCTTCGGCAGCTTTCGCTGGGGATCGCCGTGGCCGTGGCCGTAGCGCGCGAGCAGGAGCAGCGTCCGGGCGAGCCGCTTTTCGCTCGAGTTGAAGAGCTGATCGACCAGGTCCGCTTCGATGCGCATGTTCCGGGTCAGCATGTGGGAGATGAAGCGGTCCGAGAACGACGACTCCTCGTGGAGCAGCCGGACCATCGCCGCCTTCTCGATGATCAGCACGCTGCTCGGCGCCACCGCAGTCGCGGTCCCCATGCGCACCGCTTGCCCCGCCAGCGCGCCCTCGCCGAAAAAGTCGCCGGGCACCAGCATCGCCACGACGGCCTCTTTGCCGATGTGGGAGAGCACCGAGAGCTTGACCGCACCCTGCTGAAGGTACCTGATGTCGAGGCCGGGGTCGCCCTGGGAGAAGATGACCTCTCCCCGTCGATACTTCACAGCCTTTCGGGCCCCGACTGTCGATTCGAGGAACGCTTCCACATCGAAGCCGGACGGTTTTTTTGGTTCGACGAATCGACTCTTCCCTCTTATTGAAGGTAGGCCTTGGGCATCGCCCTTGGGCACACTGGCCATGGCGTCTTCCATTTTATCAAGTCGCGCTCCCCTTGCCGACGGTTCCCGGACCAAATGCTGCGCGAAGACCATTCCCTTGACGTCGCGGTCGTAACTCTCACGCGGACAGTTGGATACGCCCGCTCAGCCTCGACGTCAACAGAGAGGCCGGTCCAGTAAAGAGGCCGTGTCTAATATTGAACAGCTTCGATGCCGGACGAAGTGTCAGAGTGATAATCGTAGGAATGTCACCATGAAACCGAAGCTGAATGGCACCTTCAACGCTCAGACCTTTCTCGACTCGTCCGGGATCGCCAGAAAGATCGTGGAGTATCGGCGATCCGACGTCATCTTCAGCCAGGGCGACGCGTGTGAGCACGTCCTGTACATCCAGAAGGGCGCAGTGAAGCTGTCGGTGCTTTCGAAGGCGGGCCGGGAGGCCGTCGTGGCGATGCTGGGCCCCGGCGAGTTCTTTGGCGAAGGATGCCTGGCGGGTCAACCCTTCCGCATGGGGAGTGCGACGGCGACGACCGACAGCACCATCCTCCTGGTGGACAAGGCTCAGATGGTGCGCCTGCTGCACAAACAGCACGCGCTCTCGGACCGGTTCATCGCGCATATGCTGGCGCGGAACATCCGGATCGAGGAGGACCTGATCGACCAGCTGTTCAACTCCAGCGAGAAACGGCTGGCGCGGACGCTCCTGCTGCTGGCGCGGTACGGCAAGCACGACAAGCCGGTCCGCGCCGTCCCGCCGATTTCTCAGGAGACGCTTGCGGAAATGATCGGCACCACGCGGTCACGGGTGAATTTCTTCATGAAGAAATTCCAGCGGTTGGGCTTCATCGACTACAAGAACGGGCTCAGGGTCAACAACTCGCTGCTCACCGTCGTCCTGCACGATTAGAGCCCCGGGCAGGGAAATCGGCGTTACGAGGCGAGGCGAATCGGAAAACGTTCGTGGTCCCGCGGCGCCGGACCGGCGGCGGCAATGGCGAGGGACCGCAGATGGGACCCGCGCAGCTCCTCGCACGCCCGGCAGGCACACGACCGCTCGTGCTTCACGCAGTCTGAGCGGTCCGTGGCGTACATCAGGAGCCCGGTCCAGAACTCCAGGGCATGCTCGACGCAGACCTGTTCCGGGTTCGACACGATCTTCGCGGTGGCTCGTTGTCCGCAGTAGCAACACGTCATGGGGGTCAGCATAGACGGCCCAGCTTGAGCTCAGCTGTACCAATTTGCACACCTCAGCCGTTCCGCCGCAGACGAGTCGCCTATTGGGATATCCCCGGGCCTCGCCGATTGCCCTTCGGCGACTTACGCGCAGTCCCTTTTGGTACATCTCCATCTGTGGCGCGTCCCGTATAGTGAGGGTTGGAGTACTGTCCGATGGCCTACCCATATAAGACCCTTGCGCTGGCCTGGCTCACCGTCTTTGGGCTCGTCGCCTTGTCCGGATCCGGGATGGTCGCGGGCTCGGGGGTCCTGCTGCTGGCCGGGGCGGCTCTCGTGATGCCGGCGCTCATCCTGACCCTGCACTCGAAACCGCGGAGTACCGTCGGCGCGACCGCGCCCTCACACGAGCGCGCGTTGCTGGCCCCGGCCGCGCGGGGTCGTTCGCCGGCGGAATCGAGCGACAGCGGCGATCGGTGGGAGAACGAAGGCGGCGCACGGCCATGACGATGACAACCCTAGATTGCGACCCGGTCGTCGAGCGGGCGGACGCGCAGCCTGCCGGCGCGGGCGCGCTCTTCAGACTGCACGCGATCATGCGTCAGGGAACGGCGGCGAGCCTGCCCGCCGTGTGGGAACGGTACGCGACGATCGATGCCGCGCGCGCGGCGGTTCGCGGGATGTATTCCAACGATCGCGTCTTGCGCGTGCTGATCGTGACCGGCGATGTGCCGCCCCGTTTCGTGGAGTGGGTCGAACGCTAGATCGGCAGTTGCGGTGTTCCCGATTGCACAGCCGCGTTCGTGCGTGCAGCGTAAGCTCACCCTCGAGGTGACCATGATTCGGAAAATTTCTTTGAGGCGACTGACAACTCGAGTGCTCTTCCTTGTTTCGTTCGCCGCGTTTCTTTACAGCCCCTCCCGGGCGTTGGCAAACGGCCCAGCGTTCGCGCCAGACCTGGGTTCGGCGTCGGGCTTCGCGGCCCTGGCTGGCACGGCGGTGACATGTACCAACGGCGGCGGTACCACTGTCGTCACCGGAGACGTGGGCGTGTGGCCCGGCAACACTTTCACTAACTCCCCTCCGTGCACGATTGATGGGACGGTTCACTTGGGGGACTCGGTCGCCGAACAGGCGTACCTGGACTTCATCAGCGCGTACAACGATCTCCGGGACAACCCCCCGGCTTGCGACGAGACGTTGACGGGTACGCTCGATGGCGAAGTGCTTTTGCCCGGTGTCTACTGTGTCGACGACACGGCGAAGACGGGTACGTTGACGCTTGACGGCGGCACGAGCGGCGCGAATGCTGTCTGGCTTTTCCTAGTCGATGGTGTGGCCGATGGCGCCCTCACGGGCACCAACTTCAATGTGGTCATGATTAACGACGGGGATCCGTGCAACGTGTACTGGTGGGTCAGGGCCGGCGCGACCCTGACGACTTCGAATTTCGCGGGAACAATTCTCTCGGGTGCGGCCATCACGGTCACGGCCACCAATGGAACCTTTCAGGGGAATGCCTTCGCGACGACCGCAGTGACATTGTCATTGACAGACAGCACCGTCACCGCCTGCCAGTTAACCGGCGGCCACGGCAACGTGCACGGCAAGTGCAACCAAGGCGTGGGCAACGGGCCCGAGGATTGCGATCCGGGCAACTCGAACCAGGGCGACCCGACCCGGTCGAATGACGAGCTGGGCGGGACGCCTGGGGATCCGGGCCGCAAGGGCGGCAACGGCAAGTAAGGTGGCGGATCGACGATGACGAAAGCGAAGCTGGTCGTTGGTATAGGTGCAGGGCTGGCGGTCGCTCTTCTGGCCGGGTGGATCTGGGGCGCGTCGGGCCGAACGGAGATGGCCCGCGCGCTCCAGGCCTCCCAGCTGCGCGCCGAGTTGCTCGGCGCGCGCGCAGCGACCCTCGATGCTCGTCTGGCGATCTACAGCGTCAACTTCGGCGAGGCGAGCACCCACCTGGAAGACGCCCGGGCACTGCTCGGCCGCGCGGACGAACGGCTCAAAAGCCTCGGGCGAGACGACGAAGTCGGACAAGTCCAAATGGCCCTGGCGCGCATCGCCGAGGCCCAGCGCATGGCCGGCACGCTCGACCAGAGCGCGAACTCACGTGCGGGCGAGGCGGCGAAGATCGTCGCAGACGTCCTGGACGCCGAGGCGCGCCGTTGACGCAACGGCCGAGCCGGGCGCGGATCCTCGAGAGCTCGCTAGAAGTTCAGGCCGGTGAGCAGGGAGAGCACCCGGTTCTTGTAGGCGGTACCGCCCTTGTTGAGGTCCGTGAGGCCTGTAGTGTATCGCCCTTCCAACAGGAGCCGCGAGACGGTCACGCCCGCGCCCACAACCACGCCGAGGTCGAAGCTCTTCAGGTGGTCGGTCACGCCCTGATCGCGCACCAGCGTCCCGAACGTCGGTCCCGCGACGGCGTACAGGCTCGCGCCGGCTTTGCCGCTGTTGCCGATCCGGAGCAGCAGCGGCACCTGGATGTAGTCGAGCTTCGCCGTGACATCGGAAGAGACGATTGTCCCTGACGTCCCGAAATGCAATTTGGAGCCCTGCATGGAAAAGAGCACTTCGGGCTCGAACGCGATCATGGGGGCGAGGCCGAACGTCATGAAGCCACCGGCGACGACGCCCACGCGCTGAGTCGTCGACGCGTCGTTGAACCCGGACAACGTCGCGAGGTTCACCCCGATCTTGATACCGCCGCCGACTTGTGCCCACGCCGCGGTCGAGGACGTCAAGGCCATAATCAACACGCCGCCCGCTATGAGTCGTTGTCTCATAATGTGTCCTGGTTCTCCATGTGCCCGGTCATCCGGGCACGCTGATGTCACTGTATGAGCTGCGAACGGGCAGGGATGTACCGGAATGCACAGCGCCGCCGGCGTTCCCCTGCTGACATGGGAACCGTGTCTTCGATCGAACGCGGCGTCGCCGTCCTGCTTGTGGGCGCGATGCTCTCGGTGGCCGAACGCGGGTTGGCGGCCGGGGCGCCGGGGCCGCCCGACGTCCACGCGTTGCTCGATGTGCCGTACATGCCTCAGACTCCCGAGTTGTGCGGGGGCGCCGCGGTTGCCATGGTCCTCAGGTATTGGGGCAAGCGCGACGTATTTCCACAGGACTTCGCGGCGCTCGTTGGCGCGGGTGACGGCGGGATTCTCACAGGTGCCCTGGCATCCGCGGTTCGCGACAGGGGCTGGCAGGCGCTGGTCGTGCCTGCGGCTGAGGAGACCGCCCGCGCGCGGCTCCGATCGGAGATCGATCGGGGCCGGCCTCTCATCGCGCTCATCGAGGTCGGACCCCGCACCTACCACTATGTCGTGATCGTGGGCAGCACCGACCAGGAGGTGGTGCTGCACGACCCGGCGCGCGCGCCCTTCCGCGTGCTGCGCTGGGCCGACTTCGATCGCGCGTGGGCGGCCACCGACCGGTGGATGATGCTGGTGCTTCCCCCCGAAGGATTCCGCCCTGCCGAGGATGCGGCACGGGCCGCACCAGCGTCATCAGAGGGGGCCGTTCCCCCCGCCCAGACGCCCTGCGGCTCGCTCGTGGAGCGCAGCGTGCACCTGGCGCTCGCTGGCGACCGCGTGGGGGCCGAGCAGGGGCTGGTCGCCGCCACGGCCCTCTGCCCGAACGATCCGGCCTCGTGGCGGGAGTTGGCGGGTTTGCGATTTTCGCAGTCACGCTGGTCAGACGTAGAGGACCTGGCGCTCTCCGCCGTTCGCCTCGCGCCGGAAGACGCGCACGCGTGGCAGCTCCTCGCAACCAGTCGATACCTCACCGGCGACTTGACGGGGGCGCTCGCCGCCTGGAACCGCACGGGCGAGCCGCGCATCGACACGATCGACATTCATGGCGCCGATCGCACACGGCAACCGGTCATCGTCCGGGCCGCCGGGTTGCAGCCTCGACAGGTGCTCACGCCCGAGGCGTTTGGGCGGGCGCTGCGCCGGCTGCGCGATTTGCCGGTCGCCTCGAGTGTGCGGATGAAGTACGAACCCGTCTCGACCACGCAGGACGGCGGGCTCGCCAAGGTCGACGTCTTCATCGATGAGCGCCCGGTCGTGCCGAGCGGGTGGCCTGCGTTCGCGACGCTCGGCGTGCGCGCGCTCCTGCTTGACGAACTGCGAGTCGACGTGGCCGGACCCGCGGGCGCCGGCGAGTTGCAGACAGCGGCCTGGCGGTGGTCAGCCGCGCGGCCGCGCGTGGCGCTTGGTCTGGCGCTTCCAGCGCCCCAGTGGCTTCCCGGCATCCTCTCGCTCGACGCGTCGTGGGAGCGGCAGTCGTACGACGCGTCGCCGGCCTCAAACGACGCCACGCTGGTGCGCCAGGAGCGTCGCAGCGCCGCCCTGCGCCTTGCCGATTGGTCGACCAGCTGGCTCCGGTGGCAGACCGGCGCGGCCCTCGACCGCTTGCGCGGATACGACCATCTCGAGGAGAACCGCTTCGACACACGCGACTATCTTGCAGTGGAGGGTACGCTCGAAGCACGTCTGGCCGGCGACCGTCTCGCCGTGGCGGCCTCCGGAGGCTGGTGGGCGCCGTTCGCTGGTGGACGTCGGTTCGGCACGGGCGGACTGCTGGCGGCCTGGCGTTCGACAGCCGATGCGACGCTCCCGTCCTGGTCCGCGGTAACGGAGGTTGGTGTCGCGAGCCGTGTCGCGCCGCTTGCCGTGTGGCCAGGCGCGGGCACCGGCCAGGGGCGCAGCGGGCTGCTCCGGGCGCACCCGCTGCTCGACGACGACGTGTTGACCGGCCCGGTCTTCGGCCGCGCAGTTGCGCACGGCTCGCTTGAATACGCGCGGCCCGTGGGACACACGCCCGCGGGCGGCCTCTCGATGGCCGGGTTCCTCGACGCCGGCCGGGCCTGGCATCGGCTGAACGGTCTCGATACGTCGCCGCTGTACGTGGATGCCGGGGCTGGCGTGCGCGTGCACGCTCCAGGCCTCGGCGGCGCGATCCGGATCGACCTCGCGCGCGGCCTTCGTGGCGGGGGCGCCACGCTCTCGGCCAGCTGGGGCGGGGCGTGGCCTCGGTGAGTCCTGATCTCGTGTGCAGTTTGGGACAGCGTGGCGGCGTCCGGCTTGCTACACTGCCTCAGGTACTGGTTCGACTGCCAGGCGATTCCTGTTCTTAGAGGTGTCTATGCGTATCCGAGCGTCTGTTGTGGCTTTTGTCGTGTGCTCGCTCCTGTGGAACGTATCGGCCATGGCGCAGCAGCGACACGTGGTCGATCCCGCCGCCATGCGTCAGGCCATCGCCGATCAGGCCGTGACGGATCAGCAGAATCGTGACGCCGTACTTGGCGTGTTGCACCGTTCTGAGGTTCGCGAGCTGGCCGACCGCTTCGGGTTGAGCGTGACGCGCGCCGAAGGCGCCGTGTCCACGCTCAACAGCGAGGAACTGGCGGGTCTGGCCGATCAGGCGCGTACGGCGAACGCCCAATTGGCGGGCGGGGCCGACAAGATCGTGATCTCGGTGACCACGCTGCTGCTGCTCATCATCATCGTCATACTCATCGCCCGCTAGC
>Ga0209343_10006865_pt1 | contig 13557 bp, 10 predicted proteins | sample RifCSPlowO2_02_FD_184026 | JGI IMG/M metagenome (GOLD analysis project Ga0209343, IMG submission 184026) | Groundwater microbial communities from Rifle, Colorado - Rifle CSP2_plank lowO2_0.2 (SPAdes) (version 2) | ecosystem: Environmental > Aquatic > Deep subsurface > Groundwater | place... | reverse complement strand
AATATTGCCGGGATTGACTTTTTGCCCGTCAAATAATTTAACTCCTAAATATTTAGGATTTGATGATCTCCCAAGTTTTGATGATGCTTTACCTGCTCTATGCGCCATATTTCAAATTAAAAATTATAATATTTTTAGCCGTAAGCTCTTTGTTTCTCGTTTCAATATTTTAAGCTTTTCTATTTCAGATTTTATTTCAAACGGCAATTCAATTAAAACCTTATTTAATTTAACTTGAGATAAGTTTAACACATCGTCCCACCGTTGTAAAGAGGTTAAAATATTTTTTAATTTTTCTTGATCATATTCATAATTTTCAATTAAACTTCTTATTATTCCTTTAGTTTTTTCTTTATTATATATGCCTTCTAATTTCTCTTCATCTAAATAATTATTTATTTTATCTTGCAATTCTTTAATTTTATTTTCAATTTGTTTTTTATTTATCTTTAAATCTTCAAATTCTCTTATTACATCGTCAACTTCCTGATTTTTTATTTTAAGCTTTTCTTTCTGATTAATATTTTTAAAATATGGGCAAATATCATTATAAGGCTCGTATTTGCACAAACTTGAAGGTTTTGCGGGAAATTTATTTTCTGTTATAGCCCTTTTTATATCTTTTATATATCCCAATAATTTATTTTTAGTTTCATTTAATTCTTCTTGCGTTTTTTCTGTAGATATTTTTTCACCATGACGCAAAAAGTACAATCCGGCTTTTACTTTTCCTTGATGTTTTTTTACCATATCAGGCCAAAGGGAATTAAGTCCAAGATAATAAATGGAAAGTTGCAAATCAGATTTTATTTCACGCTCTGTTTTCATAGAAACACTGGTTTTATAATCAATTACTTCTAATGTTTCATCTGGCATTTTATCTATACGATCTATAATTCCAGATAAAATATGAGATTCGCCATTTTTATCTATTAGCGGAATTTCAAAACGTTTTTCTAACGCAAGTATTTTTATTTTGCTAAAATCATTGCTCTCGTAATAATCTTTTATAATTCGCAGCCCTTCTTCATAATGCTTTTCAGCGTCTATTTTAGTTTTAAAATATTTTTCTAAATTATTTTTTTCCCATTTTTGTTCAAAAAATTGCATAGCTTGTGTTGGAGTAGGAGTAAGCAAAGAATCTTTATGTATAAATTCCAAAACTTTGTGCATTAAACCGCCAAAAACCGCTGCCTTTCCAGAAGGCAGTCTATGTTTATCAATATATTGATATTTAAATATGTATGGGCAACGTAAAAACCAATCTATTTGTGAATAAGATAAACGCATTATTTTTATTATAAAGCATTAAGCATAAATTTGTAACATTGACTTCATTAATAATTAAATGTATAATTTAACTAAAAATAGGTTTTAAATTTGCTAAATATATATTGAATATGTTATTATTTTAAATAACTAATCAATAATAAATCTAACATATTTAATATTTTTATGATAACTATAAATAAACTTTTTAAAGATTCGTGGGAAATATATAAAAAACAGTTTAAATCTCTTATTTTAATAACTATTCTTACTTTTTTACCTATAGCGATATTTCAAACATTAGCAGGGCTTTATCAAGATAATTTTAAAGCGGAAAATTTTTCAGCAATAGAATTTGGCTTGATAGCGCTAACAGTTTTAGCTATTTTTATTACTTGGATTGGAAAAGGAGCTTTAATAAAAAATATCAATGATAATAAAGGAATTGTAGAATCTCTTAATTATGGATGGCATAATTTAGCTTCAATTGTTTGGGTTGATATTTTAACATCAATAATAATTATAATAGGCTTTATTTTATTTATTATACCGGGTATTTTGTTTTCTATATGGTACGCGTTCGCTCTTATGGTATTAATTTTGGAAAATAAAAAAGGAATGCAATCTTTAAAACAAAGCAGAGAATTAACGCGAGGAAAATGGCAAGGAATTTTTGTAAGACTAATTATTCTTTATTTTATTATTATAGTTATAAATATTTTATTATTTGGAATAATCTTTATAAATAACAGTCAAATTTTAAAAGATACTGTATTTGCTATAGCAATGGTATTATTTACACCATTTATGTTTGCTTATACTTATGTAATATACAAAAACTTGAAAGGAGAGGAGGCGCGAAAAAATGAATAATAATGAAATAAACAGTTATTGTGGAATGTGGAGCAAAAAACACAATTTTTGCAGTATTTTAATAATATCTTTAACATTATTTATATTAAGTTTATTTGTTTCTCAAATCTTTACTATTAAAAATAAAATAAGAGAAGAGAATTTAATAAATGGAAACCCGGCAACAATTTCCATAATAGGGGAGAGTGAACTATTTGCAACTCCTGATATAGCTAAAATTTCGCTTTCCGTATTAACAGAGGAGAAAACAGTAAAAGAAGCAACAAGAAAAAACAATGAAAAAATGAATAACATCACAAAATTTATTAAATCGCGAAATATAGAAGACAAAGATATAAAAACAGTAAATTATTATATTAATCCTATCTATGAATACAGAAACACTTATGAAACAGAGATATTTCCTAAAAAATCACCTGTTCGCATTTTAATTGGATATGAAATAATGCAAACATTAGAAATTAAAATAAGAGATTTAGATAATTCAGGCGTTGTAATAGAAGGCGCGACATCGCGCGGAGCAAATCAAGTCGGAAATTTGCAATTTACTTTTGAGGACGAAAAAATATTAAAAGATAAAGCAACAAATAAAGCTATAGAAAACGCTCAAGAAAAAGCAAAAATATTAGCAACTAAGTTAAATGTAAAATTAGTGCGTATAATTGATTATTATGACCAAGAACAACCAATATATTATAATAAAAATTTATCAGCGCTTCAGGCAATGTCAGATAAAATAGATAGAGGAGCAGAAGCGCCAAATATTGAACCAGGAGAAAATAAAATAACAGCGCAAGTAAAAATCACTTACGAGATACAATAGAGAATAAAGATTATTTATACAGCTTATTCTTATACTACATTATATATTATATGAAATAATTTTTTTAATTAAAATTTCGTTTCGTATAATATACCTTGTGCGAAGCGTTTAAACTCATTTTAAAGATTAGAATAATCACAAATAATACAATGGATTCAAAGTTCCGCTATAATTATAACCAGGATAACCTTTAGGAACTAAAAAGAATTCTTTATAAACAGAGAAATGTAAATGTGGACCTGTGACATTTCCAGATGACCCCACTCTTCCTATAACATTTTTAGCTTCTACTCTATCGCCTACTTTAATTGAAGATAAAACAGAAGTTAAATGAGTGTATAATGTAACTAATTCATTAGGATGTTTTATTGCTATCCAATTACCCCAGCCTCCTTCACAACTAAAATCGCCTAAATTGTAACTAATATTATTTTTACATTCATTATTATTTCTTCCAACTATTTCTCCTTCTGCCGCAGCATAAACATTATCCCCTATACCAGAGCCTATATCAATCCCATTATGAAAAGCATATCCTCCTTTTCCTGATCTTGCAAAAGATGTTTCTCCAAATCCTTGCGTAGTAATAATATTATCAGTAGGCCAAATAAATATTTTAATTCCTGGAGGAGGAATTTTTCCTGCTTCCACATACAACTTAAATGTTTTTAATCTTTTAACTTCGTCTTCAATTCTTAAAATATCATTTATTAAAGCGGTTCTTTGTTTTTGCGTATTATTTAACATTGTTTGAAATTCTTTTCTTTCAGATTCGCTTTTATGTAAAAGATTTTTTTTATAATCTTTTTGATCATTAAGAATGTTTTCTTGTATTCTCTGCTTATTTTTTAATTCAGCTAATTCTGTAAGCTCATTATTTTTATTCTTTTTCTTTCTGTTTAAATCTTTATATAATATTCCCAGCTGGTCAATAGAGTCATTTAACTTACTTTGAAAGCTTTGCAAATACTGTTGCGATGCCCAAAAACCTTCAAAATTGCCAGTAAGCATTGTTTCTAAAAAAGTAATTTTATCTGTTTTATAAATACTTTTTAAAACTTCGCTTGTATAGTCCTTTTTTTCTTCAATATCGTTTATCGCGCTTCCAATAGCTATTTCTATACGTTCTATTTCAAGATCAGTTAAATAAATATTATTATTTGTGCGCGCTATATCGCTTTCAGCGCTTTGTATTTTTGATGATAAATAATTAACTTCAGACTGGAAAGAATCTACCTCTTGCTCTTTTTCGCTAACTAAAATTTTATATTGATTAGATTTTTCTTGAAGTTCTTTATCTTTTTGTTTTAGTTCATCTAATTGGTTTTCTAAATCAGAAATATTAGCCGCATAAGCTGGAATAGTGCCAAATAAAATAGCGATTATTAAAAATATTTTTAACATAAATAAATTTATACTAAAATTTTGTTTTGCGCTTCATTTATTCTTTTAAGCGATGTTTTTTTGCCAATCGCCCAAGATATTTCAAATGGACTAGCAGAAAACTTTTTACCTGATAAAGCAACGCGTAAAGGCCATAACAAATCTCCCCTATTATTCATAATATCCGCTTCATTCATTAGTATATTTTTAATATTTTCCAAGTTCCAATTTTTTTCATTTATTTTTTCTAAAATACTATATGACTTTTCTAAGCTATTTTTCAAATCATTTTTACTCATTTTTTTCCAAATTAACAATTCTTTATCATATTTTAACTTATCTTTAAAGTAATGGTCAGATAATTTCCAAAAATCGCTTAATTTATTCATCCTGCCTCTTTCAATTTTTAAAATTTTTCTTAACTTTCCATATTCTTGATTTTTAATTCTTGATTCATAATTCTGCAATAATTTAAGCAACTTTTCAATTGATAATTGCCTAATATAAAAATTGTTAATGCTATGTAATTTATCCATATCAATAATCGCTCCTCCTTTTTTTACTCGCTCTAAAGAAAATTCTTTTATTAAATCTTTCAAACTAAAAATTTCTTTCTCGTCTTTTGGATGCCAACCTAATAATGCTAAAAAATTAATTAAAGCTTGCGGTAAATATCCCTGTTTTTTATAATCCTCTATTGCTGCCGCGTTTTTTCTTTTAGATAATTTAGATCTGTCAATGTCTAAAATTAAAGGAATATGAGCGAATTGAGGCGCTTCAAAACCCAAAGCGCCATATAATAAAATTTGTTTTGGAGTATTAGAAATACCGTCTTCTCCTCTAATAATATGACTAATTTTCATATCATAATCATCAACAACAACCGTAAAATTATACAGTGGCGTGTTCAAATCTTTAGCAATGCTAAAATCTCCAACATCATTTGAGCTAAACTTCACTTCTCCACGAACAATGTCTTTAAAAATAATTTCTTTATTTTTGGGCGTATTAAATCTAATTATGCCGTTGTTCATTGTTAGTTTTTTATTGCTCATTATTTTTTTGTGTTTTTTACAAAAAAATGGTTTCCTTTTTTCTTTCTGGCAATTACACCAAAAAGCATTATTGCTATTAAGTAACTTTTGCAAATATTTTTTATAAATCTCATTTCTTTTGCTCTGTTTATAAAATTCATCCCATTTTAAACCTAACCATTTTAAATTTTCTATAATATCGCGCTCAAATTTCTGCTTAGAACGTTTTTTATCTGTATCTTCTATACGCAACACAAAACTGCCGTTATTTTTCTTAGCGAATAAATAATTAAATAAAGCTGTGCGCGCTGACCCTATATGCAATTTTCCTGTTGGCGCTGGCGCTATGCGTGTTTTTATCATATTTCTAATTTTCTATTAAAAATTTGGCTAAATTTTTTGCTGCTTCTGGCTTAGCAAAATTTTTAGCAGCTACGCTCATTTCTTTATATAATTCTTGGTTATCTAAAATATTATTTATCTGATCCAATAAAATACTTGGTTTAAAATTTTCTTGTTCTATTACTACGCACGCTTTGGAACGAGCGTAGTAAAAAGCGTTTTTTCGTTGATGATCTGACGCGCTTTTTGGCAAAGGAATTAAAATACTTGGCAAACCAAGCGCCGCGATTTCAAAAATATCTCCAGCTCCAGCTCGAGCAACAACTAAATCAGATTGCGCATAAATATAAACCATTTCTATTTCATTAAAATACGCTCGTATTTTATAATTTTTTTCTTTTGTTATATCAATATTATATACTTCTTTTAAATTCTTAATTAATTTTTGATAATTATTTTTGCCAACGCTATGATAAATTACATATTTCTTTAATAAATCTCGCAAACTCTCTTTTACAAGATTATTTAAAGCGTCAGCTCCTTGAGATCCTCCCATAAAAAAAATCGTTTTTCTTTTTTTATTTTCTTGTTTTTTGCCATAAAGCAAACTCAATCTAATTGGATTTCCCGTCATAATAACTTTATTCTTATTAAAATAAATTCCTGCTTCTGGAAAAGAAATAGCGATATAATTAGCGATATGTCCTAAAATACGGTTAGTTAAACCTGGAATACTGTCAGAATCATGAATTATTAAACGAGAGCCATAAATCCGTCCAACAAATCCTACTGATAAACTACCTGGTCCTCCTTTTGATAAAATAACATCTGGCATTATAAACCAAATAATTATTAAAGATTCTATAATATCAAATAAAGTTTTTAATAATTCCCAAGGACTTTTTATAGAAAAATAACGCGTTAATTTACCGCCTGGCAAATAAATAATTTTTACTCCTTCTGCGCGCAATTCCTGCTTGCAAAAAAAAGTATTTCCCATAAAATACATTCTAATTTGTAAATTGCGATCTTGAGCTATTTTTTTAATTTCGCGAACAACAGAAACAATTGGATAAATATGCCCACCAGTGCCTCCTGCTGTAAATAAAATTTTAATCATATAAAAATTTTCACACCAATAAATATATATTAAATATTATCTATTTTTTTGTTTTAACTTTTTGGTTTTTTCTTTATTGTTCCCTTGCGATTCTCGCAACAATTCCCGCGCCTATTAAAAGAGCGACAAGAGATGTTCCTCCATAACTAACAAAAGGCAATGTTACGCCTGTAAAAGGAACTAAGCCAGTCACTGAACCAATATTTATAAAAACCTGAATAATCACTAAAGTAATAAATCCGTAAATAAAAAGCTGGCTAAAATCATTTGCCTTTTTTGCTATTATAATACCTTCTATAAAAAGTATCAAATAAGCAAACATAACAAATAAAGATCCAATAAATCCCAATTCTTCTCCTATAACAGCAAATATGCTATCTCCGGAAGGTTCTGGAAGAAAACTGAATTTTTGATTACTCATTCCTAAACCTCTTCCTGTTATTCCTCCAGAGCCAATAGCAATTAAAGATTGATTGACCTGATAACTAATTCCCTGCGGATCTATTTCTTTATCCAAAAAAACCCGTACCCTATCTATTCTTGTAGGAAAAACAAAAATAGCAATTACAATTAAAGTAGTAATTATTATTCCCACGCCAGATAAATACTTTATTTTTGTGCCTGCAAGAAATATCATCGCAAAAAGAGTAATTGATGTAATAAAAAAAGTGCTTATATCTTTCTGAAGTAAAATTAAAACTAAAGGTATTCCTATAATAATTAAATAAGGAATAAAAGTTTTAAACAGCGATTTTATATCTTTTTTACGCGTTGCGAGCCAAGCAGCTGAAAATAATATTAAACCAATTTTAGCTAATTCAGATGGCTGAAAAGTGATAAATCCTAAATCAATCCAACGACTCGCTCCTCCATAAGTAAAGTTAATCCAAGGAATAAAAACAGATAAAAGCAATAAAAATACTATAAAAAAACTTATTAAAGCGGTTTTTTTAAAAAATTTTATACTAAAAAATCTATCAATCGCAAAAAACAAAAATAAACCAAATAAGCCAATAGCTAATTGCTTAATAAAAAAATGATAAACATTTCCAGAAACTTGCCGCGACTCTATGGAAGAACTTGAAGCCACCATAAGCAAGCCAAATATAGTTATCGTTAGTATTGTAATGACAAAAATTCTATGCATAATAAAAAATAAGAACCTCTGCAAATTTTTAAGCTCGTTACGCTCGCTAACAAATTTGCAAGAACCTTGTTTTTAATGATTACATTAAAAATTAAAACCTCTGCAAATTTTTAAGCTCGTTACGCTCGCTAACAAATTTGCAAGAACCTTGTTTTTAATGATTACATTAAAAATTAAAACCTCTGCAAATTTTTAAACCAAGTTTTCCACTATTTTCTTAAACTGATTTCCTCTATCAAATTCATTTTTAAATAAATTAAAACTCGCGGCCCCAGGAGAAAATATAACTGTATCTCCTTTCTTAGATATTTTTAAAGCTTCGTTTACAGCTTGTTTTAAACTTTCAACTTCTGTAAAAATATATTTTTCTTTTCCAACTATTAAAGATTGTTTACTTTTTTTGAAACCTTTTTTTAATTTATCAGAAGCATCGCCTGGAAGCAAAATTATTTTTACATTATTTTTAATAATTTTATCAGCTAATTTTTTGTATTCCAAATTTTTATCAACTCCGCCTAAAATTAAAATTAAATTTCCAAATTTAGGCTTTAAATCATTAATTGCCTTTATAGTTGCCTCTGGTATTGTAGCAGTAGTGTCATTATAAAATTTCACTCCTCTTGCCTGTTTTACAAATTCTTGCCTATGCTCTAAATTACTAAATCGCAATATTGCCTTTAAACTGTCCTTATTGCTAATTCCAAACTTTTTAGCTATTTTAGAAACAACATCCTTACTTGTTCCGTTAAAAAATTCTAATTTACTTTTAACTTGTTTTTCCCACTTTAAAAGCTTTTTATCATTCTTATTTAAAAATAAAATATCGTGTTTTTCTTGGTATTTAAAGATATTTTTTTTATCTTCTTCATATTCTTTTATGTTTTTATATTTATTTAAATGATCTGGAATAATATTTGTAACTACCGCTATATTAGGACTTATTTTATATTCCCCTAAATTTCTCAAATCCCAACTTGAGAGTTCTAAAATTATCACGCTGTCTTTTTTTACTTTATTTAAAAAATTCAATGGACTTTTATTCAAAACAAGATTTCCTCCTAATAATACTTTTTCTTTTAATTTGCTTTTTAAAACCTCATATATAAGCGCGGTTGTTGTTGATTTTCCTTTACTGCCAGTAATTCCAATAACAGTAGCGTTTTTAGGAATATATTTAAAAAACAAAGTTAAATCAGTTTCAATGGGAATATTGTTTTTGCGCGCTTTCTTTAAATAAAGAGATTCTGGAGATACATTAGGATTTTGAATAATCATATCAGCATTTTTAAAATCCTCATCCCTATGCTCTCCTAATATATAATTTATGTTTTTAAATTCTTTTAATTTATTCAAAGATTCTTTTAATTCTTGTTTGCTTTTTAAATCAGTAATAGTAAGACGCGCCCCATTTTTTGCTAAAAATTTCGCTGTTTCTACTCCCCTCCCAATAATACCTAATCCCATTAAAGTAATTTTTTTATTTTTAAACATATCAATGCTTTTGCTAAAAAATATTTGCTGGCTACTATTTTTAGACAAGCTTTTTGTTATTTCTTGATGTTTATTTAAATAATTCTTAAATTTTTTAGCAACGATATTCTCTGCGTCTGGAACATAAACATATTTTAACTCTTTTTTTATAAGAACTCTAATCATAGAATAATGAGTGCATCCTAAAATAAGAGCTTGCACTTTATTTTTCTCAAAATGTTTAAGATATTTTTTTAAAACACGCAATATATCTTTATATGGTTTTTTTTGCTCAATCATAGGAACTAAAAGAGGAGTCGCGATTTCTTTAATATATAAATTTTGATTGACTTTTTTTAATTCCCTAGTATAAGCTTTAGATGAAATAGTGGCTTTAGTTCCTATAACTCCTATTTTATTTATATTTTTCTTTTCTATAATATCCTCTGCAATAGGAATTAAAACACCTAAAACTTTTTTATCTGGATAATTTTTTTGAAGCCATTCTTGCTGAATTTTTCGCAAAGCCTTAGAAGATGAAGTATTGCATGCTAAAATAACAATTTTGCAATTTTTGTTGAATAAAAATTCAATTCCGGCTTTAGTTAAATTATATATTTCATTTTGCGTTTTATTGCCATAAGGAACATTTTTTGTATCGCCAAAATATATATAATCAAATTTAGGCAATGTTTTTCTTATTGCCTTTAAAAAATTCAAACCTCCAATTCCTGAATCAAATATACCAATATTCATAAACTAACAAAAACGAATTATCACATTTGCAAAATAATATCGCCTAATAATTTCTCATTTTATGTTTTATTAAGTGATTGGGAATGTTAAAAAATAAAGCACCAAACCTAATCCGCTCATAACAGCGGAAATAATCCAAAAACGCATTGTTATTTTTGCTTCTGGCCAACCCTTTGCCTCAAAATGATGATGTATTGGCGAAGATAAAAAAACTTTTCTGTGAAATATTTTACGAACCGTAAGTTGAATAATAGATGAAAATGTTTCCATTACTAAAATAAAAGCGAAAAACGGCAAAAATAGCGCTGTGTTAGTAAGCATAGCTATAGCGCCTAAAACGATTCCAAGAGCCATAGAACCAGTATCGCCCATAAAAAACCTCGCTGGATGAATATTAAACCATAAAAACGCTAAAATAGCTCCAATAAGCACAACGCAAAAAGTAACTAATTCTAATCTTCCTTGATAAAAAGAAACAACTGCTAACGCTCCAAAAGCGAAAAGCATTGTTCCGCCTAATAAACCGTCTAATCCGTCTGTAAGATCTGATGAAAAAGCGCTCCCGACTATTATAAAAATAAAAATTGGAATATACCAAAAGCCAATATTCATCATTCCCAAAAATGGAATAAAAAATACATCCCAATCAAGTTTAGTAAAAAACCACCAAGCGCCTATTATAGCTATAATAAAATAACCAATAAGTTTCCAGCGAACAGCGATTCCTCCTCCATTAGGACCAATGCGAAAAACGCCTAAAACATCATCAATAAGACCTCCGATAGCGGCAATAATTAAAAATGCTAAAGGCAACCATGTTTCTCCTCTATCTAAAAAATTCAGTCTTTGCAAAAATTCATTAGAAGTTGCTTTGGATAAAATCCAAAAAATAAAAATTACAATTAAAACAGTTCCCCAAATTAAAACACCACCCATGGTTGGCGTGCCTTCTTTATTTTTATGCATTCTCTCGTAAATTGGACTATTTTTACTCTGTCTTATTTGCTTGCTAAAAATATTGCGATGTTTATATAAAATACTTGTCCATAGAGGAGTTAAAACAAAAGCAATAATAAAAGAAGTAAAAAAAAGCAATAAAATTTTAATAACAGACTCTAACATAACAAATAAATATTAAAATAAAAACCTCTAACAAATTCTAAACTCGCTATTGCTCGTTAAGCATTTGTTGATAACCTTGTTTTTAATGAGTACATTAAAAATAAGAACCACTTCGTGAACCTTGTTTTTAATGATTACATTAAAAATAAGAACCACTTCGTGAACCTTGTTTTTAATGATTACATTAAAAATAAGAACCACTTCGTGAACCTTGTTTTTAATGATTACATTAAAAATTAGAACCAAATAAATCCATTTTTCAACCATTGTATTAAAACTAAAGCATCTCTATATCTGTCTTGAGAATTTAAAAGTAAAATAATAAAAGGATTGCCTTCTATTTCTACTTTAACTACATAATTTTGCCCTGCTTCTTCTGTAAATCCGGTTTTCGCCATTATAACATTAGGATTATCAATCAGTTCATTGGTATTATAAATGCTATGTTTAAATCCTGAAACAGATTCAAAATTATATTTATTTAATTTCAAAGAATAAGCTGTAAATTCATTATCAAAAGCGTTTTTAGCTAATCTTATAATTTCTTTTGGAAGGCCTACATTTTCCTTAGAAAAACCTATTGGATCGCTGAACCTAAAATAATTAAAGCCTAACGCGTTTGTTTTTTTCCACATTAAATCCAAAAACTTTTTTTGAGAACCTATTGCTTCAACCAAAGCTGTTATAGCATCATTGCTTGATTGCATTAAAGCCGATAGCAATAAATCTTTAACTTTGACTATCTCCCCTAATTTAAATCCTCCTGCTGTTCCATAAGTATTAATCGCTTCTGGGCTTATTTCTATTACATTGTCTAAATCAAGTTCATCAAGTATAACAAGCGATGAAATTAATTTACTTAAACTAGCCAAAGGCACAGGATTATTTATATCGCCCCTTTCAAGTAAAAATTTATTATTGTTATAATCCCAAATTAAAGCTACTTTAGCTGAAATTTCTGGTTCTTTTATAACAAAATTACGCAACGGCAAAATATTTATCATATTAAGCGCTACTATTGCGTAACCTGTAATTATTGATTCTAAAAACATATTATTAATGAAAAATTTATTTATCTACTTTGATTCCAAGTTCTTTTAATTGTTCATCCGATACTTCAGACGGCGAATCCATAACAGCTGTGTTTCCTTTCCCAGATGTAGGAAACGCGACCACTTCCCTAATACTTGCCTCTCCTAATAAAGCTTGCAACCATCGCTCAACAGCAGAAGCAATTCCTCCATGCGGAGGAACTCCATATTTAAACGCTTCCAATAAATGCCCGAATTGCTTTTCTATATCATCTTTTTTATGCCCAATTGTTTCAAATACTTTGGCTAAAATATTGCTATTATGCTCGCGAATGCTTCCGCCAGCTATTTCAAATCCATTTAAAACTAAATCATATTGTTGCGCGGTAATAGCAAACAATTCCGATTTAGAACATTTTTTATTGAGCAAATCCTTTTGATCTTCTTTTATTGAAGTAAAAGGATGGTGAACAGCCGCGATGCTTCCGTTTTCACGCTCTTCAAACATAGGAAAATCAGTAATCCACATATACGCCGCAATATTTTTATTATTTTTATCTTTGCGCAAATCAGGCTTATCTGAATTATATTTTTCTATTGCCTTTTTATAAGTCATTCTTGGAAAAGGCTTTTCCTGAACTTTTTTTCCTAATTTTTCAGTAATCAAAATTGCTAATTTTTCCATTATCTGCAAAATTTCTTCTTGCGTTGTGAAACTCATTTCAATATCTAATTGTTCAAATTCAAGCATTCTATCCCCTCTTAAATCCTCATCGCGGAAACACTTAGGAAACTGAAAATATCTCTCTACTCCCGCAACCATTAAAAGCTGTTTATATTGTTGCGGGCTTTGCGGCAAAGCGTAAAATTTGCCCGGATTTAATCGCGACGGCACTAAAAAATCGCGCGCTCCTTCTGGCGTGCTTTTAGTTAATAATGGCGTGCTTATTTCCGTAAAATCGCGCGCAATCAAATACTCTATTATAATATTTTTAAACTGCTGTCTAATTCGCAAATTATTACGCATTCTATCTCGCCTTAAATCCAAATATCTATACTTCAATCTTAAATCCTCGTTAATATCCAAGCCATCAGTATCAATAGGAATAGGCGGAACAAGAGAACGGGATAATACTTTTATTTCTTTTGCTTGCATTTCAATTTTCCCAGTTATCATTTTTTCATTC
>Ga0209343_10006864_pt1 | contig 13557 bp, 10 predicted proteins | sample RifCSPlowO2_02_FD_184026 | JGI IMG/M metagenome (GOLD analysis project Ga0209343, IMG submission 184026) | Groundwater microbial communities from Rifle, Colorado - Rifle CSP2_plank lowO2_0.2 (SPAdes) (version 2) | ecosystem: Environmental > Aquatic > Deep subsurface > Groundwater | place... | reverse complement strand
GGAGACTGGGGATAAAAACTATTGCAGAATATGTCCATTCAGAAGAGGTCCACAAAAAGGTAAAGGCATTAGGGGTTGATTACTCGCAGGGGTATTACATAGGAGAACCAAGACCAACGATAGAGTGAGTTGTTTTAAAAAAGTAAAATCAATATAATAACAAGTTATATGCTGTGCATTTTCAATTAAATGCCGAGGTAGCTCAACGGTAGAGCAGCGCATTCGTAATGTGAAAAATAGCCTTTATACTACTTTGTGATAGAGTGATACAGATTGCTATATTTACCATGTTTTTCAAGTAGATATACCTGTTTTGAGTGTGATAGAGTGTGACTAAGAAATATGCAGAACCGACACTAAAACCGACACTGAACCGACACTAAAACCGACACCAGATTTATGGGACAGGATGCGGGATACACTTCTTGCACTTAAGAGGCATAATGATAGAAGGGATAGATAAGGAGGGTTAACAATGCAGGTTATTCCAAAAACGACAAAGGAAAGAGAAACAACGGACTATTGCTTGCAACCAGGCAGTCATTGCCAAACGTTTTAACCGGTCTTCTTTGCCTGGAGCTTAATTACAAGTGTGCTATCCAGTGCATCTGCTATCTTCTTAAGGGTCTCTACTGTGGCCTTACTAAATGCCCCCCGCTCTAATCTTGAGATTGCACTTTGTTTAGTTCCTAACCGCTTTGCAAGTTCAGCCTGTGATATTTTCTTTCTCTCCCGCGCCTTAATCATACTCCCTAACAATTCAAATTCAGGTTCAAGATCATCCCATGCCTTTTTAAACTCAGGGTCTTTCATCTGTTCTGCTTTATACTCATCTAAAGTAGTTCCCTTGGTATAACCTTTTGTTGTAGCCTTTTTCATAATTGCCCCCCTTCCCTGATTATAAAATCATTCATCCTCTTTTCAGTAAGAACAATATCCTTTACCGGTGTTTTCTCTGCCTTCTTAATAAATCCGTGCAGTAAAATAAACCGCTTACCGGTATAAGTGAAATATAAAACCCTTATGGCCCCCTGACTGTCCTTTATTCTCAGTTCTCTTATCTTCCCTCTTACCTGCCTGGTATATGGTTCTTTAAGCAGGACGCCGTATTCAACCAACATCTCAATTGATTTAACTACCTTTGCCCTTGCCGATTCTGACAGAGAATTTAAAAAGTCCTTTACCGGTTCTTTTCCGGCCATATCTCTGTAAAACTCAACCTTCCATATCATGTAATTTACTATAACATATAAGTTATGTAATCAGCAAACAAAAAAGCTCTGTTGAGCGTCTATGACGAACTCATTAGCGTAGCAGGGGGGGGATATTATCAATAACGCTTACAAAACAGCCTCAAACAGCCTGTTTATTGAGGAAGGGAAGGGATAGCCTTACTCTCTGGTGGATCGTGCAGTTTACCACAAATTAAACACCGGAATTGATAAAAGATAAAGTTCAGGTCAACGCAACGTTCGGGAATCATCAGGCCGGAACATTTAGGACAGGTCAAGCCTTACTTCTCTTCGGTGGCTTTAGCGTGAGAAGTATCTTTTTTATAGTCTTCCACTCGGTGGAGTTTCTTAATTTTTCGAGTTCTGCTTTTGTCATCTTTTTCCTTTCTATATGTTTGTCTGCTTCCCAATTCGTCCAGGACGTGATGTATTTCTTTCTTGAGTAAAGTGAACACCTCGCCTGGACTACCGCATCCGTAGACCACCGGAGTAAGTTTAGTCGGCAGGCCAAGAAGCCGGTTACGAATTATCGAAAGCACTCTTTGCCATTCTTTTTGTGCCTTCTCTGTGTTGATTAACCGCCCTTGCTTAAGCTGCAGGTCCAGTTCCTTTATGGCAGCCAAAGCCGATTCACGCCGGCGCCTCGCCTCGGCATATGACATGTCGTTTGTAGATGCAGGGAGCTTGTATTTATTAACCCAGCCCTCGACTTTTTTCACATCGAAATCATATACCTGGCCACGACCACCTTTACGGATATATGGCATGCCCTCTGCCAACCAGTTACTGATAGTTGTGAGGCTTACATCAAACTTTCGAGCTAATTCTTGTTTTGTCATTCAACCAATCCCCCTATAACAACAATAAGTGTTTTTTTACCTTGCCACTAAGGGTATATCGAGGTTTGAATTACCCGCAGAAAATATGTCCAGGAAGTACCTTTCATTATTTATTATTATCAATGTTAAAAAGTAGGGGAACTGGTATGCCAACCAGCCCCCCCCGAAAGTGTACCAACGACCCTGAATTATGCCGGAAGAGGCCGGTGGCGGACAGGATCGTTGATGGTGGAGGTTCCGCCAAAAGTTTCCAATGAACGTGGTTTTCCATGTGTATACACATGGTCTTGCGAATCATTGGTTGCTGCCTGGACGCCCCCAGGCTGTGAAGCATGGCCAGTACATCACAACTCTTTAACTATTTCAACCTTGCCCAATGACTGCAAGGACAACGCAAGATGTTTTTCTATCTTACTAATCAGTTCATAAGTAAAGCCTCATTGTGGTATAATAGGAGGCATGAGAGAAACTGATGGGAGAAAATTGAAGCATGATGTTTTGGAAGCACTTAGGATACGGGCAGTGCAGTGCATAGAGGATGGTGAGAGCCCTGAAATTGTCATTAAGGCATTGGGGATGAACCGTCGGACTATCTACAAGTGGATAGCTCTGTATCGCGAACAAGGGGTAGATGCACTAAAGGCGACGCCTCTTTCAGGGAGACCATTAAAGCTGAGTGGTGCAAAACTGCGGTGGATATTCAAGACAGTTATCACAAAGAACCCTTTACAATTGAAGTTTCCATATGCACTGTGGACGCGGGAGATGGTAAAGGAACTTATTGAAAGGCGATATGGTATCAAGTTGAGTGTGGTATCAGTAGGACGACTACTCAAGAAACTGGGACTCAGCTGCCAGAAGCCATTAATGAGGGCATTTCAGCAGGATCCGGTTATAGTGCAGCAGTGGATAGAAAAAGATTATCCCAATATAAAGCGGATGGCACGGCAGGAGAAAGCAGAAATTTATTTTGAAGATGAAGCAGGGATTAGGTCGGATCATCATTTTGGTACGACATGGGGCATGAAAGGGGCAACGCCGATTGTGAAGACAACGGGAGCCCGATTCTCTATGAATATGATTTCTGCTATTACTGCCAATGGTAGGATGAAATTCATGACCTATTCTGGCAAAATGAAAGCGCCCGTATTTTGTGAGTTTCTGAAGCGGCTTATCCATAATGCCTCTACAAAGATTTTTCTTGTTTTGGATGGACATCCGGTACATCGCTCATCTCTGGTAAAGAAATTTGTACAATCGACGAAAGGGAAACTGCGTCTTTTCTATCTTCCCCCGTATTCTCCAGAACTCAACCCTGATGAACTTGTGTGGAACAATGTAAAAAGCAAAGTGGGACGCTCATCGATCAAAGGACCGGATGATTTTAAGGAGAAAGTGCGATTCTACTTAAGATCTCTCCAACGCACTCCAGAGAGAATCTGTGCCTTTTTTCAGGAACCTAATGTCAGATATGCATCTTAAATTATGGGGCTTTACTTATGAACTCCTTAGTAATGCCGTCAACCATCAACTCATATAGAACTGATTTGATAGCTGAGACGGCATTGTCCATAAAGAGTTGAGGATTAAGCAGTACTTCATGCAACCTTCCTGATCTTTTGAGTATGTCCAGTATGGTGCTCCGGGTCAATTCAGTCTTTGATTGAATATATGCCAGCACATCCGGCATTTCAAAGGTATTTACATAATCGTCATTGACACTATCACTCATCAATACCCCGTTAACGCCTTCGCCGGTTATCACTACCTTTTTCTTAATTGATTTGATGGCCGGTTTTCGTGTTTCGGGCATACGCTTTATTTCCTTTGCAGCCAGGGTGATGAGTTCATCTGTGCTGTATTCAACGCGGTAACGGGTTTGGAATTTTATCTTTTCCCATATCTGAAGGAATTTCGGGTCTGCTTCAAAACCTTTACGCAGATTGACTTTTTTCCTGTCACCTTTGTCTTTTATCCTGCCCGAGAAATCCACGCCGCAATCTTCCTGTATCTCTTTCTGTAATGCCTTTGCAAAATCTTCATAACGTTCATTGGCTACTACAGTCAATCTGTTAATGTTACGATCAAATATCCTCTGTCCATCCTGATTTACCGATAAGCGCAACCCCCTGCCTATTTCCTGCCTCTTTTTGATTTCGGATTTAGTCTCGTTTAAAGTGCATATCTGAAACACATTCGGGTTGTCCCACCCCTCCCGCAATGCGGAATGACTGAATATGAAGCGAAGCGGTGTGTTAGCGTCAAGGAGTGTCTCTTTGTCCTGCATTATCAGCTTGTATGTATCGTAATCCGCCTGGCTTTCGCCTTCAGTATCTTTCACCCGCCCCTTGCTGTCCTGTGAGAAATAACCGTTGTGTACCTCATCTGCATTATAGGGTAACAAACCGTCATAAACGGGCCTGGCAGTTTCCTGTTGGTATATCTCTTCAAACCATGCCGCAAACTTGCCTTTAACAGGATTTCCATTGCTGTCATACTCCCTGTAGTTCCGCACCCTGTCTATAAAGAACAATGAAAGCACTTTAATGCCTTTGCTTTTATTGACCCTTTCTTTTTTAAGATGTTCTTCTACAGTCTTATGTATCATAAATTTCATGACCTCGTCATTCATTCCGCCCCGCGTTTCACCGGTTGAAAGCATTAAACCATTGGTGAGTGTCATCGTGCAGTTCCCGGCATCAATTTCATCAATGATAAACCCGTCCCTGTAAATCTCTCTCTGCCTGCTCAGTTTATAAATATCATCACCGGCCCTGACAGCGACGGATTTCTTCACGACACCCTTATTTGTGTTGATATCAATCTTGATTTTAGCGGTTATCCTGGTCTTAGTGGCATTGATACTCTCCAGGTGAATAAATGCCTCATTCATTGCATTCTCACTGACTATCGAATCAACCTCTATCTGCTTCACCAGGCCCAAATCATATGCCTTGACCGGATTAAGGGAATAAACGAGATTGTAGAGGTTAGTATGCGTGGCGGAGTAGCGCAGGGTACAAAGCGGATTGAGGTTTTCAATAGCTCTTTTGCGAATGTCGGTCTCCATATTCTGAGGTTCATCCACTATCACAATCGGATGGGTACTCTGAAGGAATTCAATGGGCCGTTTACCGGTCAGCTTGTCATTTGGCTTGTTGATGATATTTTCGTCTTTGGCAAAGGCATCAATATTAATAGCTAATATCTGAATGGTGTTTCCGCCGGCAAATCCTCTTAGATTGGACACCTTCTTACTGTCATACACGTCATAATTGATCTGTGCCTTGTCATAAAGGGTCTGGAAATGGTCGCGGGTAATTTGCAGGTTCTTCAAAACCCCTTCACGGATGGCGACCGATGGGACGACAATCACAAACTTTTTGAAACCGTAGAGTTTATTTAATTCATAGATGGTTCGCAGATATACATAGGTCTTGCCTGTGCCTGTTTCCATCTCTATAGAGAAATGCATCCCCTGTAATTCCTTGTTCCCATTCTTTATTTTGTTTCGATGCTGTATCCTTTTTACATTCTCCCAAATCTGGTCATCGGTCACAGTCAGCTTATTCCCCACGCCATTCTCAGTGAGCAATACACCTGTTTCGTTCAAAGAAAACTCAAAGTCCCCGCCGCTCAACGGCTGCCCCTCAAACAGGTCAGTGACGGCACTGATGGCCTCAATCTGATATTCCTGATTACTGTCGAAGTGGAGTTTCATAAATTTCCAGTCTTTTTATAAGAGACTATATCTCCTTGATTTTAAATAATATTTGAGTATATCTCTTTTAAAACTCTCTTATATCTCTTTTAAACCCTTTTAAAACTCTTTTAGACAACTGCGCAATCTGCCTATTTCGGTTCTTTTTCCTTTTTTCAGCTTGAAAAAAGGAAACCAAAAAAGAAATAACCTTGATTTTCAAATGGTTATGTTGTTTCATTTTTTATTTTCTTTTTCAATCATTTTTTTATTGCCATAAAATACACAGTTTTTGCTTTAGGTCCTTCTTTTTCAATAGCACCTTCTTTAAATAGCGCATACACTGCCTTCTGTATATCTTCGCGAGGTACTTCTTTTCGCAGGTGTTCAAAAATCTGTGAGACTGATGACCTCGGATTAATCTTCAAATCTTCAATGATAAGGGCTTTCAGTGTGTGTGTTTCTATGGTCTTGAGCGTTGGCTTGACATTTAATTTAGCGCTGGATAAAAGTTTCGGATTAATGAGATAGGTTGTTCCCTTTCTATTCCCCCTGCTGATTACAATCTCTTTTTCAGCAAGTTTTGATACCCATGTTCGGAGGCGGTCTTCATCGGCAAGCTGCAGTTCTATTGAGAGCCGGGTGGTAAGAATCTTTTTATGACGGATAATAACACCCAATGCAATAAACTCTTTCTGGGAAAGCTCAAAGTGATGCGTGATATAGTCCATAATCGCCAAATCTTCCTCATTGAGTATTCTGGACTGCTGGATAATCGTTACCTTGTTAAAGTCTGATTCAATATCGGGGAAGGGTTTTACATCACGACTCAGCTCTTCGTAAATCATGTCAAAGCCGGAACCTTCACCCTCCATCAATCCAAGGTCGTGGAATATATTGATGAAATGAGGATTGCGCCTGTGTTTTTGATGAAGGATATTGTTCTTATTGATCCCGATTGGCAGTCCTCCCGGATTGCTTATTTCCAATCTGTCGGGGTAAACTGCTACAGTAATGTCTGATGATATAGTAAAACTATGATGTGCAAAGGCATTCACCAGCAACTCCCGGATTACTTTCTCGGAATAATGCCTTACTCTTTTCCTGAACAATCCATCCGGGAACTCGTGAAAATATTTTAATTCAGTGGCTTTGCTTTCTATGTCCAGCAAAAGCTGCTTCGGATTCAACAGGTAATCGGTCCAGGTTTCTTTTCTGACTTTTTTGTCCATATGGTCGTAAACAATATACTGAACTGTGATGGGATATGCCAAACGTACCCTTTGCTTAGGATAACCCAGCCACAGAATGCCCAGATTAGTAGGACTGTTATTATCCACCAGATTGTAATGCTCCAGTATTTCAACATCCGATTTGGCTTTGATAAAGGTTTTTACTTTATCTGAAGATCGGATGTCGTTCACGAATTGCATCACTTCATCCTGGTTTACATCTTTTAATACGATAGACTGATGGACAACAAGCTCCCACTGGAAGGCATGCTTTTCTGTAGCGATGCGATGAATATCCTCACTTCGTGCGGGTAAACATTCTTCCCCCACACGGATATATATTTTCCCATCTGAAGTAGTGGCGGTAGATTGGAGAGAAGGTTCTACGGTAATGATAAAATATTGACCTCCGTTTTCATGTGTCAAAATATCCGAGTGCAGCAAGCTGACAGAAAATGCCATGCTCCGGAGTTTTTTTACAGTGCTGTTAATATCCGCATGGGTAACCTCCTGATGAGGTGGTGGTTGCTGTGTCCGGTTCTCAAAACCAATATAAATCTCCCCTCCCTGGGCATTGGCAAGGCATACGCAATCCTTCGCAAGCTCACGAACCCCCTTGTCGCCGGTTTTAATGCTCTGAATGCTTTTATATTCTTTGACTAAGTGCTCTGACATCTTATCCTTGCTCTTGCCTCTGCAGGATTGTACCAGTTTCCGTAAAACAATGCCCTTGTTGCGGTCAGTGAAAATCCAAAGTCCCCGCCGCTCAAAGGCTGCCCTTCAAATATATCTGCAACGGCCCTTATGGCCTCAATCTGATATTCCTGATTGCTGTCGAAGTGGAGTTTCATATACAAGTAACTGCTGTCAATGTCATCCCTGTATGCATCTATCGGGGATATGATTCCATAAAAACCGGAAGTTTAACAAATAGATTCTATCCCAAAGGGTGGTGGCCCATTTTCTCCAAGCGTTAACATTTATGAAATATAAAACACATTTTGATAAGCTCCACAAAGTTTCAGTATTAGTAAACGGGTACATATGTCCTTACATTCCCTATCCCATATTATAGCGATAAATGTTCAAATGCCGTTGGTAGTTCCTTTTTAATCTGTTTGTAAACCAAACGCCTTAGTACAGTGAACTCAGAAGGTATTTGTATATTTGTAAATCCTTCCCCTTTAAAAGGAAAAGGAGTTTTTTGACTTGCAAATACTTTATAATTGCTGCCCTTGTAAGTAAGAATAAACTCATTGGCATCAAACGTTATATCTTGGTTAGTGCACAATGTTACTTCATTTTTATTGGTATCATTAATACATTTAAATACCGAAAATCTGGGAACATCACAGAACCCAAAATCGGCGATCACAAAAAAAATGAACTGGCATTTTAGAGTATAAAATGAAATAGGTTTTGAGGATGGGGAAATTTATTTCAATTAAGGTTTTATACTCTTCAAGAAAAAGTGTGTATAGCCGATGGACAAAAGATACTAAGGTTTCCTCTTTGTAAAGATCATGCATAAATCTGGAAGATCCAGTCGGTAAAGCATCCTCATCAGGCAATATAACCTCATCTATCGCATCTTTCCGCTTTTTTATAGTGGATAAGGCTTCGTTCAAAGCTTTTTCCACCTTTCTTAAGTCAACGTCATTTGTTTTATAATCTATTTTTGCTAAAGCCGACTCGCTGGCTTGTTTATGGATCAATTCATGGTCATCCCTTGTTTGTGAAAAACTGTACGATTTTGTAGAGCCTTGCCATGTTGGTTTAATGATTCCCTTTGCAATTCTATCGTTCACAAGCTGATCTTTGAAGTAGTGTGAAGCCTTTTCGTATCTAAGTCCATATTCGATTTTCTCTATGCTGATTGGGAGATATTGAGACAACTTTAACCTATCGTTGATTCCGTGAAGGTGCCTTTGCATGCTAACCACGATTCCTAAGACTTTCTCTAATGCAAGATAATAGTTTTGTGCCTCGTTGAGCAAGCCGGAATCTATAATCTTTTTAAGTTGTTCATGAATTTCGGATTCCAATACCTCTTTTTGTACGTTAACATCATTAAAGCCCTTAGAAGAGCCTCTATAATGAACATCTTTTGCCCCCAACATGAATAAAGTATCTCCGCTACTATTCCTAAAAAAACCTTCACATGGAACAAGCTCTATAGTTTCATCCGCCTCACTGATCGGCCTAAAACCATACACCATAATCCTTTTATTTCTGACATCAAAGCCCCCAATAAAGCCGATTTTGCCATTTGTTTGTGGAGAGAAACAATGTCTTAGGTTCGGAAAATGTTCATCAAGGATTTTCACATAAAGATCAAGATAGGCTTCTGCATTCGTTCTTACTAATCCATCAATTAGACGTTTTTTTTCATTGCTGGCAAATGGATAAAAGAAGTTTATTGCATCAAGCTGAATATCTTTAAGATCGAGCGCTGCCTGTGCTATTTCAAATTCATCAAGCGATAATTTATCCCACTTCTTTATTCCGAATGATATAATATAATCCCTGAACTTCTTGAAGTAAAACCCTATGTTCGATTCCAAGCCATCCTGAGTTTCTTCCAAAATGTTGACTTCAAAGAGAGAAGGCATTATTCTCTCATTTACGTTCAGCTTTAACACTTTGCGAAGTGTATCCATATCAATGGTGTCGCTGTTATTTTCAAACAAGATACGTGCGATTGATTTTATAGTATTTTGAGCAACGTCTCGATTGTCGGGAACCTTTGCCAATATCGTATCATAATACTTGTCGTAAAATTCTTTAATGGAGAAGGTAAGGTGGGGGTATTTATTGCCTTGTGCCACTTCAAAGAAGACTCTTAATAAAAAGGGGAGACGCTTGCATGCTTTCAGAACATCGCTTTCGAATGTCCCTTCAAATTCATAAAATGCCCGATACTTCTTGATGAGGGCATAAAATTCTTCATCATCAAATGGCTCAATTAAATAACCTTTTGTTTTAGAATCAGCAATTAAAAATATCTCTTCTGAAAAAGAAGTAGGTATTCCCGAAATCATTAACAAATTATCCCATTGGCCACTCTTGCAACTCGTAATCAGTTTGAAGTTTTTATCCTTTATTTTGGATGCGAAGTCACCTAAAACTTCTACTTTGTTGGGAAGGGTCCATTCATCAAGCCCATCAATAAAAATCAATATCCTTTTGTCCTTAAAAAGCAGATTAATCCTTTTAAATAACGCTATCTCATTATACTGAGCACTGAACCCCCAATTGAAATCATTTGCGATAGACTTTACGATACCTTCCGTTAAGTTTGTAGCTCTGTAAAAAAGAACGGGATAATCTTCGGTCAATTCCATCGCCAAGCCGCACATTGCACAGGTTTTACCACTTCCTGATTCACCAATTATTGTAAATACGGGTTTATCATCATTCAAAAAATCCTTTATATGCCCTTTTAATCTCTTTAACGAAACGTATAATTCAGGTATAAACCTTCTATCAGGTTTCTCCTTTGAGCCAAGCAAGGTTTTCATCCCTTCTATAATTTGGGAGTTGCAGAATGCTGCTACATTATCCTGAGAGTAACCTATAAAATACTCAAAAGCTTCCTTATAAAGGTCTTCCACTCCGCTATCGATTTTGTAACCAAGTATTTTGCTCTTTTCCTTTTCTATTTCTTGTTTATCGCCGCTCTTGTAAATTCTAAAATCTCTTCCATTTGTCACAATCGCCAAGGGGGCCATTGGATGAACTAACCGAGCATAAGACACTGCCTGATCCCTATCCTCATCAGTCAGATTTTTCTCATCTGTTTTTGCCTCAATAATAAATAGATTATTCCCATTTCTTGTAACCAAAATGTCTGAGCGAGGTTGGGCTGTCCTTATTTGCTCATTTGTATCAACTTTATAGGTATGTCTCCCTAAATGAAGAGAGAAGCTATCTTCGAATTTAAGTTCATCTTCGGCAAAACCCAAGGATTTTAGCCACGGGATTAACACTTTAGTTTTTATGTCTTCTTCTGTATTCATCGCAATTTAGTCTCTTCAGGTGATTGCAGGAACATCGTACCTAATTACTACTGCCACTCTTTTCATTACTGTCAAAGTGACGTTTCTTTATTCTCAACTATTTTTTTGTTTCCCCCTTTTTACTTCTCTATCAATGTCGCTTTCAAATTCTCTGCCCTAGACTACCATGAATTTTCTTTTTCAGTCTTTTTATAAGAGACCGTATCTCTTTGATTTTTAATGTTTTAGCCGCAAACTTTCTTTAAACTCTTTTAGAACTCACTTAGAACTCTTTTAAATCATGCTTATCTTCCCAATCACTTATTTGCCAATCAATGTTCAATGTATGGAAAATATTAGAGGCCATAACCCATTGTTCTTATTCACCTATTAATAGCTATTTTCTAATAGGTTTCTAATATACTTAGTCATAGCTTATTGGTTTATTAGAGGTTTTCTTCTTCATTCCTCTTCCGATTTGCCGATCAATCCCTTTGCATCTTTTTCTTCCAGTTCCAATTTAGGAGCAGCGCTTTTTACACGTTTTTCGACCTGCTTGATATGTTCTGCGGGATGCAGTTTTTCAGGCAGTGTTCCGCCGATCCGTTTGATAGCCTCTCTAACTTCTTTACCGACACTTTCATGAGTCCTGATAGCCGATTGCTGGTCTTTAACCCGTTCACGAGTAAGTTTATCGCGTGTCTGCGTCATACGGAATTGGTTTGCCGCTAACTCTGTGGTATCCATGCGGTCCATTAAATTTTCTTTTTCAGGTATTCCCTTTTGTTTCTTTATCGCATCCCTGCCAAGCCCTCCGTACATGCCTTTATATCCGGCATCATGGAAGACCCCGAACATCCTGTCCTGCACTCCTGCATCACGTGCCACGCCTGACAAAGCCTTGAATTCTTCGGCTGTCTGCCTGCGAAGTTCTAAACGCTCGATATCCGCGGCAATTGCATCTGAGATTTCCTGCCTGCGGGCTTGAATTGCAAAATACTTCTGGGCATGGGCAATTTCGGGCTTACGTGGATCACCATTCTGAGCAATAAGATAGCAGGCAAAACGTGACAGATGATAGTCATTGACTGTTTGCACCGCTCCCTTGCCACCCTCGATCGGTTTGCCGGCGCCGGCAAAGTGATGGGAAGGCTCATTCCCTGATTGTTTGCAAGAAGTTAGTGCCCTTTTAATGGCATCTTCAAATCGCCTCCATTGCGTATACCCTAAGAGAGACTGAATTCCCCGTGCGCTCCAATATTCTGCTCCATAATCATTTACTTTCTTCAGGTCTTCAAAAGACTGACTTCCCATTGATACTAAATTATTATCTGACATGCTCCCTCCTAAAATAAGGTGTAAATAATATTGTATGCTAACTGTTCATATCGTCTTAAAATCCACCCCCGTATCACGCATTTGCAGGACTGTATTGGTTTTGAGCTGGTCATTACCGGCAAAAAGATTATCGAGGGTGATGACCTTTTGAGACTTGACGGCGATGATTTGCTCTATTATTTTTGCACTCATTGCATCCAGGGCGATGATGAGTTCGTTGTTGTTGATGCTGTAATAGCCTATGCCGTCATTGAGGGGGTTCGTAGAACCCGGCGCAATCGCATCCCCCTTTTGAGATTGCTTCGCTTCGCTCGCAATGACATATTGAACGGGGGATGTGAGTTCGCAGCCTGCTTTGAGCATCAGCTCATAGAGCATGTTCTGTTTTTCGGAGCCAGGTTTGATGGGATCGGTGAAGGCATCCATCTGCAGTACCAATTTTTCTTCACTGTCTATTTCACTGCCTCTCCAGATTTTGAAATTGGATGGGGACAACTTGAATACTTTGAAACCTAAATCCAATTCCTTTTTATCATGCTGAGGCGTAGCCAAAGCATCTTTTTTAAAGAGCGGTGTTTGCTTCTCAGATTCTTCCCCTTCTCCTGAATCAAGTTCAGGGTTGGGGTCAGAATGAGACTCCGCATTGATTTTCTGAATCACCCTGCGGATGCGTTCTTTGGCGATATCGGCAATGGTTTTATAGCCCGACTTGAAAGCCTCGCTGTCTTCATCGCATGGCTCTGGCAATTGAATTAAAATGAATTTACGGGTGCCACCATCTTCTCTGTTGAGTTCTATAACAGCTTGGGCTAAAGTTCCTGAACCAGCAAAAAAATCAAGAACAATATCATCGTCTTGAATTGATAGGTTTAAGATTTGCTTTTCCAGCGATACAGGTTTTGGAAAATCAAATGCTTTATCGATTCCTAATTCTCTTAATTCAATTGTCCCTGTTTCTGTTAAAAAGCTATTATCATCCCAAATTGACTTTGGCTTATATGTAGTTTTCCTGTATTTTTCAAAAACACCAAATGTCCCATCGGTTTTCTTTTTGGCTATTAAATTGCTTTTCAATGTATCTTCTTCTATATTGAGGTTCTTGCAAAAGTCTTTGCGAAACCCGTTTAAACCTTCCCTGCATATAGTTTCGCAATTTAAAAATCACCTATTGTGCAAACTGAGACGTTAATTTACTTCTTTTTGCTCATCCACACATTT
>Ga0209343_10006860_pt1 | contig 13561 bp, 10 predicted proteins | sample RifCSPlowO2_02_FD_184026 | JGI IMG/M metagenome (GOLD analysis project Ga0209343, IMG submission 184026) | Groundwater microbial communities from Rifle, Colorado - Rifle CSP2_plank lowO2_0.2 (SPAdes) (version 2) | ecosystem: Environmental > Aquatic > Deep subsurface > Groundwater | place... | reverse complement strand
GCGGCAATACGTGAACATCAGTTCACTCCAGCCGTTTAAAGATTCACCCATCAGATTTCGGCTGCAAGTCAAATGTCCCGGCATGCAAGGCGTAATCAAGACGCTGACTATCTCTGCACCTGCACAAAAAACCGGCATGAAACAGGGGAGCCCGGCATTTATTACGCCCGAACTTTCCAGCGAGCCGGTTGAAGGATCGCGTATCGGAAAAATCAACGCGGAAGAGTTGGCATTGATGCTGGAGCAGCAAAAACTGCTGGCAGCCAGCTTCATGGCGATGCAACAACAGCTTAAGCTGCTGCAGGACGAATTAAGGGAAATAAAATCACAACTGGCGCAGTTGGGCGCCATTCCTTCCGCAGCATCGGCAACAATGGGCGCACAGGAAATCAGCCCTGAATCGGGCAAACAGCCAGTGGTACAACAAGGCAGCCTGTATCTGCAAAAGGTGTTATTTGCGGCGCTCGGGCTGGCGCTGTTCATCCTTGTCCTGTGGCTTGGGTTGCGCAATTACAATAAAATGAAATCGCGCATCATAACCGGCCCGCAGCAAGAGGCTGCACATATCCCGAAACCGGCAGGTGATGCAGCAGCCCAAAAGATATCCGTATCGTCCGCCACCAAGCAGCCTCCCCAAGCGCCGGGTGCTCATGCGTCATCCATTGTCTTGCCGCACAAGGCAGGCACAGCCATGAATGCGGCCACCCCGTTGCATCCACCCGCCAAAACAATCGATGAGAAAGCAGCCGGAGCGGATTCGATGCTGGAAGAAGCCAGGCTTTATGTTGCCAACGGCCGCCTGATCAAGGCGGGTGAAATATTGCTGGACATCATCAAGCGGTATCCTTCAAAAGCCGACGCGTGGACGTTGTTGCTATCCATTTATTCTTCTCTCGGGAAAGCGGCGGATTTTGAGAAAGCAGCACGGGAATTTTTGAAGCACCATAAAGCCAGCACATCGTGGAGCGGAATACAGGCATTGGGGCGCACCCTAGATCATGACAATCCGCTGTATGCGGATCGTGGCAGCCATATTGCCACCGCCCCCTTGTCGCCCGATACGCGAAATTTGCATCATCCTATCGGGGATATTTTGATCGAGACGGGAGTGTTGTCCAACCGGGAGATCGCAAAATATCTTGATGATTTCGATCCGAAAAAACACGGGCGTTTCGGGGGGTATCTGGTGGCGCGCAAGGCAATTACCATCGCGCAACTCGATCAGGCCTTGCAGCAGCAGCAGGGGGTTCATACCGAAGTAAAACACGGCGGGTTGCCTTCATTGCAGGAGATAGAAAGCTTCCTGGCTAACTTTGACCCGAAGAAGCATGGAAGCGTCAGCAAATTCATGGCATCGCACAACGTTACGCCCGAACAGCTTAACCGGTTGTTTCAGCAAAAATCGAAACAGGGAGAGGCGGCAAAAAACACGCAAGCCGGTGATATGCCTCATTTTGACAAGGCACCCGCATCATGATCGAACGCCTGAAGAAGCTTTCGCCTATTCATATTTGGCTGCTCTCCCCCGTAATTTCAGTGGCCATGGCGGAGTGCATCGCGGGTGGCGTGGGGATGCTGCTGAATGGTGAGGTTACCACTGGCTATTTGCTGAAGGGTTTTGTCGCGGGCCTGTTTGTTGCTGTCCTTGTGGGAGGCTTTCTGACCTTCTATCTTGGCCGGAAAAGAAAGGTTGAAGCAGATATTCATCTTGCCGCTACCGCTTCGACAACGGAGGCAGATGTGGCGACCCGAGATACGGCGGGCACTGGCATGGCAGAGAAGGAAGATGCTGAAAGAATTAACCAGCACATTGCCACGCCGCACGACGCCACCGGATGCAAACCGGTGGAAGAGCACATCGGCAATGGCAAAAGGCATGCAGACCTCAGGCAGGCTATCAAAAACCTCGATGTGCTGCCTGCCATGCCGGTCATCGCGCAAAGGCTGCTGGCGCTGGATATGGATACCGAAGAAGGCGAGCGGATGATGCTGCTGCTGATCGAACAGGATCCGCAAATCTCCGCAAAAATTCTCGGGTTGGCCAATTCGGCGATGTTTGGTGTATCGCGAAATATAACATCGGTGAGGCATGCCGCGTTGCTGCTGGGCATCAAACGCGTCCAATCGGTCGCCGCCAGTATCGCCATCCTTTCCCTGATGGCCAAGACACCCGCAGGCGAGTTCAATATCCAGGACTTATGGCTGCACAGCTTCCGTATCGCATTCGCCATGCAGAGCATCGCGCGGTTCATGCCGGAGAAAATGCGCCCATCGGATGACCAGATTTTTCTTGCCGGGATGCTGCACGACATCGGTTATCTGGTGCTGGCTTACCTCGACCCGAAACTCAGCGATAGGCTGCATAACCACCTGGCGGCGGAACCCGAGCGCCCGGTAATGGAAGTTGAGCGGGAAATCCTGGATATATGCCATGACGAGCTGGGAGCGGAACTGGCACACCACTGGAATTTGCCGGAAGAAATCATCGCCGTGTTGCGCTACCACCATAGCCCGGACGCAGCCGGGGCGGCGTTTGGGCAGCCGCTGGTGCGCATGATCAACATCGCGGAAAAACTGCTGCCATCCTTTGGTATCATCGAATATGTGACTCCCGACATCGGCGTCGTGGAGTGGGAAGCTCTGGGTATAAATCCATACAGAGCACAGGAAGTGAAAGAGCAGGCCGAAGAGCGTGCGGAGCAGGCTGTACAGTTCGCCGGTTCGTTTGCCTGATTTCTTTACAATTTGCGGTATACGGCAGGGGATAGGTCGATTGCCGAACCCGATTTATAACGCCCGGAACAGGTATTAAGGGAATGATATGAGCAACGGCGGCGGACACATAGACCTCAGGCAGGCCATCAAGAATCTCGATGTGCTGCCTGCCATGCCGATCATTGCGCAAAAGCTGCTGGCGTTGAACTTAAACACCGAAGAAGGCGCGCAGATGCTGCTGGTGTTGATCGAGCAGGATCCGCAAATCTCCGCAAAAATTCTCGGGCTGGCCAATTCGGCGTTGTTTGGCGCATCGCGTAATATAACGACGGTGAGGGCTGCCGCGCTGCTACTGGGCACCAAGCGCGTCCAATCGGTTGCCGCCAGTATCGCCATCCTTTCCCTGATGAACAAGGCGCCCGCAGGCGGGTTTAATATCCAGGACTTATGGCTGCACAGCATAGGCATCGCATTCGCCATGCAGGGAGTTGCACGGGCCATGCCGAAAGAGATGCGCCCATCGGATGACCGTATTTTCCTTGCCGGCATGCTGCACGACATCGGCTATCTCGTGCTGGCTTACCTTGCGCCAAAACTCAGCGATAAGCTGCACACCCGTTTGGCCGCAGAACCCGAGCGCACGTCACTGGAGATCGAGCGGGAAATCCTGGACATATGTCACGATGAATTGGGGGCGGAACTGGCGCGCCACTGGAATCTGCCGGAGGAGATCGTCGCCGTGTTGCGCTACCACCATAACCCGGACGCAGCCGGGGCAGAAGCGGGGCAACCGCTGGTGCGCATGATCAACGTCGTCGAAAAAATGCTGCCATCTTTTGGCATTACCGAGTATGTGGCTCCCGGCATCAGCGCAGGTGAGTGGGAAGTTTTGGGTATAAACCCATCCAGAGCGGAAGAGGTGGAAGATCAGGTGGGCGAGGAAGTGGAGCAGGCCGCGCAGTTCGTCAGTTCGTTTACCTGATTTCTTCGTGGCCAGCGGCACTCAGGTGTCAGGTCAAATCGCGACAGTTGCCGCCCAAGTAATTTGCCGTTTTAATAAATTCTTCCACACCGAGATTTTCTGCACGCAGTTGCGCGTTTATGCCGAGCCGCATGAAATCGGGTTCGCGCAGGTAATTGCACAGAGTATTGCGCAGTGTTTTGCGGCGTTGGCCGAACGCTGCGCCGACAATTGCGGCAAACAGCTTTTCGTTGCGTACCTGAATTTCACTGGCAGGTAGCGGAATCATGCGCACGATGGCGGAGTTTACCTTGGGGGCGGGGCGGAAAGATTCCGGTGGCACGTCGAGCAGTTTTTCCATGTTGAAGCGGTATTGCAGCATTACCGACAGCCTCCCGTATTCAGGCGTGGAGTGCCGTGCAACCATGCGTTCGACCACTTCATTTTGCAGCATGAAGTGCATGTCGCGGATACGGTTGGCATAGGTGGCGAAGTGAAACAACAGTGGCGAGGAAATGTTGTAGGGCAGATTGCCGACTATGCGCAACGGCACTGGTAGTGCCGCCACATCAAACTTCAGCGCATCGCCGGTATGGATGGTCAATTTTGATTCTGGATTATCCTGCGGGTAGTCGTGCTCCAGCCGCGCTATGATGTCGCGATCGATTTCAACCACATGCAGATGGTTTAAGCGCTTCAGCAGCGGGCGGGTCAGCGCGCCCAAGCCGGGCCCGATTTCCAGCATATTATCTTCCGGTTCGGGGCGGATTGCGCCAATGATATCGGCGATGATACGCTCGTCGACAAGGAAATTCTGGCCAAAACGTTTCTTGACTTTATGGCTCATCGAGAAATCCCAAAGGAACGTTTCAGTGCAGGCTCATATGCGCAGCATGTGACGCCGTAACTAAAACGTTTTCTGGCTTTATGCACGGTACTCGCGCTCATTCTCCGCCATTTGTGCCGCGAGCCTGATCGCTTCCAGCAGGCTGCCGCTGTCGGCTTTACCGGTACCCGCCAAATCCAGAGCTGTGCCATGATCCACCGATGTGCGGATGAGCGGCAGGCCGAGCGTGACATTTACGCCGTGGCCAAAGCTGGCATGCTTCAATACCGGCAGGCCCTGGTCGTGATACATGGCAAGTGCACAGTCACACTGCGCAAGCTGATGCGGGGTGAATAGCGTATCGGCTGGTAGCGGTGCGCTGACTTTCATGCCTTCGGCGCGCAGTTTATCGAGCACCGGGATTATTATCTCAATCTCCTCACGTCCCAGATAACCGCCTTCACCCGCATGGGGGTTCAAACCGGCCACCAGAATGCGTGGTTGTGCGATGCCAAAACGGTATTGCAGATCGTGCTGGATAATTCGCAGAACATTTTCCAGCAGTGGCGCGGTGATTGTGGCAGGCACATCCTTCAAGGCGAGATGGGTGGTGGCGAGCGCCACGCGCATTCCACCCCCGACCAGCATCATCACTACCCGTTGGGTGCCGGTCTGCTCGGCGAGATATTCGGTGTGCCCTGTGAAGGGGATGCCTGCATCGTTGATGATGCCCTTGTGTACCGGGGCGGTGACGATGCCGGAAAACTTGCTTGTCTGGCAGCCTTGCACGGCATGGCGCAGTGTTGCCAGCACATATTCGCTGTTGGCTTTATTCAGCACGCCTGCATGGCAGGGCGCAACGAGCGGGATATGGAATACTGGTAGGGAATATGGGGAAGCCGGCTTTTCTCCACTCTTCACATCGTACACTTGCAGCGGAATGCCCAGTTGCGCAGCACGCTGATGAAGCAAGTTTTTATCGGCAATGACAACGAATGGGATATCGGGCGGTGATATGGCAAGCTGGGCGCACAGGTCTATGCCTATTCCTGCAGGTTCGCCGGCTGTAATTGCCAGCGGGAGAATGGGAACGTCTTTCACCGGTTATGGGCAGCGATTACTGGTTTTTTTCAAGGCGATATTCGATAAACGCACGGTCGCGCAATTGGCGTATCCAGTCCTGATATTGTTCTTCGGACTTGAATGAACCAATAGCCATGCGCGCCTGTTGGCGCTTTTGTTGCTCGCTGACATCGGTGTTTCTCCGCTCTAGAACCTGGACAAGGTGCCAGCCAAATTGCGTTTGAGTTACGCCTATCATGCCGGGTTGCAGCTTGTTCATGGCCTCTTCGAAGTCCGTCACGGTTTGGCCCGGGGATAGCCAATCCAGATCGCCTCCTTGTTGTGCGCTGCCGTCCTGCGAATATCGCTTGGCCTGTTCGGCAAAATCAGCGCCATTCTCGATACGCTGTTTGATTTCCATGATGCGCTTCATGGCTTCTTTCTCCGGAACGATCTCGCTGGTCTTGATCAGGATATGCCGCGCGTGGGTTTGTGTGATGACCACCGGCGCACTGCCGGTGCGTTTTTCGACCAGTTTGAGAATATGAAACCCGCCCGGGCTGCGTAACACTGCAGTCGTTTGCCCTGGCTGCATATGTTGCAGCTCATTCATAAACATCGGGGGGATGCGGTCTGTTGGCCGCCAGCCGATATCACCGCCATTCAGCGCATCCTTGGCGTCGGAAGTGCCCGCTGCCACTTGCGCAAAATCCGCACCACCCTTTAATTGGCCCAACGCCTGCTCGGCTTTATCGCGGGCAGCCTGAATTTTAGCTGCGCTGGCCTGTTCCGGCACCATAATTAAAATATGCGCAAGGTGATATTCTTCGTTGTTGCCCCCCATCTTGGCTTTGTTGGCGAGGTAATTGTCGATCTCTGTCTCGCTGATGATTATCTTGCTTTCCACTTCGCGTTCGCGCAATCGTGTGGAAATTATTTCATTGCGTATTTCCTCGCGGAATTTTTTGAAGTTCACGCCATCAGATTCCAGTTTTGTACGAAATTCCGCCAAACTGGAAAATTTATTCTGCTGGGCGATGCGCGTAATCGCCATATCCAGTTGCGTATCATCTACGCGCATACCGCTTTCCTTGGCGAATTGTACCTGTAGCATATCGCCGATCATGCGCTCAAGGGTTTGCTTTTCAAGCACTTCAGGGTCGGGTAGCGGTGTGCCTTGTTTTTGTAATTGACGTATCGCCATGCGCAGTTGATCTACCAATTCTCTGCGGGTAATCACATCGTCGTTGACTACCGCAACCACAGAATCAATCATCGCAACCTGTTTTTGCGGATCCGTTTTTTGCAGATATGGTTTTGGGAGATCAGCTTTTTTTGGTGTGCTTTTGGCAGGTGCAGCTTGTGCGCGCCCAACCTTTGCTGTGTCGGCTGCGAAGGCGCAGTGCGTTGTCATAAGCGCTACGCAGCAAGTCAATGCAGAGAGCTTTGTTTTAAACATCATCATTTCTCGGGTTTGTTTAACGCAAGACTGAACTGGGTTTATTGGCAGGTTTTTCATTTGTTTTGATATAGTTGGGTACATGCTTCTTTATGGCTGACAAGGCATCTACGCCGACACTGACCAAATCGTTCAGTTCGAGTTGCATGAAAATGCCCGTATTGGCTTGATTTGAGGCGACCACAAAGCGTTGCGCGACTACACGGAATGTCCAGCAGCTCTCGTTGTATTCGATGCCCGCTATCGACTCGAGCGTTTTTCCGTCCTGTATGGAATAGTTCCAGTGCACTATCCCATGCCAATGATTGAATAGCGGCCATTGTGCCGAAAGATCGATTTGGCGGAGTGTATTGCGGGCAAAGCGGTAGCCGAGATTGAGGGTTTTTCCGGTTTCGGGCCGGTATTGCGCTGTAACATTATAATTCTGGGTGTGCGCAAAATGCGGATCATACTGGAGCCCGCTGCTGAAATTCAGGGCGTCGGTAACTTGCCCCGAAGCGGCAAGCAGAATATCGGATTTGTTTGTTGTGGTTGCAGGCGCGACCAAATTGACTTGTGGCGTTTTAAAGCTGAAGCGTTCGCCTACCATAAACATCAACCGTTCCTTGCCATTCTCCTGTTCCAGTAAGCGCGAGGATAGTGCCAAGGTTATGTGATTCGCATCCCCCACGCGATCATTGCCGACAAAACGGTGCTCGGAAAATATCTGGGTAAAATCGAAGCCTGCCTGCCCTGAGTCAAAGACGGGTAGCGAATCCTGATTTTTGTACGGTACATATACATAAAAAGCCCGGGGTTCAAGCGTGTGCAGATAGTTGCCGCCGAACATGTTTGTTTCGCGCTCGAGTGATACACCACTATCTACACTAAAAATCGGCAAAGTGCGCGATTCATCCTGCAAGGCGCCGGTGTTATTTGCGGCATTTTGGTAATGCATGCTGCCGTAATAAGTGCTGCGTAAAGAAACTTTCGGGGTGAGGTAAAAGGCCGGGTCATTGACCAGCGAATGGCTGGCGCTGGCATTAACCGCCAATCGTTTCGCATTCAGCGCGGTGGGATGGGAAAAATCGACATATTCGCCGGAGAACATGAGATTTGTGTCGGCATAATTTTGGCGGGCATTAAGCGTCAATTGCGGTAATCGCTTATAAGGCGCACTGTTTGGAATCAGGCTTTGGTAGCGCTGTACGCGTGCGGATGCATCCCACCAGCCGGCATTATGATTCAACATGATTTCTTGCAAGAGGCTGGTCTGTGAAGTCAACTCTGTCGAGTTCGCCAAGTCGCGGTAATAATCATCGTCTGAAACGCTGTTTAAATTGGCGTAGCCGTTGAATCCACCAGTTATATGTTGGCTATGTTGCAAGCTAACATACCCCCGCTTTCGTTTGGCAATTCTGTCGTCGGTCAAGAAATCCAAATGAATTTCACCGCCGTAAGCAGGTTCCAGATAACGAAATTCGTTGTAGAGCATTACCCCGCGATTGCTCATCACGCGCGGCGCAATGGTTGCGTCGCGGTTTGGCGCAATATTCCAGTAATATGGCACGGTTATTTCTCTGCCGTTAACGATTGTGTTGCCGATAATCGGTGACATCAAGCCCGATTTACGATCCTTGCTGAGCGGGAAATTCATCCACGGTGAATACAGGATAGGCGCACCCATGAATTCGACCCATGCATGGTGGGCTGTGCCGACCTGGCGGTCACGGTCAAGTTCCAACCCACTCATTTTCAGCAGCCAGTCCTGATTATCGGCAGGGCATGTGGTGTAGGTGGCGTTATCCAGGGTGTAATGCTGTCTATCCTGGATGTGCATCACATCCGCCGAGCCTCGCCCGTCATTCTCATATAGATAGAATATCGGTTTCTCCATCGTGCCGATGCTGGTATCCAGATTCAGCTTGAGATGCGGGCCGCTGATGGTGTTGCCCGCTTGCTCCAGCACCACCGAGCCTTGCGCATCGACATCCTGCGTGTCCTGAAAATACAACAACCGGTCTGCGCGAATGGATTGCCCGCGTTTGCGCAATATTGCATTACCGGTTGCCTCGAGCTGGTTTTCTTTCTTGCCTTCCAGCTTATCTGCTTCCACGAATGAAGGCGTTCCCTGCGCGGGCGGTTCGGTTGCCATAAAAGTCTTGTCGATACGTAACGCAGGCCGAAACGTATCCGCTGCAGCATGGCATGCAGATATAGATAGTAAAGCAAATACAACTAACTTTAGGCGGCAACGCATAACGCGCAGTATAGTAAAATAGCAGGGTCTAACAGTTTACCATTAATACTGCCAAAAATACCCAATATGCTACGCCAGCAACAAATCACCGAATGGTTGCATGGCCGGTTTCCGGGCGAAACTTTCACTCTTGCCCCTGCCTCTGCCGACGCCAGCTTCCGCCGATATTTCCGAGCTACATTTGCTGATGGCGGCGGTTCTGCCGCACCGTGTCGTGGCCGCACCAAGATCATCATGGATGCACCGCCGCAGCATGAGGATTGCCGGCCGTTCCTGCATGTCGCCAAACTGTTCGAGGAGGCCGGAGCCCATGTGCCGCATGTGTATGCGCAGGATTTGCAGCAGGGGTTTTTACTGCTGTCCGACCTTGGTAATACCACTTATTTGCAGGCGCTGAATACCAATACTGCGCGCGAGCTGTATGGCGCAGCCACGGACGCGCTGATCAATATCCAGCTCGCCTCGCGCGAAAACGAGCTGCCTCCCTACGACGAAGCGCTGCTGCGCCGCGAGCTAAACCTGTTCCCGGAATGGTATGTCGCCAAACATCTGGGCGTCACGCTCAGCGGCAAGCAGCAGGCAATATTGGAAGAATGCTTCCGACGCATCCTCGCCAACAACCTTGCACAACCATGCGTGTACGTGCATCGGGACTACCATTCGCGCAATCTGATGTATATCGAACCCCCTCTCTCTAACTCTCTGGATAAAACAACTAGCCATTCGACTAGGCCGCCAGAAACCGCAGCCAAGTCGCTGGTTATCCCGCAGGCGGGAGAAAGGACAAACGAGAATGGCAACTTTTTGATCTCGCCCGGTATTCTCGATTTTCAGGATGCCGTTTACGGGCCGATCACCTACGATCTTGCTTCGTTGTTCAAGGATGCCTACATCAAATGGGAAGAAGCCGAGATCATGGACTGGATGATCCGCTACTGGGGAAAGGCGCGCAAGGTCGGACTTCCGGTGCGCGCGGATTTCGGCGAGTTCTACCGCGACTACGAATGGATGGGGGTGCAGCGCCACATCAAGGTGCTGGGTATCTTCGCCCGCCTGTACCACCGCGACGGCAAGGACGGCTACCTGAAAGACATGCCGCTGGTGATGGGCTATCTGCGCCGTGCCTGCCAGCGCTACATCGATCTCAAGCCGCTGCTAAACCTGCTGGACGAACTGGAACCGCGTGGTGTTCAGGATGGGTATACATTTTGAGCGCCACGAGCCTGAAAAAAGCACTTCACCACGAAGGGCACATGACCAGCGACTTAACGAGCGTCGTTTGCTCGTTTAGTCGAATGGCTAGTAGTTTCATCAGAGATCACGAAGTTTATTTATGGAGTTGCATGATATTGGGTGCTCGCCAGCAAGGTGTATCCCATTTTTGGAGCAATACGTTGTTGTTCTTCGCGGTCTTCGTGCTCTTCGTGGTTTCAATAAGGAATTCAGGATGAAGGCCATGCTTTTAGCGGCTGGCCGCGGCGAACGTATGCGCCCGCTTACTGACCATACGCCCAAGCCGTTGCTGGAAGCTGGCGGCAAATCCCTGATTGTCTGGCATATCGAAAAATTGGTGCGCACCGGCATCACCGATCTGGTCATCAATCACGCCCACCTCGGCCCTCAGATCGAGGGAACATTGGGCGACGGCAGCCGCTACGGCGCTCACATCTGTTATTCGGATGAAGGCACTGCCCTGGAAACTGCGGGCGGCATCGCTTTCGCCCTGTCGCTGCTGGGCAATGAACCTTTCGCCGTAATCAACAGCGACATCTATTGCGACTATGATTTCGCGCGCCTGACCGAATGTGCCGTCGCGCTGAAAACCAGCGGCGACATGGCGCACCTGATACTGGCCGACAATCCGCCCCACCACCCCAACGGCGATTTCGCTTTGTCCGGGAGTCGCATTTACCCACTTCCCACTTCCCACTTCCCACTTCCCGTTCTTCTGACCTTCAGCGGCATCGGCGTCTATCAGCCCGCGCTGTTCAAGGATATTCCGCGCGGCGGCAGCGCACCGCTCGCGCCTATGCTGCGCGCGCAAATCGCCCTCGGCAAGGTCAGCGGCGAGCATCACCGGGGCATATGGATGGATGTCGGTACGCCCGAGCGCCTCGCCGAACTCGACAAGCTCATTCGCTCGTCGCACAATGCGCTATGACTATCGATTCAACCATCTACTCGAAGCGCCGCGCCCGCTTGCTGGAGAAAATGCAGCGCGGCATCGCCGTCATTCCCACTGCGCCGGAGGTCGCGCGCAACGGCGACACGCATTATGGATACCGCTACGACAGCAACTTCTATTACCTGAGCGGCTTTTCCGAGCCGGAAGCCGTGCTGGTGCTTGTTTCAGGGATCGAGCCAAAAACCATCCTGTTCTGCCGCGAGAAAAACCCGGAGCGCGAAGTTTGGGACGGCTACCGTGTTGGCCCCGATGCAGCGAAGGAGCAGTACGGATTCGATGCGGCTTACCCGATCGTGCAACTGGATGAGAAACTGGCGGAACTGATGGGCAACCAGCCAGCACTGCATTATCCGGTAGGCCACGATGCCGCATGGGACCAGCGCATCCTCAGGTTGCGCGGCGAGGTGCAGGCCAAGGTGCGCAGCGGCATCCGCGCCCCAAACGAAATATACGACGTGCGCACATTGCTCAACGAAATGCGGCTGTTCAAGGACGAACACGAACTGGCTATCATGCGCCGCGCCGCAGAAATTTCAACGCATGCGCATCGACGCGCCATGCAGTTCACCCACTCCGGCCAATTCGAATATCAGATTGAAGCCGAATTACTGCACGAATTCTGCCGCCACGGTGCGCGCCACCCCGCGTACCCTTCCATCGTCGCGGGCGGCGCGAACGCCTGCGTGCTGCATTATGTGGGCAACAACGCCAGGCTCAAAGACGGCGACCTGCTGCTGATCGACGCGGGCTGCGAGCTGGACGGCTACGCCTCCGACATCACGCGTACTTTCCCGGTCAACGGACGCTTTTCTGCCGCGCAAAAAGACGTTTATGAACTCGTGCTCGCCGCGCAGGCCGCCGCGATTGCCTGCGCCCGCCCCGGCAGTCCATGGAATGCGCCGCATGACGCCGCACTGCGCGTGCTGGCGCAAGGCTTCATCGATTTCAAACTATGCCAAGGCAGTGTGGATAGTGTGCTGGAAAGCGAGAGCTACAAGAGGTTCTATATGCACCGCACCGGCCACTGGCTGGGCATGGATGTGCACGATGTTGGCGATTACAAAATCGGCGATGATTGGCGCGCGCTGCAACCCGGTATGGTGTTCACCGTTGAGCCGGGCTGCTACATCCGCCCCGCTGACGATGTGCCGCAGGCCCTGTGGAACATCGGCGTGCGCATCGAAGACGACGTGGCGATCACCGCGCAGGGCCATGAAGTGTTGACTAAAGCTGCACCGAAAACAGTAACGGAAATCGAAGAGCTGATGAAATGATCACACCGCCAAAAGTGACTCGCAAAATAAGGTTCGCCGCGCAGGGTTGACGCAGCGATAGTAAAAGCCTAAATTGCGCTATCCCCATCAACAACCCATAGGAGATGAACATGGCCGTCCTCGTTGGTAAATCCGCACCCGATTTCAGCGCCGTTGCCGTAATGGGTAACAATGAGATCAATGAAAACTTTAACCTGAAAAAATATATTGCCGGTAAATATGCGGTGATGTTTTTTTATCCGCTGGATTTCACTTTTGTTTGCCCTTCAGAGCTGATCGCATTTGACCATCGCCTCGATGAGTTCAAGAAGCGCAATGTCGAAGTGATCGGCGTTTCAATAGACTCGCACTTTACCCATCTGGCCTGGAAGAATACGCCGATAAACAATGGCGGTATCGGTCAGGTACGTTATCCGCTGGTGGCGGATATCAAGCACGAGGTCTGCAAGGCTTACGACGTGGAGGCCGAAGGCGGCGTGGCTTACCGCGGCTCTTTCCTGATCGACCGCGCCGGGATGGTGCGCCATCAGGTGGTGAACGATTTGCCGCTGGGCCGCAACATCGACGAGATGCTGCGCATGGTGGATGCGTTGCAGTTCCACGAAGAGCATGGCGAAGTTTGCCCGGCTGGCTGGAGCAAAGGCAAGGCGGGCATGAATGCATCGACCGAAGGCGTGGCGAAGTATCTGGCCAATCACGCCAAGGAACTGTAAGTCTGTTGTTCGAAATTTGAGCCTGGCCCTCATGGCACTACCTTAAGCACAATGATGGCAAACCCCCTCCCCTTCAAGGGGAGGGTTGGGGTGGGGATGGGGTTGAATGTGGCGAAATAACCCATCC
>Ga0209343_10006857_pt1 | contig 13569 bp, 15 predicted proteins | sample RifCSPlowO2_02_FD_184026 | JGI IMG/M metagenome (GOLD analysis project Ga0209343, IMG submission 184026) | Groundwater microbial communities from Rifle, Colorado - Rifle CSP2_plank lowO2_0.2 (SPAdes) (version 2) | ecosystem: Environmental > Aquatic > Deep subsurface > Groundwater | place... | reverse complement strand
TCGCCGTTAACCGTCCCGGCAATGTCGACTGATTCCGCGCCGATAAATAAATCGTCATTAATGACTTCGCCCGCGGCCACGGTGACCGTACCTTTTTCTTTGGTAATCACCTTGGCTTCAACCGGAGAAACTAAAAACAAGCTAAGAATAAGCGCGGATAATAAAGCAAGTTTATTTGGCATAGGCAATAATAATTGCCCCGGCGGTCATCAAAACCGAACCAAAAACCACTGCTAAAGTAATTTTTTCTTTTAAAAACAAACCGGCTAAGATAATCGTCAAGACTAGGCTCAATTTATCGATCGGCACGACTTTGCTGGCATCGCCCAGCTGTAGGGCGCGAAAATAAAACAGCCAAGACAACCCAGTAGCGATACCCGAGAGGACCAAAAAAATCCAGGCGTTGGTTTTAATTTGACCCAGACCAGACAACCCGCCTTGCCAGAAAACAATTCCCCAGGCAAACAGCAGGATCACGCTGGTGCGGATGGCCGTGCCCAAATTACTGTTGACGTTTTGGATGCCGATTTTGGCCAGGATGGTCGTTAAAGCGGCAAAAACGGCTGATAAAAAAGCGGCTAGATACCAAGTCATGCAGATATTATAACCTATGCTAATATTTAATCATTAATGTGACAACTCTATAACACCTTAGAGGTGTTAGTCTGTTAAATCCCGAGCTTCTCTTTAACTAAAATCAAGTGAATGGTTCTTTTAGTAAAAGGGCTTTCGCTGTTAAAGATGAGGATTTTGGACAGATTGGTCCCCATACCGTATAAAGCCTTCATATGCTTGTCCTCCAGGGGCACCACGTATTCTTTCAAACGTTTCATTGCCATATCTAAATCCGGAACGATTTTTTGGGTGCCGACGACAAAGATTAAATTGGAAGAAGTAAAAACAACGTGCGGCAATTGACTGCCGGAATTCGAGGCGATCAAGAATTCGCCGGTTTGGGTAAGGGCGTGAACGCTGCCTAAGTAATAATCAGAAACGACCGCCTGGCGCCGAAGCTGTTTCTGTTTTTCCGGATCTTTTTCTTTGAGTACCGCTTCGTGAAGATTGTTCCAGCCGTGGACACCGGCTTTGAGATAATCGACAAAACCGATTTGCTCGAGTGTTACCGAAGCGCCATTCATCAGCGACGCTCCCTGGGGAATCAAGGTTTTGATTTTTGCCAAAGCCGCGGCCTTATCGGGTACAACCAAGACTTCATAACCCCTAGCCTTCAATGCCTTACTGGTGGTATCGATTACTTTCTGGTCGGCTAAAATATCAAATTTCATATTGTCAATGGAGGCCGTATTTGGCCAGAAGTTTTTGGTTGCCGGCGATTTGGTAATGAAGCAGTTCGGAATAGACGCCCCGTTTTTGGGCCAATTCCTGGGGCGTGCCATAACCGACTAATTTACCCTGATCAATGACCAGAATTTTGTCGGCCGCCTGGATGGTACTAAACCGATGGGCAATGATGATCACCAATTTATCTTTCATTAAGTTTTCCAGGGCTGACTGGATGGCGTTTTCCGATTTAGAGTCCAAACTGGAAGTGGCTTCGTCCAAAATCAGAATCGGGCTGTTTCTCATAATCGCCCGGGCGATTTGGATCCGCTGTTTTTGGCCGCCGGAAAGTTTGACCCCCCGCTCGCCGATCTGAGCGTCCAGCTTACCCGGCAGTTCCCTGACAAAATCATAGGCGTTGGCTTTTTTCAAAGCGGCAATTATCGCTTGATTAGAAACTTTGCCGCTGCCGTAACTGACGTTTTCCCGGATCGTCGTCGAAAACAGTTCATTTTCCTGGAAAACCAAAGCCATGTGGCTTCTGACCTGCTGGTGAGTTAACCGGCCGTAAGGTTTATCGTTTAAGTAAATCTCGCCGCGGCTCGGGCGGTAAAACTTGAGAATCAAGTTGATGATCGTCGACTTACCCGCGCCGCTGTGGCCGACCAGGGCCACCGTCTGCCCGGAAGGAATGCTAAAGGATAAGTCTTTCAAGACTTCCTGGCCATCGGTGTCATAGCGGAAGCTGACTTTGTCAAAACGCAGGCTGGGAGTGGGAATAATTTTTTTGGCCGGAAGCGGCGTCATATTTAAAACTTCCTCGGATGATAAATCCATTATCTGAAAGTACTCTTTGGAGCCGGACTCGGCCTGCTGGATCCGCTCCAGGATAAAGCTCATGGCAAACAACGGCTGACGCAGTAAATTAATCAGTTGTAAAATCAGCACCATTTCCCCCAAACTCAATTTACCAACAAAGGTTTGATGAAAAGTAATTAAAGAAATGGCTACTAAAACCAGTTCCAAAGAAAACTCGCGGACAAAGTTGATGACGTGGTAGGCAATCGACTGCCGATCGTAAATCTCGTTGACCTTGGCTAAAGTTTTAGAAACCAAGCGCCACTCACTCACCTGGGCCATAAAGCCGCGCACCAAACGGATATTGCTGATCACTTCGCTGATCCGGCCGCGGGAAATATCCTCCAGTTGGTTTTTTTTGACTTCCTCAACGCCCCACTTCTTGGTGGAGTAATGGCTCATGTAAATGTAGGCCGGGAAAATTAAGAACGCCAGCAGGCCGATGGAGAAATTGTAGTAAAACAAAATTCCCACGGTAAAAATACTCTGGAAAATCGCCGGCAGGACAAAGTTGGTAAACATACCCATAAAGTCCTGGATTGAAGCGATGCCGCGAATCAGTTGGTTTAAAATCTTGCCGGAAATTTCCGAATCGAAATATTTTTGCGGTAGGGTGAAAACTTTGGAGTAAAATTGCTCGGTTAAAAAGCGGCGCAGGCGGCTGTTGATGTAGTCGCCGAAGCGCATGGATAAAGACGACAGTAGGGTGGAAACTAAATTGACCGCCAACAACCCAAGCATCAAGTAACTAACGGTTCTTAAATTGCCGGTTTGACCGGTAATTTGTTTCTGAATGTCGTCGACGATGAACTTGACAAAAAACGGCTGGACCTGCTGGAGCACGCTCATCACTAAAACCAATAACGACAATCCCAGTGTCAGCCGGTACAAAGGTTTAGACAGGCTGATGATTTTGCCGATGTTCTTCATTAGCCGATTTTACTCCACAATCAGGGTGCCGACCATGCCGTTGGCGCGGTGCTGACCAACGGAACAGAAATATTCGAACTCACCCGCCTGATCGGCAGTGAATTCGAACTCTGACGTTTCGCCGGCAACGGTCACCGGGCTGTCAACGCCTAACTCAGTAATGTCAAAGTCGTGCTGCATATCCAGACTTTTAAAAACAATCCTGACTTTGTCGCCTTGTTGAACGGTGATGGTACTGGGATCGAATCTAAAGTTGGCGCCGGAAACGGTAAAGACTTTGACGCCGGCTGCGTCGGTAATCATCGGAGCCGGCGACGCTGTTTTTATCTCTGCCGGTTTTTTGGAATACATCACTCCGCCGTAAATCAAGGCGGCTACCACGAGTAAACCTAAAATATATTTCATTCTATCTCACCCCCTTTTGGTATTAGTTTAACACTATTCGTATCTTAGTGCTTCTATGGGTTGTAGGTTCGAGGCTTTGCGGGCAGGATACCAGCCAAAAATAATTCCGATGGCCCCGGACACCCCAATCGCCAGGGCAATTGAGGTTGGAGCAATGGTGAACGGCAAAGACAGAGCTTTAGACAAAAAGTAAGAGGCACTAATCCCCAAAAGCATACCGATCAAACCGCCGGCAGCCGTCAAAATCACCGCTTCAATCAAAAATTGATAAATGATAATTTTCTTTTTGGCTCCCAGGGCTTTTCGCAAACCGATCTCCCGGGTGCGTTCGGTCACCGTCACCAGCATAATATTCATGATGCCGATGCCGCCGACCAGTAAAGAAATGGCGGCAATCCCGCCCAGAAGCGCGGTAAACGTGCCGGTTACCTGCGAGACGGTTGATAAAATATCCTGTTGGGACATTATCACAAAATCGGCGTCTTCCGGATCATTAATTTTGTGGCGGGCGAGCAGAAAATAACCGATCTCGTCCTGGGCCTGGGTCATGATTTCGCTCGATTTAGTCTCCACGGAAATACTGGTCAGATGACTGACGCCAAATAACTGTTTTTGGGCCGTGGAAAAGGGCGCGTAGACGGCGTCGTCGGCACTGCCGCCAAAGCCGCCGCCCTTAGATACGGTCATACCTATCACCCGCAATACCTGGCCTTGAACCCGGATGGTTTGCCCGACCGGGTCGACCCCGCCGCCGAATAAATCTTCGGCTGCCTGCGGGCCAAGGACGGCCACTTTGGTCATCGAATCGACGTCGCGCTGGGTAATAAACGAACCGGAAGCCAGACTCAATTTATGAATCACGGCATATTGAGGATAGGCGCCGATAATTTGGGTGTTGGTATTGTTGCGCCCGGCAGTAACTTGACGCCGGCCCGAATATTCCGGAGAGACGTCGGCCACCGTAGTCATGGCGCCGCTGGTTTTAATCGCTTCGGCGTCGGCCAAGGTCAAACTGGTACCGGCACCAATACTGCCTTGAATCGGACCCTGGCCGCCGCCGCGCGAAGAAATCGTCAGCAGGTTGGAACCCAACGATTGAATTTGCTGTTCGACCGCTTTTTGACTCCCCTGACCCAGAGCGATCAAGGCGATAACGCTGCCGATGCCGATGATAATCCCCAGCACTGCCAAACCGGTGCGCATTTTATTTAGCGTCAACGTGGCAGCACAGTCTTTGACCAAATCTAGAAAATTCATATGATTTTGCCGTCTTTCAAATGAATAATTCTTTTGGCGTGGGCCGCAATGTCCGGTTCATGAGTGATCATTACGATCGTATGGCCCTGCTGATTTAATTTTTTAAAAATCTTCATAATTTCTTCGGCTTGAACCGAGGCAATATTGCCGGTCGGCTCGTCGGCCAATAAAATCGCCGGGTTCATTACCAACGCGCGCGCGATAGCGACGCGCTGTTGCTGGCCGCCGGATAATTGGTTGGAAGCGTGGTTCATCCGGTCCGACAGTCCCACCAGCTTTAAATATTTTATGGCTGTGGCTAAACGCTGGGATTTAGGAACGTCGGCATAAGTCATCGGCAGGATGACATTTTTAATCGCGGTCGTTCTTGGTAGTAAATTGTAGGACTGGAAAACAAAACCGATTTTCTTATTCCTGATTTCCGCCAATTCATCGTCGCTTAAATTTTGCACCTTTTGCCCGTCTAAAATATACTCGCCGCTGGTCGGCAAATCCAAAGCACCTAAAATGTGCATTAAGGTCGATTTGCCCGAACCCGACGGCCCCATGATCGCCACAAACTCGCCCGGTTTAATGGTAAAAGAAACGTCGTCCAAAGCCACGGTTTCGACTGAACCAATCCGGTAAATCTTTGTCAGGTGAGACACCTTAATCATAATTTAGCGTGCCCGAAAGCTGCCGCCGCCAAGGCCGCCGAAAACCGAACGCGTTTGGGTTTGACCCGACCCACCATTGGGAGTCAATGCCGGATTGGTGACGACTTCATCACCCTCAGATAGGCCGGAAACGATTTCGATTTGACTGTCGGAACTAACGCCGGTCTCCACGGTCACCGTTTCGGTTTGACCACCACTAACAACTTTAACCGCGCTTTGGCCAGTCTGTGTTTGAATACTGGTGGACGGGACTAATAAAACATTGTCTTTGGTGGCAGTAATAATGGCGGCGCTAACCGCCATATTGGGCAAAATGTCTTCAACTTCAGTATCCAAAGCGATCACCGCCGGATAAGTGGTAACGCCGGAAGTGGTGGTGCCGATTGTATCGACGCTAATCACTTTACCGGCAAAAGTTTTGCCGGGAAAAGCGTCCAGGGTGATGGTCGCCGGGTTGCCGATTTGAACTGAAGTGACGTCGATTTCCGACAAATTGACAGACAATTGGGCGGGCGCTTCGGTTTTGATGCTGGCAATTTTTTGGCTGGAAGCAGAACCGGTAGTCGTCGATTGAGCTAACAGCACAATTCCCGGCTGTAAAGACAGGCCGGTGACCGTGCCGGAAATCGGGGCGTAAATCGTAGCTGAGCTTTGCTGGTAAGATAACCAGGCGGCTGATAAAGCCGTTTGGGTTTGAGCAATTACCGCTGTCTGGTTTTTATATTTAGCTTCAGCCGCCAGCCAATTATCCTGGGGAATATAAAATTCCGGCAGATTACGGTTACCGGAGTTAGTATCTTTGTAAGTATCGCTTTCTGATAATTCTTTATAAGAATCCCATTTACCCAGCATGTCTGCCCGCAGGGTATATTGAGTATATTTGGCTGTTTCGAGCGCGTTTTTGGCGCTTTGATAACTCGACCAGGCTTGGGTGGAACGCTGTTTACCATCTAAGTCTAATTCCAACTCGGCTATTTTTTGGCCGGCAGTGACGATCTCACCGTTACCCACATAAACATTTTTAACCACCCCGGAAGCCTGCGTGGTAATTTCGGTATTGTTGCTCGAAGACACCTGGCCTGAGGCCGTCACCGTGACTACCAAGGTACCGGTTTCCGCCGGGCTGGTTTGAGCCTGAACCGTGGTTTGCGCCCGACCCTGCCAGCGGAAATAACCAAACAGAACCACGCCGATAATAATAGCAGCAGCAATTATTAATTTCTTAAACTTCTTCATTTTGACCATAGTTTAATTAATTAAACTGAAAGTTAACTGAAAGGTTGTCCCTTGACCCAACCGGCTGGAAACTTTAATCGCCCCGCGGTTGGCGATGACAATTTTTTTGGCTATCGCTAAGCCCAAACCATAGCCGCCACCCGCAGTTTTTGTCCGCGCTTGGTCGGCCCGGTAAAACCGGTCAAAAATGTGCGGTAGGTCTTTCGGGGCAATCCCCATGCCTTGATCTTTAATAGTGATTCGTGCCTGAGAATCGATTTTTTTTACACTCATGTCCACTGCCGTCCTGGCCGGGCTGTACTTGATACTGTTATCCAAAAGAATGACTAAAAGCTCTGTCAGCTGCTCCTGATTGCCTTTGATTTTCGCTAAAGTTTTATTGGCCGTGATTTGAATCTTTTTCGCTTGGGCTAATGACTCTACCCGCTTACGCGCCTGATCAATCACCGTTTTAAGTGATACCGGCACCAAAGATATTGACTGATTGTGAGTTAGTTTTAATAAGTTTTCTGACAGACTCTGCAATTTATTAACCTCGACTAAACTTTCTTTAGCCAGTACAGATTTTTTGCGGCGCAGATAAACCTCGAACGCCGTCTTTAATGACGTCAACGGCGTTTTCAGTTCGTGGGAAGCATCGGAAATAAACCGGTTTTGTTCATCCATCATCTCTTCGATTGGTTTGAGCGTCTTACCGGCCAGAAAGTAACCCAAACCTCCCGCCAAAACCAAAATCGTGCCGTTGATAAAAATTAAAGTCAGCGCCAATCGCTGCCTAATCTCGATGATTATTTCCGGACTGGGCGGAAAAGGGAAACGACGGTCAAATCGCCCCAGTTCCCGATGAAACCGGTTGAAAACCACCAGGCTGAACAAAATGCTAATCGTCATGATGATGACTAAATACCAGGCAGTCAGTTTTAAGCGGGCGGTTTTAAACATAAGTTAGTCAATTTTGTAGCCAAAACCGCGCCTGGTTTGAATCAACTCCGGCCGGCCGAGTTTCCGGCGCAAGTTTTTAATGTTGACTTCGACGGTGTTTCTTAAAATATCGGCGTCGTAATCCCAAACATGAGCTATGATTTTCTCGTTGGTTAACACCTTGCCTTTGTTTCGGAGTAGATATTCCAACAGGGCAAATTCTTTGGCAGAAAGATTGACGGTTTTACCCGACCGCTTGACGGTAAAATTTTTCGAATCGAGAATTAAACCCTTTGCCTCTAAAACCGGCCCCAAAGCCGGCCGCGGCCGACGGGTTAACGCTCTAATCCGGGCCAACAGCTCTTCGAAAGCAAACGGCTTGGTTAAATAATCGTCGGCGCCGCTGTCCAAACCAATGACTTTATCCTGGGTCTGGCTTTTGGCGGTTAAAAGCAAAATCGGCGTCTGGATTTTGGCACTGCGCAAATCCCGGCAAATTTCCAAACCGGATTTTCCCGGCAGCCTCAAATCTAAAACAATCAAATCGTAATCTTCGGTCGAAGCCAAGTCATAACCCTTGTTGCCGTCATAAACGACGTCGACGGCGTAGTTTTCCTGATTCAGCCCGGTTTTAATATTGCTGGCAATCCTATACTCGTCTTCGACGACCAAAATTCTCATGATCCATATTATAGACCTCAAGCTGAAGATTGGCTGAATCCCGTACATCGTAACCTAGACGCAAAAGTTTTTGTCGCAGTTTGTCAGCCAACTTAAAGTCTTTCTTTTTCCTAGCCAGCTCCCTATCTGTGACGATCCGGCGGATTGACGCCGGCAGCAACGTTAAAGGTTTCAAGATCGGTTGACTCATTTTCGGAACCACTGAAGGAATGATTTTGAGGGTTTTAAGAGTGTTAAGGTGATAATATTTCCCTGCCGCCAGTTTAATTTTCCGACTTTGATTAATTAAAGTCACTTGACCCTTGCCGGAAACTGAGATTATTTTCCGGTCCAACCAAAAAATTAAGGCGGTGAGTTCATCGATGCCAACAATGGTGGTGCTTTTTGACAATAATTTTAATAACTTGCGCCAGCGATTTTGCCCCATGAAGCAGCGACTGGTGTCAATATCCCGACCGCCTTCCCGATTGTTCCAATGAGTCACAATCGTCAGGTTAAGTCCAAACCGGGAAAATAGGTCCAGCCCTGGCTGCCAATGTAAATCTTCCCCGGCTTTGTAGATTTCATAAACCGGCAAAACGAAGCGCCCGGCGGCCAGAGCCGAGGCGCTGGCTAAAGACAAAGCCGCTCCCTGCTGCCAGCGCTTAATCATCTCCTGCCATAAGGGCGAGTTTTTAAAAACCCGGGCGGCGTAGGTCGGGCTGCCGGCGCCGGCATGGACATAGTCAACTTTTTCCGGCAACTTTTTATTGGTAAGCGTAATTTGGGGCTTAAAGTTAGCCAGGCTTTTAATTAAAAATTGCCGGAGTTTAGCGTACCAAAAGTCGGGGCTGGCTTCAAAGCCGGCCGGAGTCGTCACCAAAACGATTTTCACCGGCGCCGGAAAACTTTTAACCAGTAACTCGTGAACCCTGCGGCCGCTAGAGTCCATTTCGCCCGAACCAAATAAAGCTAGCGGTCCTGGAAGTAAAACTTTATCCATGCTGGGTTAATACCCAATCGCCAGAATCGGGTGATAATTTCCGCTTTGGCTAAACCTTGCTGCTGCCATTTTTTGCCCAAATTATTGATCGCGTCCACGGCTTCATAGGGAAAAATTATCCAAGCATCGGTTTGGGCACCGTAGTAATTGGGTTTAAAAGTTGACCAGGGTTTATATAACAAAGTGGCCGTCGTCACCGACTTAGGCTGGTGCTTTTGTAAATACTTCTCCACAAATTGCAACGAACCACCGCTGTCCGCCACATCATCAAAGAGTAAAATCTTTTCACCTTTAATCGACTCGGATAAATCCTGGTAAACCTGTGGCTGTTTCAGCTTTTTATAAATGCCGTTATAGAATTTAACTCCGATCGAGGCGACTTTATCGACGCTTAAAAAATCAACCATCGACCGGGTCATCGGCCAACCGCCTTTGGCCAAAGTCACAATCCGGTCAAATTTTAGTTTAGCTCTGATAATTTTTTTAGAAATGGCAAAGGTCAATTGATTCATCTCGTCCCACGTCGGCATTATATAAGTCGTGTCTTCACCCGGGAATTTAATTACCTTAAAGTTCATAATGATATTTATACAGCTTACTTGATTACTTTAATACCAATATACGGCGGATCATTTTCAAATTTTTCCCAAAAACTATTTCCTTTTTCGGTTTTTCCCTCTGGGGTGATGGTTAATTTTATCCAGTCCTGCTTTGTAAAACCCGCCTCTTTTGCCGCTCTTTCGTAATCCGCAATAGAAAAGTCTGAAAATTTTGCCGACATGGTTATCTTCCCGTTTTCATCAATAAATTCGACCTGGATTTTACCATTATCAGTTTTACTGAATCTCCGATTATAAGCGATTTCTCCTAATCGTTTATAACCAGGGTTAAAAGTAATTGAAATAAAAGAACCATTTCTAACCAACGCCTTTTGGGCATAAGAAAAAATTTCCCGCAAATTTTTTTGATCACTGGCATACAGTAAAACCATCACCGAAACAACTTTATCAAATTTATATCCTGGTAAATTTGGTGGTTTGTCGGCGGCAAAATATCTAATACCCAATGTCTCTTCCTGCTCTAATTTTTGAGCTTCCTCAATCTGCCTGATTGAAGGATCATAACCCACGACAATTGCTCCTCTTCTTGCCAACATTCGAGTTAAGGTGCCATTGCCGCAACCGATATCTAAAATTTTCTTATTTTCAACTTTGCCAAGTAATTTTAATGCCTCGGGATATTGAATAAATCTCTTAGCCGGATCAACTTGCGTCAACGACGCATACTCGGCACTAAACTTGTCGTATTGATGAATTTGTTTATCAGTATTATCCTTACGTCTATATTGATTCATTAACGATATTTTATCTTTCCAACTCCAAAAATTCCAATTGATAATCGCCTTCAAGGTCTGACCTTGAAGTGATCACTTTAGTAAAAATATGGGCATACTTGGGAAAGAAAATCTCGGCCTTAAAGTCGCCTTTGACTTTGGTGACATAAAGTTTGTCAACCAAATTTTGCTCCAGCGCCTGTTTGAAAATTTCGCCGCCGCCGATGATAAAGATCTCCCCGGCTTCGGCTTTAGCCGTCTTAATCGCTTCTGCCAGCGAATTAACCACATGACACCCCGGGGTGGAATAATTTTTATCCCGGGTGATGACAATGTTGGTTCGGCCCGGCAGGGCCCGGCCGATGGACTCGTGGGTTTTGCGCCCCATGATAATCGGGTGATTCATGGTGATGGTTTTAAAATGGGCAAAGTCTTTTTTGAGATGCCACAACATCCGGTTTTTGGCGCCGATGCCCAGTTTGTTATCTAAAGCTACGATTATCGATACTTTCATAATTACCTCTATAACACCTTAGAGGTGTTAGTCTTAAAACCCTCCTACCACGGTAATCTCCGCTTTGATACCCGGGTGTGGATCATAGCCGATCAGCTCAAAGTCGGAAAATTTAAACTGGTCGATTGATTTGACTTTGGGGTTTAACTTCATGGTCGGAAACGAACGCGGTTTTCTTTTTAGTTGAGTTTTTACCTGCTCGAAATGGTTCTCATAAATATGGGCGTCGCCGAAAGTGTGGACAAACTCGCCCGGCTGATAACCGGTGACTTGGGCCAGCAATAAAGTTAACAGCGCATACGAAGCGATATTAAACGGCACGCCTAAAAACATATCGGCCGAGCGCTGGTATAAAAGCAGGGATAATTTGTCGCCGGTAATGTTGATGTGAAACATCGTGTGGCACGGAGCGATCACCATCGAAGCGGCGTGGCTCCCGGACATTTCGTAAATATTAGCCGCGTTCCAGGCCGAGATAACGTAATGTTTTTTCTGGGGATAGGTTTTGATTTTATCGATCACCCAACCGAGTTGGTCAATGGTTTTATTGCCATTGGGCCAACGGCGCCACTGGACCCCGTAAACCGGACCGAGGTTACCGTACTTTTCGACAAACCCGGGTTTGGTCTTTAACTGATCGGCAAACTCTTCATAAGAAATAAGTTTACCCGGCGAATGCCGGGCCCAGGTGTATTTTTTGTAGGCCCACTCGTCCCAAATGTGAACGTCGTTATCAATCAAATATTGAATGTTCTGCGAACCCGACAAAAACCAGATCAGCTCGTGAATCACCCCCCGGCTGAAAACTTTCTTGGTGGTCAGTAGCGGAAAACCGGCTGATAAATCGAAGCGGATCTGCCGGCCGAAAACCGATTTCAACTTGACCCCGGTCGAGTGGCTGACTTTCCAAGCGCCGTTGTCAAGAATGTCTTGTAACAGATCCAAGTATTGGTATTCCGGATGTGCTTTTTGCATGTATCTGCTATAGTAAACCAATGCCAGCCAAAAAAAGCAACCGCTTATCCAGAAAACACTTCGTTTATCTAGCCATAATTTTAGGACTGAGCGGTCTTTTATACTTTTTTAAAGACCGGTTCGTCGTCGCTTGGGTTAACGGCAAACCGATCACCCGAATCGCTTATGTGCGCGAGTTGGAAAAATTGGCAAAAAACCAAGCCGTAGACAGTTTACTCACCAAACAGTTGATCATTGCCGAAGCCGCCAAACAGAAAATCACCGTCGCCAAAGAAGAAGTTGACGAGGCCATGACCAATATCGAAGAGCGGGCCAAGACCCAGGGAACGACTTTAGATGAACTCTTAACCGCCCAAGGCGTTAGTTTACAGTCGGTACGCGAAGAAGTTAAGTTGCAAAAACTTTTAGAAAAAATGGTTGGAGAAATCACGGTTGCCGAAGATCAAATCAGTAGCTATTTTAAAGACAACCAAGCCGCCCTTTATAAAGACCTGACTTTAGATGAAGTCAAAAACGACATCAGCGAACAGTTAAAACAACAGGAACTGATTAATAAAATCCAGGAATTAATTGCCAAGCTTCAGGCCGAAGCGCAGGTAGTTAAGTGGCAGAAGTAACCACGCCCAAAAGTCAACCAAGGACAGATGCCCGGATTGGTCAAAGTCAAACGGCAGCAGCGTCTTAAAACTCACCTGGTTTGTTTCCTTGTTTAACACCACCCAAGTTTGCCGCGGCAGATAGTAGGGCTTTAATAGCACTAAACGATAAGCCTGCTTGGGCACCAAGTTATAAAGTTTTATCGGTTCGGAGCGGCCGAGATTAAAATCAACCAGATTTTCCTGGAGCAGGTTATTAACCGAGTCGTATACCAGCAACCGGTATTGATCCTGGAGGCCGCCGACTTTAAACAGCAGTTTGGCCGACAGAATTACTTCAGGCGGCGGCACAATCGTGATGGTTTTGACAATCACTTCGCCAAAAGGCTGACCCTTAAACGACAGTTGTAACTCTAAATTGATCGGCTCGGCTCCGACTGACGAGTCGGGAGTTTTGAGATCAAAGTCAACTTTGGCCGACTGCCCCGGCTCAGTGGTGCCCAGATGACCGGCAAAAAAAGACTCAGCTTGTAAACTGCTGGTGATTTGAAGGCTAAAATTCTCCCGTTCCCAAATCGATTGACCGGTGTTGGTAAACTCCAAAAAGAAACGGTAATCAGAAGCAGTGACGACTTCGTCGGGCAGGTTGTGATCGACTAACTGGCTTTGGTTAATTTGCTGCGGCCGGCCGGCAGATTTGGGCAATGCTGCCACGGCATCATAATGAGACGTCCCCATCCAGGAAAACTGCTTAAAGGGCACTTGGGGGTAATTCAACACAAATGGCGTTACTGCCACTAAATTTGCCTGCTGCCAAACTTGGTTAAAGGCAAGGGTGTAAAGGTTAGCCAAATCGCCGCTGGTATTGACCCAACCGGTCTCGGTAATAAATATGGGTAAATTGCCCGGCAAACCAAACCGGGATAAATAGTTAATTTCTGCTA
>Ga0209343_10006856_pt1 | contig 13569 bp, 13 predicted proteins | sample RifCSPlowO2_02_FD_184026 | JGI IMG/M metagenome (GOLD analysis project Ga0209343, IMG submission 184026) | Groundwater microbial communities from Rifle, Colorado - Rifle CSP2_plank lowO2_0.2 (SPAdes) (version 2) | ecosystem: Environmental > Aquatic > Deep subsurface > Groundwater | place... | reverse complement strand
GATCACCCCGACCTCGTCGCCGACGTTGACCAGCTTCGACGGGTGTCGGACGCGTCGCGTCCACGACATCTCGGAGACGTGGACGAGTCCCTCGACGCCCGGCTCGAGCTCGACGAAGGCGCCGTAGTTCGTCAGGCTCACGACCCGCCCGCGCGTGCGGGTCCCCGGCGCGTAGGTCTGCTCCACGCGCTCCCACGGGTCGGACGACTTCTGCTTGTAACCGAGCGACACCCGCCCCGTCTCCCGGTCGAAGTGCAAGACCACGACCTCGACCTGGTCGCCGACCTGGAAGATCTCAGACGGGTGGCCGACACGGCCCCAGCTCATGTCGGTCACGTGCAGGAGCCCGTCGATGCCGCCGAGATCGATGAACGCGCCGTAGTCGGTGATGTTCTTGACGGTACCCGTGAGCACCATGCCCTCGGCGAGCACCTCGAGCGTGTGCTTCTTCTTTTCCTCCCGCTCCTCTTCGAGAACCGAGCGGCGGGAGAGCACCACGTTGCCCCGGCGTCTGTTGAGCTTGATCACCTTGGCCCGGATCGTCTGTCCGACCATCGACGCGAGGTTCTTGACCGGACGGAGGTCGACCTGGGAGCCCGGCAGGAACGCCTTCACCCCGACGTCCACCGAGAGGCCCCCCTTCACGACTTCCACCACCCGTCCCTCGACCGGCGTGGCCTTTTCGAAGGCCTGCGTGACCGAGTCCCAGACCTTGATCTTGTCGGCCTTGTCCTTCGAGAGGACGATCAGCCCCTCGGAATCCTCCTTGGCCTCGAGGTAGACCTCGATATCGTCGCCCACCTTGGGGAGCGCCCCGTGCCTGTGGAATTCCTCGATCGGGATCGCCCCTTCGCTCTTGTAACCGACGTCGACAAGCACCTCGCTCGTGCCGACGTGCACGACGCGGCCCCGGACGACCTCGCCCTCTTCGAACTCGCTGGTCGGGCCCTCCCGGAACCAGTCCTCCATCCGTTCCTCGGCCGCCTCTCCGCCCTCCCCGTGCGGCCCGCCGAGGTTCTTCTGTGGTTCATCCATCTTCATCCTGCCGGTTCCTCCAGTTCTTATGATTTCCCCCGCACCGCGGAGAGCTGGGCCCGTGCTTCGGTCCGGGCCGTGACGGTATCCTTGAGGTGTGCGATCGCCGCCATCATCTCACGACTCGCCTGTTCGTACGCCTGCTTGCGCTCGTCGCCACGTCCGGCCGCGGCGAAGCGGAACGGCGCGCCGAACGTCACCCGGATCTTGGTCGGTCGCGGCAGCCAGCGGCCCGGAGGCCACGCCTGTCCGCTCCCGCTCACGTACACCGGCACGACCGGCACGCCCGTCATCACCGCGAGCATCGCCGCGCCGGGCTTCGCCGGCCGGAGCTCGGCCTGCGTGCTCCGGCTGCCCTCCGGGAAGATCAGGAGCGCCCCGCCCTGCTCGAGCACGCGGAGCGCCGCGCGCAACGCCGTGGGGTCCGAGCCTCCGCGCTTCACGGGTCTGGCGTTCAGGGCCCAGATCAGAGAGCCGAAGACCGGAATGCCGAAGAGCTGCTCCTTCGCGAGGAAGTACAGCTGACGCGGCGTGCTCCCGCCCACGACGGGCGGGTCGAGGAGACTCGCGTGGTTGGCGACGAGCAGCACGGGTCCCTCGGCCGGAATATGCTCCCTGCCGCGCCATTCGAGCCGGAAGAGCACGCGCAGGAGCGCGGTCGCAGCCATCCTGAAGACGTCGTAGAGCCGGCTCGACTGCATGGGGCCCGTGCCCGGAAGGCTCCGGCGCTCCGCCATCACCGCGAGCATCCGCGTGACCACCTCCTCGGCCGTGAGCTCCGAGGTGTCGATCTCGATCGCGTCGGGCGCCCGTCGGAGCGGCGCGAGGACCCGGGTGGTGTCCTGCGCGTCGCGGACCAGGATCTCGGTTCGCAGCGAGTCGAGCGACGCCTCCCGGCCCTGCGCCCGGAGCTCGGCCCGGCGGCGCCGCGTCCGGGCATCGAGGGACGCGGTCACGAAGAACTTGATCTCGGCATCAGGACACACGACCGTGCCCGTGTCGCGTCCCTCGAGGACGACGCCGCCCCGCGCCGCCGCCCGCCGCTGGAGGGGCGTCACCGTGTCCCGCACCGCGGCGAGCGTGGTGATGTCCGACGTCGCGCGCGCGATCTCCTCGCTCCGCACCAGGTCCGTGACATCCTCTTCGTTCAGGAGGACCCGACCGTCGACGACGGTGAGCGCCAGCGACTCGACGAGGCGCCGGAGCTCCGGGCTCTCGCGGGGGGCGATCCCGGCGCGGCGGAGGGCCAGGGCCACGGCGCGGTACATCGTGCCCGTCGGGACCAGCCGGTAACCCAGCCGCGCGGCCAGGAGCCTCGCGACGGTCGACTTCCCTGCTCCGGCCGGCCCATCGATGGCGATGATCGGCTTCCGCCGGCGCACTAGCCCTCCTCCACGACCACGGCGTCGGTCCCGGCCAGCAGGTTGACGGTGTGGGCGAACTCCGGGAACGACGTCGCCACGCAATCGACGTCCTCGACGATCGTCGCGCCGTCGGCGCAGAGCGCGGCCACCGTGAGCGCCATCGCCATCCGGTGGTCTCCGCCGCTCGCGACCCGTCCGGCGCGGAAGCGTTGCGGACCGTCGATCACGAGGCCGTCCGGGCGCTCCTCCATCCGGACACCCATCTTGCCGAATTCGCGTACCAGCGCCGCGATCCGGTCGGACTCCTTCACCCGCAGCTCCGCAGCGTCACGGATCACGGTGCGCCCTCGCGCCGACGCCGCAGCGACCGCAAGGGCCGGGACCTCGTCGATCAGCCGCGGGACCAGCGCACCGCCGACCTCGGTCGCGACCAGGCCGGAGGCGGAGACCGTGACGTCGGCGGCGGGCTCCCCGCCGTCCGCCGCCCGCGTCCGCGCGATGCGGGCGCCCATGGCGCCGAGCGCGTCGAGCAGACCGGTCCGCGTCGGATTCACGCCGACGCGCGGCACCGTCACCCGCGCACCCGGGATCAGCGCGGCGGCAACGAGCAGGAACGCCGCCGACGAGATGTCCCCGGGCACGTGGATCGTCGTGCCGCGCAGCGGTCCCGGGGTGAGAGTCACCGTGGAGCCCTGCCTCTCGACGCGAACCCCGAACTCACGCAGCATCAGCTCGGAGTGGTCACGAGAAAGTGTCGGCTCGGTCACCGACACGGGCGAGTCGGCGGCCAGCCCCGCGAGCAGGATCGCCGACTTCACCTGCGCTGAGGCCACGGGCGATCGGTGCGTCCCCCCGCGCAGTGGCCGCACGCCACGCACCGCAAGCGGGAGCTTCGTGCCGTCGGCGCGGCCGAGGAACACCGCGCCCATCTCCGTGAGCGGCCCCGTGACGCGGCCCATCGGTCGCCGACGCAGCGAGGCGTCCCCGGTCAGCATCGCGCAGAACGGCTGGCCCGCCAGCACGCCCAGCAACAGGCGCGCGGTCGTGCCCGAGTTCCCGCAGTCGAGGACGTCGTCCGGCTCATGCAGCCCGCTGAGGCCGGCACCCACGATCCTGAAGTGGCCCGGCCCTTTCCGTGTCACGTCGGCGCCCATCGCCCCCACCGCGGCGATCGTGCGGAGGCAATCCTCGGCCTCCAGGAACCCGTGCACCTCCGTCGGCCCCTCGCCGAGCGCGGCGAGCAGCGCCGCACGGTGCGAGACCGACTTGTCCCCCGGGACCGGTGCGACACCCGTGAAGCACGCCACCGGTCTCACCCGGAATCTCACCGGAGCGTCTCCCGCGCATCCCGGGCGCGCGCCAGGATCGCGCGCAATTCCCCGCGTGCGCCGGACGCGATCGCGCGCTCGAGATCGTCCAGCGCCGTCCGAAACCGGCCAAGCCCCCCCAGCACGGCCTCCCGATTGGCGACGAAGATCTCGGTCCACACGTCCGGATCCGACGCAGCGATGCGCGTCGTGTCGCAAAACCCGCGCGCCGCGAACTCGAGCGCGTCGGCCTCGAATCGCGCGGTTCCGTCCATCAGCGCATAGGCGACCGCGTGCGGGAGGTGGCTGATCGCGGCGACGATTCGATCGTGAGCGCCCGGATCGAGCACGCGCACGCGGGCCCCCAGCGCCTCCCACAGCTCCGTCACCGCCTTCGTCGCACGGGGCTCGGTGCGGTCGGTCGGCGTGACGATCACCGTCCGCTCGCGAAACAGGTCGGCCCGGGCGACGCCATAGCCGCTCTGCTCGGATCCGGCCATCGGATGGCTTCCGACGAACGCGAGGCGACGCTGCTCCGTGAGTCGCTCCGCGGCCCGCACGATGCCGCCTTTCGTCGAGCCCACGTCGGTGATCACCGCTTCCTCTGGCGCACTGCGCCAGACGCCGGAGAGGAGTCCCTCGATCGCCAGCACCGGCGTCGCCAGCACGATGAAATCCGCCCCGCGCACCCCGTCCTCGGCATCCGTGGTGACGCGGTCCAGCACGCCGTCGCGAAGGGCCGGCTCGAGGCGCCGCGCGTCACGACCCACCCCGACGATCTCCCGTGCGAGCCCGCCGGCGCGCACGGCCTTGGCGACCGAGCCGCCCAGCAGGCCCACGCCGACGATCGCGAGTCGCCGGATCACGCGGCCGATTTCCCCAGTACGATCCACAGTGCCTTCACGAGCTTGCGATTCTCCTCCGGTGTGCCCACGGTGACACGGAGCGCGGTCTCCATGCCGAACGGCGTCATCGGCCGCACGATCACGCCTTCCTTCAGCAGCCGTTGATAGATGTCGAGCGCGCTGCGTCCGGCGTCGACCAGGATGAAGTTCGCGCGCGACGGCACGTACTGGAGCCCGAGCTCCTTGAACTCCTCGTAGAGGAAGTGGCGGCCGGCTTCGATCGTCCGGACACATTCCAGCACGTGTGCCTCGTCGTCCAGCGCGGCGAGCGCCGCCGCCTGCGCCAGCGAGTTCACGTTGAACGGCTGCCGGATGCGATTCATCAGCGAGATCGCGTCGGCGTCGGCGACGCCGTAGCCCACGCGCAGCCCGGCGAGGCTCGCCGCCTTGGAGAACGTGCGGAGGACGACGACCTTGCGCCCCTGCTTCACGTAGGCAAGCGTCTCCGGGAAGTCCGCTCCCGCCGCGAACTCCACGTACGCCTCGTCGAAGACGACGATGGTACGCTCCGGCACCCGCGCCATGAAGTGCTCGACCTCCTCCGCGGTCACGATCGTCGCCGTCGGGTTGTTCGGGTTGGCGATGAAGACGAGCTTCGTGAGCGGCGTGAGCGCCCGCGCCATGGCCTCGAGGTCGAGGCGATAGTCCTTCAGCATCACCATCACGCGGACGCCGCCGGCGGCCTGGACGATCATCGGGTACACCACGAAGGACGGGTGGGGCACGATCGCCTCGTCGCCCGGACGCAGGAATGCGCGCACGAGCAGCTCGATCAGCTCGTTCGAGCCGTTGCCGAGGACGATCTGATCCTGCGAGACGCCGTGCTTCTTGGCAAGGGCTTGCCGGAGGTAGAAGCCGCTGCCATCGGGATAGCGGTTGAGGCCGCCGAGCGCCGCCACCACCGCCTTCTGCACGCGGGCCGACGGCGGCAGGGGATTCTCGTTCGACGCCAGCTTGATCGCGTCGTGGATCCCGAACTCCCGTTCCAGCTCCTCGATCGGCTTGCCGGGCTCGTAGGGCGCGATGCCCAGAATGTGCTCGTTGGCCAGTGATTCCCACTGGGTTGGCATGAGCTCTCCTTATGCCGCCGGGTACGACCCCAGGATCTTGAGGAAGAGGGTCCGCTCCCCGATCTCGCGTAACACCGACGCGACTTCGGGGGTGTCACGGTGTCCCTCGAGGTCGACGAAGATCACGTACTCCCACGGACCGTGCTTGGCCGGACGCGACTCGATCTTGGTGAGATTGAGGCGCGCCCGGGCGAGGGGTTCCAGGATGCGGTACAGCGCGCCGGGCTCGTTCCGCATGGCGAAGAGGATCGATGTCTTGTCGCGACCGGTCGCTCCCACCGGCGTCCTGCCGATCACGAGGAACCGCGTCGAATTCTGCGGGTTGTCCTCGATCCGCGATCTCAGGACGGGTACGCCGTAGAGCTCCCCGGCCAGCGCCGAGGCGATCGCCGCGATCCCGGAATCCTCCGCCGCCATCTCCGCCGCCGCCGCCGTCGAGGAGACCTCTTCGGTCTCGACCTCCGCGAGGTGCGACGCGAGCCAGTCGCGGCACTGCGCGAGCGCCTGTGGGTGCGAGAGCACGCGCTTGACTTCACCGAGATCGCTCGCCTTCGACAGGAGCTGCTGAGCGATGTCCAATCGCAACTCCCCGCAGATCACCGCGTCCGAGGCGATGAGCCGGTCGAGCGTGACATTGACCGCGCCCTCGGTGCTGTTTTCCACGGGCACGACGCCGAACTCCGCGCGCCCGCGCTCGACCTCGTCGAACACCTCGACGATCGACCGCGCCGGCCGGTAGACGCCCGCGCTCCCGAACCGCTCGCGCGCCGCTTGGTGCGTGAACGTCGCCTGCGGGCCGAGGTAGGTGACCGTGAGCGTCGCCTCGAGCGCGCGGCACGCCGAGAGGATCTCGCGCCACACCGCCAGGATCGCCTCGGCCGGCAAGGGGCCGACGTTCGCGGCCATCAACCGGCGCACGATCTCCGCCTCACGCTCCGGAGCGTAGACGGGTGCCTCCTGACGTCGTTTGAGGTCTCCGATCTTGAGGGCGGCCTCTGCGCGTTCGGTGAGGAGCTTGAGAATTTGGTTGTCGAGTTCGTTGATCCTGAGACGCCAATCGTCCCAGTTCATAGAAACTCCTGACGGTCTGACGCTCGTTGACGTTCGATCATTATAGGCTCGGCCCCGCCGGAGAGCAAGGCGAAGAACCGGGGCGGCCCCGGGCTGCGGCGGGCTCGCCCGTGACCGCCGCACGCAGCGCCCGCACCTCGTCGGTGGTGAGGCGCCGCGTCGCGCCGGACGCCAGCCCGCCGAGACGGATCGGTCCGAATGCCACGCGACGCAGCGCAACCACGCGGTGGCCGAGCGCCTCACAGTAGCGCTTCACCTCGTGCTTCCGGCCCTCCGTGAAGGTCAGCGCGAGCCGGCTCTCTCCCCCGCCCGAGCCCAGCAGCTCCACCCGCTGTGGTCGTGCGGGGCCATCGGCGAGCACCGTCCCGCGCCGCCACCGGGCGAGATCCGCGCGCGTCACGCGTCCCTCCACGCGCGCCTCGTAGACGCGCGGCAGCGCGTACCGGGGGTGCAGCAGCCGGTGGGTCAACGTCCCGTCGTTCGTGAGCAGGAGCACTCCCTCGACGTCCCAGTCGAGTCGTCCAACCGGGTGGAGCCGTACGCCCTCGCTCACGAGGTCGGTGACCACCGGCCGCCCGTGGGGGTCGGCGAGCGTCGTGACGTAACCGCGCGGCTTGTTGAGGAGCAGATAGCGCGTCGCCTCGCGCGGTGGGAGTCGACGCCCGTCGACCTCGATCACGTCGACATCCGGATCGGCCGGCGGCGCGGGCGGCTGCACGGCGACGCCGTTCACCGTGACGCGCCCCTCGGCGATAAGGCGGTCAGCCCCCCGTCGGGACGTCAGGCCCGCCTGCGCCAGGATCTTGTTGAGGCGGAGCTTCGCCATTCTCGCTCACCGGAGCGAGCTCGGGCACGACGAGCTCGCCCTCGACCTTTGGCAGCTCACCCAGGTCGCGCAGCCCGAACGCGACGAGGAACTCGCGCGTGGTCTCGTAGAGGAAGGGGCGGCCCGGGGCGTCCTTCCGCCCCGCGATCCGGAGGAGGCGGCGCTCGAGGAGGTTCTCGAGCACGCCCTCGGAGTTCACGCCACGGATGGCGTCCAGCTCGGGACGCGAGACGGGCTGCTTGTACGCGACGATCGCCAGTGCCTCGAGCGCTGGGCGGGAGAGACGAACCCTCGTGCGCGCTCGCGCCAGCCGGACGAGCCACGGCGCCATTTCCGGGCGCGTGACCAGGCGGAAGCCGCCGCCGACCTCGACGATCTGCAGGGCGCCGTTCGCGGCGGCGTAACGGGCCCGCAGCTCGCCGACCAGCTCCCGTGCCGTCGCGGCGTCGGGCAGCTCGAGCACCTCACGGATCCGCTCCGGATCGAGGGGGCTGTCGGAGGCGAAGAGGAGCGCCTCCACGATCTCAGCCGGCATCGGCACGGGTGGCCTCGTGCGCCGGGACGGCGGGCTGGTGCTCGATGACGATCTCCCCGAACAGCTCGGTCTGCTGTGTCCGGATGCGACCGAGCCGGACGAGCTCGAGCACGGCCAGCAGGGTCACGACGATCTCGGAGCGTCCTCGCTCACCTCCGGTGAGCGAGGAGAACAGGAGCGACCAGCTGTCCCGCAGCAACGTCAGGATCTCGGTCATGCGCTCGAGCACGGACGGTGGGTTGGGCTCGACCTCGCGCGGCCGCTGGCGCAGCTGCTCCTCGATCAACCGCCGGAGCGCGCGCTCGAGCCAGTGCACGCTCAGGTCTTCGAGGGGGATCTCCTCGGGGGCCGGGAGCGTGCCAGTCGGGCGCGCCCAGAGCAGCGCCTGCTCGGCCTCGCGCCCGGCCAGCCACGCGCCGAGCGCCTTGACCCGCGCGTATTCCCGCAGGCGCTCCTGCAGCTCCAGCTTGAGCGTCTCCGCGTCGTCGTCGAGCTGTTCCTCGATCTCGTCCGGCGGCACGAGGAGCTTGGACTTGAGGTAGATCAGGGTCGCCGCCATCACGAGGTAGGCCCCGGCGGTCTCGAGGTCACGGAACTCCACGGCCTCCAGGTGTGCGACGTACTGGTCGGTGATCGCGCGCACCGGCAGCGCCGCCAGGTCGATCTCGTTCGTCCGACACAGATGCAGAAGGAGGTCGAGCGGTCCCTCGAAGCTCCCCACGCGAAGCGTGAGGTCGCGTGCGGAGTCGACCGTCCCGCTCATGGGGTGAGGTTCACGGCTGCGCGGACCTCCTCCATGGTCCGGCGCGCCACGGACTGGGCGCGCTTCGAGCCCTCGTGCAGGATCTCGACGATGACGTCCGGTTTCTCGGCGAACGTCTGTCGCCGGTCGCGAATGCCGTCCAGCGCCGGGGCCAGGTGGCGCAGCAGGACCTCTTTGCAGTCCAGGCAGCCGATACCGGCGCTGCGGCAGCCCAAGGCGCACTGCTCGCGCTCCGGGGCCGGCGTGAAGATCTTGTGGAGGTCGAACACCGGGCACACCTCGGGATTCCCCGGGTCCGATCGACGCTTCCGCGCGGGATCCGTCACCATCGGCCTGATCTTTCGCACGACCGTGTCCGGCGGGTCTGACAGGTAGATGGCGTTATCGTAGGATTTCGACATCTTCCGCCCGTCGGTGCCGGGCACCTTGGGGATCTCCGTCAGCCTGGCGTCGGGCTCCGGGAACACCGGCCGGAACGCGTTGTTGAACCGGCGCGCCACTTCCCGCGTCAGCTCCACGTGGGGGACCTGATCCACCCCGACCGGCACCCACTTCGGCTTGTACATCAGGATGTCGGCGGCCTGCAGGAGCGGGTAGCCCAGGAGCCCGTACGATGGTGACGCGATCCCCTGCTGCTCGATCCGCTCCTTGTACGTGGGCACGCGCTCGAGCCAGCCGACGGGAGTGAGCATGGAGAACAGGAGGTGGAGTTCGGCGTGCTCGGGCACGAGCGACTGGATGAACAGGGTGGAGCGCTCCGGGTCCAGACCGGCCCCCAGCCAGTCGGCGAGCATCTCCAGGGTGTCACGGGGCACCGCGGACGTGTCCTGGTCGTCGGTGAGCGCGTGCCAGTTGGCGACGAAATAGAAGCAGTCGTACTGGTCCTGCATGCGCACCCAGTTGTCGAGCGCGCCGAGGTGGTTGCCGAGGTGGACCCGACCGGTCGGGCGCATGCCCGACAGCACCCGTTCTCTCGCCTTCGTCATCGACGCCTCGCGCCCTCCCAGACCTTGACCGAGCGAACGAACACATAGTACGCGTACAGGCACGCCAGAAGGAAGCCCGGCCAGCCGTCGAGGAACCCGCCCCGCAGGACGTACATCGACAGGAACCGGCCGGCGGGCCGCGCGACGAGGTCGACCGCCGTCGCGCGCCGTCCGCCCCGCACCCACTCAGCCGCCGCGAGCGTCGAATAGCGGTCGGCACGCTGGAGGAAGTCGGCCACGTCGCGATAGCTACGGTGAACGAGCGGACTACGCAGGCGGCCCACCGGCCCCTCGACCTGCGCCGATTCGTGCACGTCGCGCGCCCCGAAGCGCCCACATCCGCGGCGGAAGAGACGCAGCTGCCAGTCGGGATAGAGGCCGCCGTGGCGGATCCACCGTCCCCAGAAGATGTTCCGCCGCGGCACGCGGTAGCCACGGGCCACCGGCCGGCCCGCGAGGAGCGCCTCGACCTCGGCCCGCAGCTCGCGCGAGACCTCCTCGTCCGCGTCGAGCGAGAGGACCCAGTCGCCGGTCGCCTGCTCGAGCGCGAAGTTCTTCTGCTCGGCGAACCCCGTCCACGCGCGCACGAACACGTGGTCGGTGAACTCGCGGGCGATCTGGACGGTCTTGTCCTGCGACTCGGCATCGACCACGATCAGCTCGTCGGCCCAGGCGACGCTCTCGAGGCACGCGCGCAACCGCTCCTCCTCGTTCAGCGTGATCACGACGACGGAGACCCTGTGCCGGCTCACGCGCCGTCCCGTTCGAGGGCTCCCAGCACGGCGCGATAGACGCGCGGGACGTGGAGGGATTCGACCTTGCCGTCGGGGCACGCCAGGACGCTCCCGATCTGGCCCCACGGGCCGTTCCGCTCGCTCGAGGTGGGCCCATAGAGTCCCACGCACGGCGTGCCCAGCGCGGCTGCGAGATGAATGGGCCCCGTGTCCGCCGCCACGACGACGGACGCGCGCCGCAGCACGGCGAGGAGCTCCGCCAGGCCCGTCGGCGGCGCCGCGAGCACACCGCCCCTGGGCGACATCCCCGCGATCGTCGCCGCGGCCTCCTCCTCACCGGGACCCCAGACGACCAGCACCGCGGCCCGCGCCTCCTCCGCGAGACGCCCCGCGAGCTGACCGAACCGATCGAGCGGCCAGCGCTTCGCCGCGCGCCCCGCTCCGGGGTTCAGGACGACGAGACGCTGGCGGGGCTTGAGACCCGCCCCGCGCAGGAAATCGTCCACGCGGCCTTCCGCCTCGGGATCGAACGGCAGCGGGAACTCCACGGTGGCCGGGCGCGCGCCGAGCGGCTCGACGAGGGCGAGGCATTGCTCGACGACGTGCCGCGCCTCGCGCGGGGGGCGGATACGCAGGTTCGTGAAGAGCGCGTTCACCGGCTCGCGGCACCACGCCGCCACGAAGCCGATCCGCAGCGGCGCGCGTGTCGCCGCGGTCACGAGGCCGCTCTTGGCATTCCCCTGGAGGTCGATCGCGACGTCGAGCCGTTCCTCCCGCAGGTGCTGCACGAGCGCGCTCATGGCGCCCGCCTCCCGCACGAGCGCGGGTACCGAGCGCGCCCGCCGCCAGCCACGGGTGTCGACGGGCACCACGGCGTCGACCGCCGGGTTCGCCCGGAGGAGCGCCGCCTCGCGTCGCTCCGCGAGCCAGACGATCCGCGCCTGGGGCAGACTCCGCCGCAGGGCGGCGGCCACGGGCAGCGCGTGGACGACGTCCCCCAGCGCCGAGAGCCTGATCAGGGCCACGTTCATCGGAAGCGCTCGACGACTCGCGCGATCAGGTCACGGGTCGAGTGAGCCTTCGGGTCGCCCACCACGGCGACCCGGCCCCCGTGTGCGCGCACCGTCGGCCCTTCGGGCACCGCGTCGACCGCATAGTCCGTGCCCTTGGCGTGGACGTCGGGGCGCAGCGCCGCGACCAGACGATCGGCCGTGTCTTCGGCGAACACGACCACGTGATCCACGGCACGGAGCGCCTTCAAGATTTCCAGGCGCTCGGCCACAGGCATCAGCGGGCGGCCGCGGCCCTTGAGCCGGGCCACGGTCGCGTCGTCGTTGATCCCCACGAAGAGCACGTCACCGAGGCGTCGAGCGGCTTCCAGGTAGCGGACGTGACCGACGTGGAGAAGGTCGAAGCAGCCGTTGGCCAGCACGACGCGCCGCCCTTCGGCCCGCAACCGTTCCGCGAGCGTCGCGGCCTCCGCGATGTTCACGATACCGTGGAAGCGCCGAGGGCCTGCCGCAACTCCGCCGCCGTCACCGTCCCCGTTCCGCGCTTCATCACGACGATCCCGCCCGCCACGTTCGCCAGGGAGGCGGCCGTGGTGGGCGACGTCCCGGAGGCCAGTGCGAGCGTGAACGCGCTGATCACGGTGTCTCCGGCGCCCGTGACGTCGGCGATCTCGTCCGTGCCGTGGATCGGCATGAACGTCGTCGCGCCGTCGCGCTCGAGCAGCGCCATGCCCCGGCTGCCCCGTGTGACGAGCAAGAGCCGCGCGTCGAGCCGCTCGAGCAACTGACGCCCCGCCTTCTCGACGGCTCGCTCGTCGTCGACGTCCGTCCCCGTCAGCTGGGCGAGCTCCGCTTCGTTCGGGGTCGCGGCCGTCACGCCGGTGAACCGCGGAAGCTGATAGCGGCTGTCGACGCTGACGATGGCGCCGCTGCGGCGCGCGAGGGTCCGCACCCGGTCGAAGACACGGGCCGTGACGGTCCCGTACCCGTAGTCGGACACCAGGACCGCGTCGCCACGCGCGCCCAGCGCGGTGAGTCGCGAGAGGAGCGCGTCCTCGGTGATCGGCTGGAGCTCGCCGAGGGGCTCCCGGTCGAGGCGCACCACCTGCTGACGGGTCGCCTGGTAGCCCCCCGCCATGATCCGGGTCTTCACGGTCGTCGTGCGGCCAGCCTCGGTGACGATGCCGTCCGTCGCGATCCCGCAGGCCCGGAAAAGAGAGACGAGCTCCTCGCCGGCGGCGTCGCGCCCGATGACGCCGATCGGCACCACCCGTCCGCCGAGCGCGGCGACGTTGTGGGCGGCGTTCGCAGCGCCCCCGAGCAGGACCTCGCGCTCCGAGAAGCGGAGGATCAGGACCGGCGCCTCCCTCGAGATCCGTGCCGGCTTGCCGAACAGGTACTCGTCGATGAGCAGGTCCCCGATCACGACGACGGTCCGCCCGCCGAACGCGCCGGTCGCCTCGCGCATCCGGGCCGTCGCGTCGCTCACCGCTGCCCCCCTTCCGCCAGCACCCAGTCGACGGCGTCCAGCAAGTCTTCGGCGACGCGGTCGGGCACGACCGGGAACTGTGTGCGCCGGTACTCCCACTCTCCCAGGCCATACCCCGTCAGAACCAGCACGGCGCGCGCGCCGACCGCCCGCGCCGCGAGGAGATCCGACGCCTTGTCGCTGACGAGCGTCGAGCGCGCGAGGTCCAGACCGAGATCGCTCGCCGCGCGCCGGAGGAGCCCGGGTTTCGGCTTCCGGCACTCGCACTCGATGCGCCACGGCGGCCGCCCCTCGGTCGGGTGGTGCGGGCACACATAGAGGCCGTCGAGGTGCGCCGACTCGTCCTCGAGCTGCGCGACGAGCGCGCTGTTGACCGCGGCGAGCACTTCTTCCGAGAAGTAGCCCCGAGCGACGCCCGCCTGGTTCGTCACCAGCACCGCAGGGATCCTCGCCTGATTGAGCCGGCGGATCGCC
>Ga0209343_10006853_pt1 | contig 13573 bp, 15 predicted proteins | sample RifCSPlowO2_02_FD_184026 | JGI IMG/M metagenome (GOLD analysis project Ga0209343, IMG submission 184026) | Groundwater microbial communities from Rifle, Colorado - Rifle CSP2_plank lowO2_0.2 (SPAdes) (version 2) | ecosystem: Environmental > Aquatic > Deep subsurface > Groundwater | place... | reverse complement strand
ACGGTGTTGCTGAAGCCGCTCACGCCGCAAAATATCGTGATCGGCGGCGCGTCCGGCGCAATGCCGCCGGTGCTCGGCTGGGCCGCGGTCGCGGGACAGGTCACGCCCGAGGCGCTGCTCCTGTTTCTCATCATCTTTGCCTGGACACCGCCGCATTTCTGGTCGCTCGCCCTGTATCGAACCGAGGATTACGCGCGTGCCGGCCTGCCGATGCTGCCGGTGACCCACGGCCGCAGGTTCACGGTGCTCTACGTGCTGCTCTATACGGTGATTCTGCTTGCGTGCAGCCTTTTTCCTTTCGCCTACGGCATGAGCGGGTGGATCTATCTGACATCCGCGCTGGTCCTAGGGGGAATGTTCCTGTGCTACGCCGTGCGGCTGTATCTGGCTTACAGCGACGCGCTGGCGCGGCGCATGTTCCGGTTCTCGATCGCGTACCTGTCGGCGCTGTTCGCGGCGCTGCTCGTGGATCACTACCTGCGGTTCTAGGTGCGCCTCCGGACCGCAATTGGAGGCATGCTCGCCGCGGCGCTGATTGCCGGCTGCGGACCGTCGGGACCGAAATTCACGAATACCGATATCACCGGGGCCAACTTTGGGCGCGAACTCTCGCTGACCGACCACACGGGCAAACCCAGGACGCTCGCGGATTTCCGGGGCAAAGTCGTCGTGCTGTTCTTCGGCTACGTGCGTTGCCCGGATGTTTGTCCCACCACCCTGTTCGAGCTGAAATCTGTCGTCGAGCAGCTTGGCGAGGAAGGCAAGCGTGTCCAGGTTCTTGTCGTCACGGTGGATCCCGAGCGCGACACGCGCGAACTGCTGGCGCAGTACGTGCCTGCTTTCCACCCGGATTTCCTGGGCTTGTATGGGGACAAGGAGCAGATCGCCAAGACGGCGAGGGAGTTCAAGGTGTACTACCAGAAGGTGCCGGGCTCCAGGCCCGACAATTACTCGATGGACCATACCGCCGGCAGCTACGTATTCGATCCCAGCGGGCGGATACGCCTGTTGGTGGGCCACACGCAGGCAGGCACGCTTGCGGCCGACATCCGAACCCTGCTCAAGGGCGGCTGAACTAGGGCCGCCCAAGCGGCCCTTCATGTTTGCGTCGTGGCTGCCCTCAGGCGGCGGCCATCGCGCCTTTCATTTTCGTCAGCGCCTTGGCTTCGATTTGGCGGATGCGCTCGGCTGAAACGCTGAACTCCTGTGCGAGGTCGTGCAGCGTCGCAGCATCCTTTTCGCGCAGCCAGCGCGCCTCGATGATGCGGCGGCTGCGCGCGTCCAGGCTGGCCAGCGCCGCCTCCAGCCCCCTGTCGCGCAGGCGTTCGTTCTGGAGCGCTTCAAGGACTTGCGAAGGCTCTGCGTCCGGGTCGCGGAGGTAGGCGATGGGAGCGAAATGGTCGTCCTCATTGTCGCCGCTGGCTTCCAGGGTGACGTCCTGTCCGGAGAGCCGGGTTTCCATCTCGACCACATCCTCGGGCCTCACACCGAGCTGACCGGCTATCGACTTGATTTGGGCGGGGGTGAGGGATTCGAGGCCGGGTTTCATGCTGCGCAGATTGAAGAACAGCTTGCGCTGCGCCTTGGTCGTGGCGATCTTGACCAGCCTCCAGTTGCGCAGTACGAATTCATGAATCTCCGCCTTGATCCAGTGGATCGCGAACGACACCAGGCGCACGCCGCGGTCCGGGTCAAAGCGCTTGACCGCCTTCATGAGGCCGATATTGCCTTCCTGGATCAGATCGGCGTGCGCAAGCCCGTACCCCATGTAGCCCCGCGCGATGGAGACCACCACGCGCAGATGGGACAGCACCAGCTGATGAGCGGACTCGATGTGCTCATCCGCGCGGAATCTCCGCGCGAGCCTTAATTCTTCCTCGGCTGAAAGCACCGGGAATCGGTTCACTGCTTGGATATAAGTATCCAAGCTGCCAATTGCCGATGGAACCGGCGATGCCAAAGCGTTGCTCATATCCCTTATCGCTCCATTCGCATTAACCGCCACGGTCGGCGATGCGCACACCGCACGCCCGACCAACAGTTATTATTTTAGCACTCGCCACCTTAGAGTGCTAATATCGGATTTGGTTTCCGCGAGCCGGGCGCCAGCCAAGGTCTGCTCATTCTTGTCAATGCCACTACCGTGGCTCGATTGTGTATAAGTGTCTACTTACTGACAAAAATGTGCCAAGCCATCCAAGGGCGGCCGCGAAAGCCAGGACGGCAAGGCCATCCGCCGGGCTTAGAAGCTGAAGTTTCGCGTCGGCCCCATACAGAGTAGCCAGCCCTGCGAGGTCGCGGTTGAGCACGAATATCGCGAGTTCGACGATCGCGCAGGCAGCCAGCCCGCCGAACATTCCCTGGAGGGCGCCCAGGTAGAAAAAGGGCCTGCTTATGTAGGCGTTAGTGGCCCCTATCAGTTTCGAGACCTCGATTTCGTCGCGCTGGGTCAGGATCTGGAGCCGGATCGTATTGAAGGTCACGGCCACCAGCGCAAAGCCGAGCAGTGTGGCCATGAGCACCACAGCCGTGCGACCGAATTTGAGCAGGCTGCTGACCCGCTGCACCCAGGCCGAGTCGGCCTGGACATGAGCGACCCTCGGGAGGTTCTTGATTTCCTGCTCCAGGCGCCGGGCGAGTTCGGGTTCATTTGCAGCAAGCGTCAGCACGTAAGCGTCGGGCAACGGGTTATCGCGCAGCGTTGCGACCACCTCGGCCATTCCCGGCGTGCGTTTGAGCCCGGCGAGTGCTTGCTCGCGGCCCACAAACTCCACCCGTGTGACGCCCGGCGTCCCGCGCAGCCGCTTGTCGATCTCGGTGATGTCCGATTTCGAGGCGTCGGGAGCGAGAAACACGCTGATCTGGGCATCGGTGACAAGGCCGCGCGCAAACTGCTGCAGGTTGGCAATAAGCACGTAGCCCCCCAGAGGCAGGGCAAGCGCCACCCCGATGACCAGCGCGTTGAGCAGCGAGGCAAACGGACTTGCGGCAAATCGCCGCATTGTCTGCGCGAAGCTCAGCGCGTGATGGCGCAGCCAGGACCTCACGCGAGACTCCCCCGGTGCAGCGTGAGCACGCGCGGATTGAGCTTACGGATCGGCCGATCGTCGTGTGTGGAAATCAGCACTGTGACGCCGACTTGGTTGAACGATCGGAACATCTCAATAATGGCGTCGGCGTATTCGGCGTCAAGGCTCGCAGTAGGTTCGTCCGCGATGAGGATGTTTGGCCGGTTGACCACTGCGCGCGCGATGCACAGGCGCTGCTGTTCGCCGCCTGAGAGCGCGATCGGGTCGGCGCGCTCGCGATCCAGAAGCCCGACCTTGTCGAGTGCGGCGCGCGCCCGGCGCGCCGCGTCGCGCCAGGGATGGCCGGTGACGACCAGGGGCAGCATCACGTTGTCGAAAGCGCTGCGGTCATAAAGCAGCTTCTGGTCCTGGAAAATGAGGCCAAGGTTACGCCGCAGGAAGGGGATCGCGCCGCGGCGCATCGACGACACATTCTGGCCAGCGACGAGGACCGTGCCCGACGTCGCGCGCTCGATTGCCGCAATGAGCTTGAGCAGCGTGGTCTTTCCCGCACCGGAATGTCCGGTAATGAAGACCATCTCGCCCGGCTCGACCGAGAAGCTGACGTCCTTCAGGGCCTCGTAGCCGCCCGGGTAGCGCTTGAACACCTGGCTGAAGCTGATGATGTCCGTGCCCAAGCTAGTCGAGCAGTGCAGATACGAATTCGCTGGCATCGAACGGCCGCAGATCGTCCACGCCTTCGCCGACGCCGATGTACGCGATGGGGATGGGCCTCTTTGCAGCGTCCTCCGACCGGAGATGCGTCTCATCGGAACGAGCGAGGGCCGCATTGGATCGCGCCGGCCCCGCATTGGATCGCGCCAGCGCGATGGCGGCGATGACGCCCCCTTTGGCGGTACCGTCGAGCTTGGTCAGGATGAGCCCGGTAAGCCCAATCGAATCGTCGAATGCGCGCACTTGGTTGACGGCATTCTGGCCGGTGTTCGCGTCCAGCACGAGCCACACCTCGTGCGGCGCCTGGGCGTCCGCCTTGGCGATCACGCGCTTGATTTTCCTGACTTCCTCCATGAGGTGGAGCTGCGTGGGCAAGCGGCCGGCCGTGTCCGCAATCACCACGCCGATGCCGCGTGCCCGCGCCGCCTGTATCGCATCGAAGATCACCGCGGCGGGATCGCCGGACTGCTGCGATATCACCGTGACGCCGTTCTTCTCGCCCCAGGCCGCGAGCTGCGCGCGCGCGGCCGCCCTGAACGTGTCACCGGCGGCAAGCAGCACCGTATGCCCCTGGCCCTGAAACAGGTGGGCCAGTTTTCCGATCGAGGTGGTCTTGCCTGCGCCGTTGACCCCCGCGATCATGATGATGAAGGGCCGGTGCGCGGCGCAGTCGACCGATGTCTCAAGCGGCGAGAGCATCTCGACCATAATCGCATGCAGTTCGGCTTTTAGCTGCTCGGCGGTTTCCAGGCCGCGTTTCTTGGCGCGCGCGCGAAGCTCCGCGACCAGATGCTGCGTCGCCGCCACGCCGGCATCAGCCGACAGCAGCGCCGACTCGAGGTCCTCGAACAGCGCCTCGTCGATCTGCCTTCCGACGAACAGGCCGCCCAGCTGCGAGCGTGTCTTCGCCAGACCTCCCTTGAGGCGTTCGAACCAGCCGGGCTTGGATCCGGCCTCGCTCTTCTTGAACAACCCGAGCATGGAAAGGATGAGAGTGGTCGGAAAATCACGCTATGATGGCGGCGCGATTCTATCAGCTTCCCCTCGATGAAGTTCCTCGCACCTGCGCTCGCGGTCAGGCTTACCACGGTGAATGCCGGTGCGCAGGCATAGCGCCACTTCGCGGCGCCCGAACCGCGTGCGCATCATAGGCGGGCTTTGGCGCAGCCGGATGATTCCGTTTCCCGATTTGCCCGGGCTGCGCCCGACGCCGGACCGCGTGCGCGAAACGCTATTCAACTGGCTCGGCCAGGACCTGACCGGCAAGCACTGCCTGGATCTGTACGCCGGTTCGGGCGCGCTCGGGTTCGAGGCACTTTCGCGCGGCGCGGCCTCGGTGACGATGGTGGAGCGCGCGGTGCGCGCCTGGCGAGCGCTGCTGGCCAATTCAGCGCTGCTCGGGGCACGAGGATTGAATCTCGTGTGCGGCGATGCGCTAGAATTCCTCGCCGGTGTGTCTTCGGGTGCGCCGGTGCCCACGAGGTTCGATGTCGTGTTCCTCGATCCGCCCTTTGGCGAGGGTATTCCGGAGGACCTTTGGCCGCGATTGATCGAGTCGCTGTCAGACGAGGGGCTCGTATACCTCGAATGCGACGCGAAGTTCGCGGGGCACCCGCAGCTCGAAATGCTGAAGCACGGGCATGCGGGTGCCGTGCACTATCACCTGCTTGGAAGGAAACGCGATGATCAAGGCGGTATATCCGGGGACGTTTGATCCCATGACGCGCGGACACGAAGATCTCGTGCGTCGGGCCTCTGCGCTGTTCGACCGCGTCGTCGTGGGGGTGGCGGACAGCCGCGGCAAGCGACCGTTCTTCACGCTTGCCGAGCGTGTGGAGATGGCGCGCGAGGTCCTCGCGCCCTACGCCAATGTCGAAGTCCGGGGTTTCGGCGGGCTGCTGCGCGATTTCGTGCTCGGGGAGGATGCCCGCGTGATCCTGCGCGGCCTGCGCGCGGTATCGGACTTCGAGTACGAATTCCAGATGGCGGGGATGAACCGCAGTCTCATTCCCGACGTCGAAACCGTGTTCCTGACGCCGGCCGAGCAGTACATGTTCATCTCGGCCACCATCGTGCGCGAGATCGCCGGCCTGGGCGGCGACGTGAGCAAGTTCGTGCATCCCGCAGTGCAGGCGCGCATGGCCGCGCGGGTAAAGGAACTGGAAGGCTAGCGGACATCACATGGCGTTGCTCATCACCGACGAGTGCATCAACTGCGATGTCTGCGAGCCCGAGTGCCCCAACGGCGCGATTTCACAGGGCGTGGAAATCTACGTCATCGACCCCCGGCGCTGCACCGAGTGCGTCGGGCATTTCGACATGCCCCAATGCGTCGAAGTGTGTCCGGTCGACTGCATCATTCTCGATCCCGTTCACCGTGAAACGAGGGCTGAGCTGAAGATCAAGTACCTGCGCCTGACTGGGAAACCAGAACCCGAGTAGAGCAGCGCGCCGTCAGGGTGGGTCTGAACAAGGGGACGGCGAGCACAACCTCATACCATCGCGACCAGCCCCGCCGGCCGTGGGCCGGGTTCATCTCTGGCAAGAGGGACACAGGAATGTCGAGCGCTGCCCGAGCCGCACGCCGCGTATCGGCGTACCGCACACGCGGCAGGGAAGGCCCGTGCGGTCGTACACGAAATACTGCTGCTGGAACCAGCCGGAACCGCCGTCGCTATGGACGAAATCCCGCAGGCTCGATCCCCCGGCGGCAATGGCCGCGTCCAGGGTTTCGACCACCGCCTGCACGAGCGTTTCGCAGCGGGCACGGGAAAGCCGGGCCGCCGGCGTTCGCGGCGAGATTCCGGCGCGAAACAGCGACTCGTTTGCATAGATGTTGCCGACGCCGACCACGATCGCGGCGTTCATGAGCAGCGGTTTGATGCCGGTGCGGCGTCGGCGCGTCGCGGCGTGGAGCCACGCGCCCGAGAACGCCGGCGAAAGTGGTTCCACGCCGAGACCTGCGATGAGCGGATGCGCGGCGATGTCGCCCGATGTCCACAGGACGGCGCCGAAACGACGCGGATCCCGCAGCCGCAGCACAATGCAGTCGAAGACCAGATCGACGTGCTCGTGCGGCTTGAGCTTCGCACCGGGTTCGGTGATTCGAAGGCTTCCGGACATGCCCAGATGTACGATCAGCCAGCCCGCACCACAGTCCAGCAGAAGGTATTTGCCACGCCGAAGCACACGTTGCACGGTGCGTCCGCTCAGCTGCCGGGCAAGGTCGCGCGCTACCGGCCAGCGCAGACGCCGGTCGCGTACCACGACGCCGGTCACCGTCCGCCCTTCGACGTAGGGCGCGATGCCGCGGCGCGTAATCTCGACTTCGGGCAGTTCTGGCATCGGAAATATTCCGTGAAATTGGGGAGTTCTTGTCGGGCCCGGCAAATATACCTAAACTGTGAGGCTCGCAATAGTCGGCCCGGTCAGCCCGGACAGGCATCAAATGCTTCAGCCCCGCGTTCCCCGTTTCAGGCCCGCCGCAATGCGCTGCGCCGCGATGCTCGCAGCCGTGGTGGTGGCGCTGGCGGGATGCGCACAGCAATCCCAGAGGGTAGAGGCACCGCAGCCCGCACAGACGGCGCCGCAGATGGCACCTGCGGTCACCGAGCCGGTGCCGGGGCAGCCGCCCGCATCCCTGCCTTTACGGGAGCCCGAACTGGAACTGCCCAACCAGGATCTCTCCGATACCGTCCTATACGAGTTTCTGCTGGCGGAGATTGCAGCACAACGCGGGAACGTCGGACTCGCCGCGCAGGCCTACGCCGACCTGGCCAAGCGCACCCGCGACCCGCGTATCGCGCGCCGCGCAACCGAAATTGCCGTGTTCGCACGCATGGGCAATGCCGCGATCGAGTCGGCCACAGTGTGGCACGAAACCGAGCCCAATTCGCAGCGCCCTCTGCAGGCGCTTTCAGGGCTGCTGGTCGGCGCAGGTCGGTTCGACGAGGCGCTTCCGTACGCGAGGAAGCTTCTGGCGGCTGCGGGCAGGGGCGCCGGTGAGGGCTTCATGCAGCTCAACCGCACGCTGGCGAGCGCCAAGGACAAATCCGCGGCCCTGGTGATGGTTCAGCGCTTGACGGAAGAGTATCCCCAGCTGCCCCAGGCACGCTACGCGCTGGCGCAGGCCGCGGCCAACGCCGACCGGCGAGAGCTTGCGCTGGAGGAGATCCGCCGGGCGCAGGAACTCAAGCCCGATTGGGAAGCTGCGGTGCTCCTCGAGGCGCAATTGCTGCAGCCCGGGTCCAGCTCCGGTACTGCAGCGCTCGAGCGCCTGGCGCGCTATCTGCAGCGCTATCCGAACTCGCGCGAGGTGCGCCTTGCCTATGCCCGGGTCCTGGTGGCGGACCGGCGATATGCAGAGGCGCGGAGCGAGTTCCAGAAGCTGCTGGCCGATTTTCCCGCCAATACCGAGGTCATCTACGCGGTTGCCCTGCTCTCGCTGCAACTATCGGACTACGGGCCCGCCGAATCCAATCTCAAACGGCTGCTTGAACTCGATTACGCCGACAAGGCAACTGTCAGGCTGTATCTGGGGCAGATCGCCGAGGAGCAGAAGAATTATCCCGAGGCGCTGCGCCGGTACGGCGAAGTCGACCATGGCGAGCAGTATCTGCCCGCGCAAATCCGCTATGCGCAGGTTCTGGCCAGGCAGGGCCGGCTGGCCGAGGCACGCGCGCATCTGCAGCAGCTCAACCCGAGCGGCAATCAGCAGCGCGTGCAACTCGTTCTTGCCGAGGCGCAGATACTGCGCGACGCCAAGCAGAACAGGGAGGCGTTCGCACTGGTGGAGCGCGCGCTCAAGGGCCTTCCCGAGAACCCCGATCTGCTTTACGACTACGCCATGCTCGCCGAGAAGATCGAGCTCTTCGATGTCCTGGAATCCAGCCTGACCAAGCTGATCGAGCTTCGACCCGATCACGCGCATGCGTACAACGCGCTCGGCTATACGCTCGCCGACCGAAACCTGCGCCTGACCCACGCGCGCGAACTGATCGAAAAGGCGCTGAAGCTTGCACCCGAGGACTTCTTCATCATCGACAGCATGGGCTGGGTGCTCTACCGCATGGGCAATCTCGAGGAGTCGCTGCAATACCTGCAGCGTGCCTATTCCGGCCGCGCCGATCCCGAGATCGCCGCCCATCTGGGGGAGGTGCTCTGGGCATCGGGCAAGCGCGCCGAGGCCGAAAAGATCCTGGGCGACGCTGCGCAGAAGCATCCCGACAACGAGACGCTCAATAACACCATCCAGCGTCTAAAGCGCTAGCAGGGTGTTGAAAGCCCTGCCCCTTCGTTCCTGCCGCCTCTGGCGCGCCGTCCCCGTCCGCGTGCATCGAATCGGGTCAGTCATCGTTCTCCTGTCGGCGTTGCTCGCCGGATGCGCGTCGTTTCACCTGGAGCGAGACGCCGGGATCGCGCGTGACGGATTCGAGCTTGTCGGCCGAGTGGCAGTGCGCTACGGCAGCGACGGAGCGAGCGGGGGAATCGCGTGGAGGCACAATTCCGCCGCCGACGAGCTGCTCATCACGTCGCCGCTCGGCCAGGTCATCGCGCGGATCACGCGCCGCGACGGGCAAGTCAAACTCGTGACGGCCGACCAGAAGGAGTACGGGGCATCGGATGCCGAGTCGCTGACCGAAGGCGTGCTCGGCTGGCGCCTGCCGCTCGCGGGATTGCCAGACTGGGTGCAGGGTCGGGCAGATCCGGCGCGTCCCGCACAAATGGCGCACGATGCGCAGTCGCGCCTCTCGGAGCTGATACAGGACGACTGGCGGGTCGAGTACCAGGAGTACGAGGGAGCGCGCCCATCGAAGCTGCGCATCTCGCGTGCTGACCTGGAGATCCGGCTGGTGGTGGACCAATGGGTGGCGCCGCAATGAGCCGCGCAGTGAACTCTTGGGACAGGGTGTGGCCCGCGCCGGCCAAGCTTAACCTCTTTCTTCACGTGGTGGGCAGGCGCACCGACGGCTATCACCTGCTGCAGACGGTGTTCCGGCTGATCGACTGCTGCGACCGGCTTCGATACTCCCCGCGACCGGGTCCGAAGGTGAGTCTTGCGCAGCCACTCCCCGGGATCGAGGAGGACGACGAGTTGTGCGTGCGCGCCGCGCGGTTGCTGCAGCGGGAAACGGGGTGCCGCCACGGCCTGGATATCTCGATTGCGAAGAACATTCCCGTGGGCGGGGGACTCGGTGGCGGCAGTTCGGACGCTGCCACCACACTGATCGCGCTCAATCGGCTTTGGAACCTGGGTTTGCCCCGGCAACGCCTGGCAGAGCTGGGCCTTGCGCTCGGCGCCGACGTGCCGTTCTTCCTGTGCGGAGAAAATGCCTTCGGCGAGGGGATCGGTGAACAGCTCGGTCCGGTAGTACTTCCGCCGGCTTGGTATGTCGTGCTGGTACCCCCGGTATCGGTGCCAACGCGGGAGATTTTCGCCGCGCCGGAATTGACACGTGATACAAAAAGCATCAAAATATCAAGCTTTTCGGCGGGCTTTGGGCACAATGATTTGGAGCCCGTCGTATGCAGGCGCTACCCGACGGTCGCGACCCATTTGGCTTGGCTTAGAGCCTTCGGGGACGCGCGAATGAGCGGTTCCGGCGCCTGTGTTTTTGCCGAATTCCCCACCGGGGAGTGCGCTCGTTCGGTGGTGTTGGGGCTGCCCCCGGAAATGCGCGGGTTCGCGGCGTGCGGGCTCGATAGGCATCCTTTGGCGGCGGATCTGAACGAAAGTTAGCCGAAAGTTAGCCGAATTTTAGCGTTTGGGGAGTCGCCAAGCTGGTTAAGGCACCGGATTTTGATTCCGGCATGCGAAGGTTCGAATCCTTCCTCCCCAGCCAGGTATCAGCCCGCGGGCTGACCTATTGTGGATGAGCGAAGCAGCGGTGTTTTGAGGCGGGACTGAGACGATGGCGTACGAAAGCCTGATGGTCTTCACCGGCAATGCCAACCCGTTGCTTGCGCACTCCGTTGTGAGGCGGCTCAACATACCGCTGGGGCAGGCCTCGGTTTCGAAATTCTCCGACGGCGAGATCATGGTCGAGCTGCTGGAGAACGTGCGCGGCAAGGATTGCTTCGTGCTGCAGTCCACCTGTCAGCCCACCAATGACAACCTGGTGGAAATCCTGCTCATGGTTGATGCGCTGAAAAGGGCGTCGGCCGCGCGGGTGACGGCGGCGATTCCGTACTTCGGCTACGCGCGCCAGGACCGGCGGCCGCGTTCGGCGAGAGTGGCGATTTCGGCCAAGGTGGTGGCGAATATGCTGAAGGCGGTCGACATAGATCGCGTGCTGACCATGGATCTGCACGCCGACCAGATCCAGGGATTTTTCGACGTGCCGGTTGACAACGTTTACGCGACGCCGATTCTGCTTGGCGACGTGTGGAAGCGCCAGTACGAGAACTTGTTGGTGGTGTCGCCGGACGTGGGCGGCGTGGTGCGGGCGCGTGCGATCGCGAAGCGCCTGGAGTCCGACCTCGCCATCATCGACAAGCGGCGGCCGAAGGCCAACGTATCGGAAGTGATGAACATCATAGGAGACGTGAAGGGGCGCACCTGCGTGATCATGGACGACATTGTCGATACGGCGGGCACGCTGGTCAAAGCTGCCGACGCGCTCAAGAGCGAAGGCGCCACGCGCGTGGTTGCCTACTGCACGCACGCGGTGCTCTCGGGCAGCGCGGTGCAGCGGATCGACGAATCGGCGCTTGACGAGGTCGTGGTGACCGACTCGATTCCGCTTCGCAAGGATGGGCAGGCGTGCAAGAAGATCCGGGTGCTGTCGGTCGCGGGGCTGCTGGCGGAGACGATCCTGCGCATCAGCAACGAGGACTCGGTGAGTTCGCTGTTTATCGAGTGAAGATTATCGGACAGCGGCTTTTTTAACGGTCTTGCCTGGTCGCGGGTGGGGCCACTATCTGGAGGCAACAATGGGAATTGAAGTTGTCGCGCAAACGCGCAAACAGCAGGGCACGGGTGCGAGCCGCCGCCTGCGTCTGGTCGGGAAGGTCCCCGGGATCATCTACGGCGGCAAGAAGCCCGCGGTGACGATCGAAATCGATCACAATGAGTTGTTTCACAAGCTGCGCAACGAGAAGTTTCACGCCTCGATTCTGACGCTGAAGCTCGACAATGCACCCGAGCCGGTTCTGCTTCGCGCGGTCAACATGCACCCCTGGAAACTGCAGGTGCAGCACATCGACTTTCAGCGTGTTTCGGCGGATCAGAAGATCCACATGAAGGTTCCGCTACACTTCGTCAACGCCGAGATCTCACCCGCGGTGAAGATCTCCGGCGGCATCGTGAGCCACATCATGAACGAGCTGGATATCCGCTGCCTGCCGGCGGACCTGCCCGAGTTCATCCAAGTCGACCTTTCGCAGCTTACCGTCGCCCACTCCCTGCACGTGCGCGACCTTGCGCTTCCCAAGGGCGTGGAACTCTCGCTGAAGGGAACGGAGAACCCGCCGGTTGCGGCCGCGCAGATTCCGAAGGTGATTGCTGCCGAGGAAGAAGTGGCTGCCGAGGTGGCAGCGGAGACGCCCGCCGCGTCGGAGGTGCCGACCGTCAAGCAACAGGCGAAGCCCGAGGACGAGCCTGTCGAAGACAAGAAGGGCGGCAAGCCCGAGAAGAAGGCCGAGAAGAAGGCCGAAAAGAAGTAATTTCGAGGCGAACTTACGCAAAGGGCGCGGCGGCGATCCCCGCGCCCTTTGTTTATCCACATGTCGATTCGACTCATCGCGGGCCTGGGCAACCCCGGCCGGAAACACGAAAGAGACCGGCACAATGTCGGCTTCTGGTTCGTGTCGCGCCTGGCGGTCCTGCAGGAAGTCGAGATGCGTTCGCAGCCGAGGTTCCACGGGGTGGTGGGAAAGGCGGGTCTGGCCGGAAGCGAGGTCTGGTTCGTGATGCCGCAGACCTATATGAACGCCTCGGGGATGGCGGTGGGCGCGCTGGCGCGGTTCTACAAGATTGCGCCCGAGCAATGCCTGGTCGTGCACGACGAGCTCGACTTCGCACCGGGCGTGGCGAAGTTGAAGCGCGGGGGCGGCGTGGCCGGCCACAATGGTTTGAAGGATATAGCGGCCCATCTCGGAACACAGGACTACTGGCGGCTGCGCATCGGCATCGGCCATCCGGGGGACAAGAATGTTGTTGCCGATTATGTGCTGTCATCGCCGAGCACGCCCGAACGCGAGCTGATCGAATCGGCAGTCGCCCGCTGCCTGGAAGCCTCGCCGCTGCTACTGGCCGGGCACATGCATGCGGCAATGCTCAAACTTCATACCAGGGAAAGACCTGAACAGGCGGGCGAGGACGCGCAGGGAAGCTAGTGATATTGGGAAGTAATGGGTACGCATTACTTCCTCATCAATGACGGCTTTCCCTCTTGAGCTTCAAAAGGAATAAATGTCACTCAAATGCGGCATCGTCGAGGTGCCCGATCAGGCGCGATCACATGAACTCGCCAGTCATTGAATCGCAGAAAAAAGGAACCCAATGAAAGTCGCACTCATCGGTCTTCCCCAGAGCGGCAAGACATCCCTGTTCACGGCCCTGACCGGCACCGAGCCGGGCCGCGAGAAAGCCGGGATCACGCTCGGCACCGTGAAGGTCCCGGACGCGCGCGTCGACAAGCTGTCCGGGATGTACCACCCCAAGAAGACGACTCACGCCGTGATCGAGGTCGTGGAGGCGCACGCCCCTCACAAGGACGAGAGAAAGGCGAACAAGTCGACCCTGGACGCCGGGTTCCTGAACCTGGTCAAGTCGATGGACGCCTTCCTGCTCGTCGTGCGTGCCTTCGATGAGGAGGGCCTGAACGACC
>Ga0209343_10006851_pt1 | contig 13574 bp, 13 predicted proteins | sample RifCSPlowO2_02_FD_184026 | JGI IMG/M metagenome (GOLD analysis project Ga0209343, IMG submission 184026) | Groundwater microbial communities from Rifle, Colorado - Rifle CSP2_plank lowO2_0.2 (SPAdes) (version 2) | ecosystem: Environmental > Aquatic > Deep subsurface > Groundwater | place... | reverse complement strand
CAGCAAGCTTTGGCATAACTTCAGTAGGAAAGATAATGTCAGAGAACAAAAACAAAGCCATTGCTGTAAAAGTGCTTACAAGTATTGATGTCTGTTTGTTTCTTATAAACGCATTATTTGTTGTAAATACCCCACTGCTTGCGGTGGTTGGGTTGAAAAAATGTTTGAGGGTATTTACAACATTGAACCTCCCAACTAATAGATACCCCGCCCCTTTGGGCGATTGGGAGGTTCATTTTATTCAACCGCTCCAAATCTCTTTTTTTACAACTATATGTTTGATTTTTTTTAATTCCGCCAATATGGTCTTTCTAATTTCTTTTTCAAGGCATTCAGGAGGAATTATCCCCTTGTTTCTGATTTTATGCAGCGATTTAATAAATAATTTTGCTGATAAAGCCGTTGGATATGATATAAAATTTGCATTTAGTTTCAGACTATTAATCTCTTTTTGTTTTGGAAACGAAACAAAATATCTTATTGTTTTTTTCTTGCCATTTATCTTTCCGCTCGCTTGGACTGCAAACGCAAACTGCGCATTATCATATTTTTTATCTCCAAAATTCAATACTACTTCAGGCAGGATATTACAAATAAACTCAAAAGGCGATATTTTTGCATTTCCAATCATGATCTTTTTCTTTGAGAGAAGGCCTAGTTTGTAAAGGAATTTATGCGCATCAACCTGATTATTATAATCTTTTATATCTATATTCTTCACTTTAATAAAAAAAGGGATTGTGCCTATTTCATCTTGACAGATAAGAGATACCTTTTTCTTGTTGAAAGGGGGTGGAAAAGTGTATTCTTCTTCTCCCGAAAAAGGCTCAGCGATACGGAATTTTCCTTTTTCATACACCAAGGGCTTTGAGTTAATCTCGTCTAACAGCGCTTCTTTAGACCATGCAAAGTAAAACTCATCTGTTCCAGAATAGTCAAGTAGCCTTATTTTTATGTTTTCTATTTGTTCAAGCTGTTCTGAACATTCTTTTGAAAGAAGGTTTGTCAAGCCAGGAGAAACTCCTGCTTCTATCATTCCAAATAGATTATTTTCTTTGAACTTCGTGTCGAAATCAAATTGTTCAATTTTGTAAGGGCTTTTAAACTTTTTATTGGGGTGTGGATCCCAGCATGCAGCCATATCCATATAATTTACCTTAGCTTTTACACACGCATCAAGTATGTCTTTGTTAAAAACAGGGGAGACTGCATTAACTATTAAATCAAGTTTATGGCTTTTAAGAAATTTCAAAAGATGTTCTTTGTTTTTTAGATTAATATTAAAATAATGTGTTTTTCCGAATATCTTTTCTTTTTTAAAATATATATCCCCACAAAAAACAGATTTAATGCTTTTTTCTTTATACAACATTTTAGCTAAAACACATCCAACAGCCCCACACCCTAATATCAAGACTCTCATTTTTTAGTTTTTTGCTTTGTCCTTCTCAAAACTGTTTTTTTATACGGCTATTTTTATTCTTTTTGCCGAGTGTACTTCCAGACATTCCAATATCAATGTTGTATACTAAACTGAATTAGTTTTTGAACAAACTAATCACTTTTAGTATATATTTTAAATTCCTCAGATTATATATAAATGTTCAAAACGGTCCCTTCTTTTTAGTTTTACCATGGGATTATAATGCACAAGCTTATGTCTTTTAGGATTTTTACTAAATACATATTCCTGTACGCGCATATTATCAAACATGAAGTACTTAAAATGTGTGTGATAAAGATCTTCTACAAAATATATTTTTTTGGGGAGCTTATCTACTAAACGGGTAAATAAAGCAGAAAATATGCCAATAATAACTTGAGTATATGTTGCATTTGTCCCAATTACAGCCACGTTAGGACAAGTATTAAAATAATAAATGGTTTTATCTTCATAATCCAATATTACACCGATGTTGTCTGCACCATCTAGTACTTCTCTAGTATTATCTCCAAGCTGCAGATCCTTTTTTGTAACCTTTTTCTTTTTCTCATAAATATTTATAAGATTTTGCATTGTTTTAGGATTGATTGCATAAATGAATTTTGAAGGTACATCATATTTATATGAAATTGAGACATTCTCTTCATGAAGCACTGTTAATCCATAAGGATACTTATCTAATTTCATTATCGGTGATAAAATCTTTTTCATGCTCTCTCTGTTCTCAAGAGCATTTGGCAGCAATTCTTTAATTTTTCCTCTCCCAAGAGCCACTCCGGAAGGATTCTGTACACATTCAACTAAGAACTCGTGTATTGACCAGGTAACCATGGGATGCCATTTCTTAGCAATCTTTGAAGTGTCATATTCAAAATGTATTATCTGCTTTGGAACACCGAATTTTTCAATTCCATAACGTACCCACATGTTGACATTTCCAGGATTCATGCCTGTACAAAGTATATGAACTGCTTTGTTTGTTTTATTTTTCCTTTTGAGGATATCTAAATATAGTTCTTCCACATTTTTTTTATCATCATTAATAGCAGTGTTAATATATGATACCCCTGCTTTATTTGTTGCTTCAAGAAGTTCTATACTGTTCATGTCAGTGATATCTAAAACAATATCAATATTATGTGCCTTGAGCAAAGCCAAATATTCATGTTCTTTATCAGGTAATTCAATTTTCTTTTGAATGAACACATAATCTAATAATTTATGATTAATATAAACATCTTTCAATAGTCTGTCATTCTTATCAACAAGCACGATTTTTCTGAATAAGCCCCTATAGTCGCTGAGATGATGAAGAAATGCATTGGCTACACCTCCTGATGCACCAATTATCATTAGATTGCATTTTTTAAGTTTTCGCCGAAATGATGTCATTCTATCACCAATAATCGCTTATTTTTTATCAATTTAGTTAATTGTATTTTAATCATTTTATAATTAGTTATTAATTCATTTTTATTTCTTTTTATTTATAAATTTGTTGTTTTAGCGTAAATAATAATTCTGCTAGTCAGCTTTGGCGAAAACCCGCAGAATAAGTATGCTGTCGAATAGCAAAGTTTTTCAAGTGTTTTCGCTTCCCATCTCATTTGGCGAGACCTAATACTAAAGCTGACAAATGTGAGGCAGTTTTTTTGATTTGGCAGCCGATAATTTAATAAAGAGAGCAGATTTATTTTAGCATATGGAATTTAAAAAAATAGAAAATTCAGATTCAAGAGAATTTAAAGAAGCTTGGAAAATTTATGAATCTTCTTTTCTACCTAACGAAAGAAGAAGTTTAGAATTGCAAATTAAATTGATGAAAAATAAATTATACAATTTTTTCGTGGTCTTGGAGAATAAAATTTTAGTTGCAATAATCACTTATTGGGATTCTGGTACTTTTTTGTTTGTCGAACATTTAGCAGTAAAAGAGGATATAAGAGGTAAATTTATAGGTTCAAAACTGCTTAAAGATTATCTTATTAGAAACAAACAAACAATTGTTCTTGAAGTTGAAATACCAAGTACTGAAATTGCAATTAAAAGAATAAACTTTTACGAAAAAATGGGATTTAAATTAAATAAATTTGATTATGTACAGCCCAAATATGAAAAAGGCAAGAGTCCTATATCTATGTTTTTAATGACCTATCCAAAAACAATAAATGAATCTGAATTTGTGTTAATTAGAGAAAAGATACATCTGTCAGTATATGGATGTAAAAAACCCCTTCTAAGCAGTTAAATCAGAAAGCCAGAAATTCATATCATTTGTGGAAGGGTCAAAGTGCTTCCCGCACTAGGTTGATATGTCAGAAACCGCCATGTGCACACTACGGGCTTCAGCCCGTGGTAAACAGGCGGTTTCTGAGCATGCTCAAGAACCACACGCTTCTCGATTGGCTGTGTCGTAGACACGCCACCTGCTTTAGCGGGTGGTTCTTGACATCTTTAAAATCAATTCAGCTTCTATCCTTATTTATCTTCGCAGCAATTGCCACAAATATTATCATCAGGATAAGAAATCCAATTAATATCGCAAGTTCCTTTGTAAGATACTCCAGCAGTATGTTATGATAAATCAATTTTCTTATTATCTGTTCGCCGACAACCAGTGGATTTAATTTTGCAAAAAACGCAGCAAGCTTTGGCATAACTTCAGTAGGAAAGATAATGTCAGAGAACAAAAACAAAGCCATTGCTGTAAAAGTGCTTACAAGTATTGATGTCTGTTTGTTTCTTATAAAATAGGCGATTGCCATTCCTAATAATGTGAAAATAGAGGTTATTAAAATAATTATTAACACTAACGGCAGAAAAACGTTTCTAATTTCAATATTAAATTTCAGATTTGCCATTAACAATAATATTCCCACTTGAAACATAATAACAATCATGTTTGTGATATACATTCCAATAACAAAGATGTATTCTCTGACAGGCACTAAAAAATTTCTGAAATAACTCTGCGAATTAATCTCGTTGAGGACATTGATATTCGAAAGCAGGATGCTGATGAACATTATGATAAATACAAGTATGACCGGAAAAACTAAATTCAGTTTGCTAAGATTCTTCAGGCCTTCAAATTTAGAATTTATTGGTTTGATTAGGCTTTTTGCCTGCGATTCATCTATACCGGCAAATTTAGCAATATTCTCGTCCAGTTTTTCCTTGATTTGGTTAAGTTCAATAAGCGCATTGTTTAATATTACAATATTCTCGTCTGTTTTTTGAATAGAAGTATCAATAAATATTTTCATCTCTTCCAGCATTGTAACTGTCGCGTTTATCTTTCCGCCAAGCTCATTGTTTGTTTTTTGAACTAATGCATCATAATCTTCCATAAGAACTTTTAACTCATTCATTTGCTTTTGCAGAACTTCAAGCTGCTCAAATGTCTCTGTCATATTATCAGTATTAATAAGACCGCTGATTATTGGTGTTGTTTCAATTATTGCTTTTATTTTTGGGCTGAGAAAAGTTGAATTTAAATTTTTCTTTACAATCTCAATTTGATGATTTAATACATTTATGCTGGTTATCAATATTTCTTTTTTATCATGCAGCTGGGTTACAGTCGAATTTATATCCTGCTGATTTTCATTATACGCTTGTTGGAGCACCAATGCTTCTTCATATACTGGATCCATTTCTTTTTTTATTTTTTCCAAACTGACCTTTGCTTCAGCAAGGTCATCTCTCATTTTAATTATATCTTCTATAAAATTATCAATTGTTGCTCTGGCCTCTTTCATGAAACCAACAGCGTCTTCAATATTATTCAGAATATTGGTTGTAGCTTCTAATGTAATCTGCTCAGAAGTTATTTCGATTTTACTCTTTATGTATTCAATAAGATATGATGCAAGATTATATCGTGTATTGTCATAATAAAATGTTATCTTGCCTGCTGCAGTATCTTTTCGGCTTGTCTTGAAATCATCAGAAAATAATGCGCAGACTTGGACATTGTCTAATTTCAGGTTAAAAATGCAGTTTTCTAATTTTTGGTAAACAACAATGTTAACATCTTCAGACGCAAGGGTAGAAGTAATCGCTGCAATATTTTGTGTATCTGAACTCTTGCTCACTACACCAATGTTAATATCATGAACCTTATCACCGCCTAATGCAAAACCGACGAGAAGAATTAAAATCAACGGTCCAATAACAAGCAATAACAGAGAGCTTGGGCTTCTTAAAACTATTTTAAGGTTCTTTAGGATTACGCTTAAAAGCACGAATAAATTTTTTAACATATTTGCACAACTTTTTATTTCTTTTAACTGTTTCCTAACTTCTTTTTTCCGCTCTCCATCTTATTTATCGTTCATAATCCTGTTTCTCGCTCACAATACGTTTGTGGGACGCAGTCCCCTGTCTCACTATTTATTTATTAGTAAGACGTTTGACGTTAGACGTAAGACGTGAGACAGTATTCAGCGAACATCATACGTCTAATGTCATACGTCAAACGTTTAACGTCAAATAGTTAATTCATGAGACAGGTGGCTGCGCCCATGAACGAAACGAACCACTTTTTTCTTATTCTTTCAACATTACTCCTCATTAATTATCTTCTCAAACATGTAAGTAAGATTTTTTAATGCGGGATATTTCTTTTTCAATTCACCCATAGTATATATTATTGTTTTGCCTTTGTTCAGCATGCAGATCTTGTTGCATTTTTCCTGTATAAAGTCCAATAAATGGCTTGATACAATAATAGTCTTTCCTTCTTTGTTGATTTTTTCTATAAGATCCCATACGCTTTTTCTTATGATTGGATCCAAGCCAGTAGTTGGCTCATCTAAAATCAGAATTTCAGGGTCATGAATAAGAGAAATTGCAAAGTCTAATCTTCTCTTCATTCCTCCAGAGATTCTTCCAGCTAATATTTTTTTGTTTCTTTCCAAGTCGACAAGATTTAATAAATAAGATGCCTGCTCTTTAAGCTTTTTTCTGGGAATATTATATAATCTTCCGTAATAGAACAGATTCTCTTCTATCGTCAGCTCCGGATAAAAACTATTATCTTGCGTGCAGAAGCCAATGGCTTTTCTTATCTTTCCTGTTTTTTTCGTTACATCTTCGCCATTAAATATAATCTGACCTTTGTCTATGCTGTGAAACCCAATTAATACTTTGAGCAGGGTGGTTTTTCCTTCGCCGCTTTTCCCGATTAATCCTACCAAGTCACCTTTGTTTACAGTTAAGTTTAGCCTGTTAAGTACCTTGTTTGCCTTAAATTGTTTTTCAACGTCAATTAATTTGAATAGTTCTGGCATTTTAACCTTTTTTAACTTTTTACTAATTCTTTTTGATATTAATTCAATTTTTGCTACAAACTTTCTTCCAATATTAATCCTATCTTTGCTACAAACTCTGTAGCATTATTAAATACTTCCAATAATCTTCTTTGAGTGTAAGTTTTAATTGCGGCATATCTAGCAACATGACTCTCTACTTTTGCATCTTCAAAATAATGTATATATTCATCCTCAAATATTTTGTATGATTGATTTAATAATTCTAAATCTTCTTTTTCTATTTTATCTGGCACTAATAAATGGCCTAATGCGATTTGTGCGGCGTCATGATCAGATACTTCATAACCTCTTGATAAAATTGCTGCTTTTGCAGCATAAAGCATAGAATAATAAGATATTGTTATTGCCCAATAATCCCAATATTGTTTTTGTGGTTGATCTTTACTAGGATTAATATCTTTATGATGCTTTGCAATAAGTAAACTATTCTCACCCTTTTTTAAAAATAATTTAATCTTAAACAAGTCATTAGAGGTCTTTATTCTGCCGTTTTTTAGATATTCTTTAAACAATTTTTTGTATTCTTCTTTTTCATATTTATTTGATTCCATTAAAAACACACCCCCAGAAACTCTCTGGATTATTCAAAATGATATTATGCTGTAATGCCTGTTTTCCAACATTTTCTTCTTCAGAGCTAAGCATATCTTTAAATTCTTTTTCTGTTATAAATATAGGATTAATATTTTTTTTATATAATATCTCGTATTTTGAAAAAGAAATGGTTTTCTTTCCGCTTTTATTTATAATCATTATATCAATATCGCTTTTCTCATTATATGTTTTTTTAGCATAGCTTCCGAACAAAACAATAATTTCTTTTGTATTTATCTCGTTGGTTATTTTCTTTATAATTGGCTGGTGTTTAAGGTAATCCTTTTTCTCTTCATCGGATGATACTATCAAGTGTGCCTTAATTATATTATTCTTAAGATTAAGCTGTATTGTTTTTGATTTGCCAACCTCTTTTATTATTAAGAGGTCATTCATTTCATTTATTGTCCGATGGAATGTAGCATAGGGTATTTTTAATATATTGCTTAATTCATGCATAGTATATGATTTCTTTATGTTTTTTCCAAGAAAATTAATGATTTTTAGCTTATTATCCATTTTTGGATAATATTATCCATATTTGATATATAAATGTTATGTATCAGTTTAATCTAAAACAGAAATAAAAGGTTCAATCAAACATCATCAAAACTCGGCGTCATTGATACAAAAGAAGCAATTATCATAATAATGAAGACAAGCATGAATGCAAATCCCCAGCTTAAGCTGATTCTTCCAGAATAAGTAAATATGGAACTAATTATCATACCTATTATTCCAGTAAGCAGTATGGATTGCGGTAAAGGTGCGTATTTTATCATAATTAATTACCTTGTTGTAACAGATTTAAATATTTTACTAATTCAACCATCAACCAAACTCAACAAACCTCAGCTTATCCACTTCTTTTCTCGCTTTATCAATATTTTTTACAAAATTATTTAAAAATTTCTCCATCTTTTCATAGCAAAGCTGCTTAATTTCGCCAGAGGTCATCTTTCCAGACTTGTATTCTTGGTATATCTTGTCTAATTCTTTGTCGTCCTCAACCAAATGCTGCTTAAGCAGCTCAAAGACCATACATTTCTCTACTTCTGCACCCAATCTGCGATGTTCTTCAAGTGTTGCTCTCCCGCCAGTAAATGCGCGCATTATTTTTTTCTTTACACTTGTCAGGTCTTCAGGCAGTTCAATACAGCTGTCAGGAGAAGATTTTGACATTTTTATTGCTCCGTTTAAGCTTGGTGTAAATTTATGATAGATTGAGCTTGGCGAGAAGAATTTTTCAGATTTACTCCTGCTGACAATGTCTCTTGTTAACCTTAAATGAGGATCTTGGTCAACACCAACAGGAATAATTCCGGGCATTCTTTCTTCTAATTGCGGATAGAGTATATCGCCTGCCTGTGTCAGCGCAGCAAATATTCTGCTTGGGTCTGCTTGGCCATAAATCGCCCTGAATTCATTCAGCGTTATTTTCTTTGCAAATTTATATGCAAGATGCATTACATCCTTGTTTTGCGACTGAAAATAAAATATAGTTTTTTTAGGATTTAAGCCAAGAGCTATCCATGCGGGAATATGAAACTCTTTTGCACGTTTTTGCGCTTCTTCCAATGTAATGCCGCGTGTTGATGCTGCCTCTAAATCTGCAACTAAAACATAGGTTTTTGCATTATGATCCTGAAAGTATTTTACCTGCTCAATAACCATTTTGTTGCCAAAATGCAGCCTTTCAGCAGAAGGCATAATTCCGCTAAGAACATAATATGGTTTTTTCTCTTTAATGCACATAGAAATTATTCCCAAATCTCTGCCTGAAAAAACAACATGCCTTCTCATTAATCTGTTAGGCTCAGGAAACAATGACTTGTCAAACTCCTCTAAACCAAAGTCTTTGATGAGTTTAACATAATCTTCCACTAAACCAGAACCCCAAGGATCAATTATTTTTTGCATTTATGTTAAACCTCGCAATAATATTAGTATATATGAAATAATATAATAATTAAGTTATAAGAATAAGGTTATTTAAAAAGTTTGTTTTGTAAAGTTGCTGTATATAGCAGGAAGTTTTATAAAAATTAGATATAGAGAGCTTTGAAAAACTCTTTTTTATGATATTTTTCAAAGCGGTTCTATTAAGGGTTTTGACTATTTGGATAGGTTATTCAAAACCCTCTATATAAAATTTACTTAACTTAAATAAATCATTAATCATTCACTTCCTTTTCACAAACAATCCGCACCAGCATCTGGAAATCATGCCTTTCTTTGGGTTTAGCCATGTTTCGTGCGTCTTGAAATTGCATGGGCATAATAACTCCACCTTTTTCTCAAAACTGCCGTCTCCTAGCCTGCATGGGCACAGTTTCAGGCCATGTTTCTTCTCTAATTTTAAGACGCCGTCTGCAAGGACCTCAACGTGTTTTTTGTCAGGGTTTAGCATGAAATCATTCTTTTCAGTGAATGTTTCCCAGACTTTTATTAATTCTTCTTTGTTCATTTTTCTTATTTATATAGAGAGCTTTGAATAACCTTTTTTTAAGGAGTTTTCAAAGCGGTTCTATTAAGGGTTTTGACTAATTTTATAGGTTACTCAAAACCCTCTATATCCTTTTTTCATAATTCTTTTTTTTGGACAATAGAAAATACTTTATCTTTCTATTTTTCATTTCATCTTCTTTATTCGTCTTCTTCATCCATTTTTTTTATTTTTTATTTAAATCCCATCACAAACTTCGCTTCTTTTTTCTCAATTTCTACATAAGCATTTTGTGCACTGCAAGTAGGACATATTGCTGGTCCAGCCATGCCATAATGAATATCATTGCAGACATTGCATCTCCAAAACTTTTTTTCTGCCATTTTTACACTTTTTTACACTTTTTTCTGTGTTAATAACATTCATACATTTTTATTAATTAAATGGAAAGCCTATAACAACTAATCCCAATATAGCATGAACTAAAACAGACAAAAGGAAGAACCACCAATAATAACAGTGATATTTGTAAAACCACATATATGTTTTAGAAGTGCTTAATTTAGGATATTTCATTATTCCGCATCTGCAGGAAAAAAAGATTAAAAAAAGGCCAACCAAGTTAGTTAGGCCTAATACAAATACAATTTTTGTTAATATTTCAGGGTTTGCCATTTTTTAATAAACTCGCATCTGTCTTAAAGGTTCATTTCTTTCCAACTAATATTCATCTACTGAACAACTATCGTTCCAGTCATATAAGGATGAGGCGCGCAATAATAATTGTATGTTCCAGCGTCATTAAATGTGTAGCTCCATTTTTCGCCTTTTTTCAATAATGGCGACTCAAAATAATCATCGTCAGAAACTACATTATGTTTAACATTATCTTCTTGGCTCCATGTAACTGTTGTGCCTTTTGTAACAGTCAAAGTTGCCTGGTTAAAGCCGAAGTTTTTTATTTCGACAAATTCTGTGCTTGCAACACTTGCTGAGTTTGTTGTTTCTACTTGTGCAGCATCTGGCGCTGTTTGTTCAGCTGAAGCATCTGCAGCAGGTGCATTTGTATCAACAGAAGCAGGTGTATTAGTATCCACATCAGCTGTTTCTGTAACTGTTTGTCCAACTTGTGTTTCTGCAGGCGGTGTTTGTTTAGCACAACCATACACTACTAATGCAAACAACATTAGAATTACTAAACCTAGTTTCATGTTTTTCATAGTTTCATCCTCCATTTAATGATTGTTTTATTCAATATTATATTTTAATACTATTAGATACTCTATTATTGTCTTAGCTTGTTTATATTTTTTCTGAATTATGCTTTTTGTGCTCACAACCAGTTCTAAGGCGCAGCCACACGTCCCATGAAAAGTTTTTTATATAACTTATAATCTAACAAAATGAATGACTGTAGGATATATGCCCGCATACATGTATATTATTTTTTCATTAGGTTTTATGATAATCACTCTTATTCCTTTATTCTTCTTTGAAGCGGTTATATCTTATTTTTTTCTTAGAAAATTTACTAATTTTCTATTTAATTTCAAAAGAATATTATTAATTTCTTTTATTGCTAACTTAATGTCTATATTAATGTTGTGTCTTTTGTATTTGTCGTCTATAAAGGGGTTAGACTTATATCCTCATAATTTTTTTGGGATTTGGATACAATTACTAATTATGACTACTTTAATTGAGACAATAGTGATCTACTTTTGGTTAAAAAAGAGTTTATCTTTAGATTTTATTAAATTACTCCTGTTTTCATTAATCATTAATTCAATTAGTTCTGCTCTTTTTTTTGCTGTAGTTTTTACATTAGGAAGGTATGTTTGAGGTTTATATGTTTCTTCACTTGAAAAATAATTTAGAAAAATTGTGAACATACCTAATTATGAAATCACATAAAACTCCACTTTTTCCTCATCACTGTTTCCATAGGCATCTGTGCACTTGACAATGAATGTGTTAAGGTTTTCTGGCAGATTATTCACATTCATTGTAAACACATTGTCATTCATTGTCGACACATTATTATCAATTGTGAACATCTCATCATTATTTTTAATCATATCCATATAACTCAGCGCAAATTCTTTCTTATATCTGCATCTTACATCTTTGCTTAGTGTTGTTTTCACAATTAATTTTGTATTCGTTGTTTTAACCTCGCCTTTAGGCAAAGTTTCAGTTATTTTTAATGGCTCAGATTTCTTCAGTGCATAAACATAACTTTCTTCATTTATATTTTGTTGGGTAACTTGGGTTGTTGGGCATTTGAATGAGATATTATATATCTTTTCGTATACCTTTTTTTCAGCTGCATCATTTTTTAAATTTTTCAAATCTTCAGTATTTTCTGCGTTAGTAAAATTTAACTTTATGTTTTCAATGCATTCATAGGTTCCAAGTGCTATGTTGCCTGTTTTCATACAAAAGGTTAATTCACCCTGTTTCTCCCCAACAGTATATGTGCAGCTATTAGGGTCGTCTTTAAACATGTGTAATTCTATTTCAGAGCTGTTTGAATTATTCACAACATACAATAAATGCTTGTCTTCAAACATAGATAATGATGAATAAATTTGGTTTGGCTCAGTAAAATTAAAGAAGTTATTCTGAGCAAGCTCATTATTACTATTTTTCTCTGCATTAAATTCATTATAAATCTTATTTTCTTCTCCAACTTCAGCGTAGAAATAATATTCCTTCACGCCAAAAGGATTGTCTTTGCATTTTATGTAAATTTGTGTCTCTTCATTCAGTGTTGACATTGTACTCGGTGTTGGAAATGAATTTACTGTTGGCGATGTACTCTGTGTCGACAATGTCGTCGAGCATTCATACGTTCCGCCAAATGCAGGCGACAGTTTGTATTCATTGCCTGTGCATTCAAAAGAGTACTCCATATCTACAAAATTCTTGTCTTCGTTATTCTTATAATCATAGTTGACATAATCATACCTGCATTCGCCTGGCTCGTCGAGATAAACAGAAACTTTCTGCTCATTAACATCATTGCCAATAAATGAATTATTCTCTGGAACTGCACCAACAATTAATGGAGCATTTTTGTCGTCGACACTTTTAGGTTTTATAGAAACCTCAATAAACATCGGCTCTGTGTTCTCATTCCCTGCCTCATCCATGCACTGCACAAACAACAAGTAGGTATTATTCTCAAATTTACTTAAGGATAAATTAATTAATGCCTTTACATTAGGAAGTTCTTCTTTATATCTTTCAATGAACTTTTTTATCATCTCAGTTATGGGATTAATTTTTTTTGTTATATCCTCTCCAGAAAATGTATTATATAATGCGATCGATGTTTTGTATTTTTCCTGATAATTATTGACCCGATTTACATGCTATTCAATAAGAATGGCCAAAGGCTCAGTGAAAGGCTGAGCAGGACAAGGGTTGTTGAGATGTACAGGTGGATGTAAGATGATCATTAGGTTTTTCTTCAAGATATTTTGCTATTCTTTTTTTGAGATCAATTTTGGTTTCCAACATGAGTTGTAGTGCTTCTTTGTATTTTTTGAGAACAAGGTATTTTCCTATTTCTTTGTTATTAGTAGAAAATCTTTGTTCTCCGAAATAATTAACATAATTTTTCTTTTCTTCAGGTTCTTGATTAATGTCTCGTACAGTAATAATAAAGGTATTTCCAAGATGGCTTCCTAGTACAACAGGTTCTTTGGCATATCCTAAAAAAGTAAGGTTTAGCTCTTTGCTTGAAAAT
>Ga0209343_10006849_pt1 | contig 13575 bp, 11 predicted proteins | sample RifCSPlowO2_02_FD_184026 | JGI IMG/M metagenome (GOLD analysis project Ga0209343, IMG submission 184026) | Groundwater microbial communities from Rifle, Colorado - Rifle CSP2_plank lowO2_0.2 (SPAdes) (version 2) | ecosystem: Environmental > Aquatic > Deep subsurface > Groundwater | place... | reverse complement strand
ACAGAGTGATTCGTGAGGGAGCGACGTTTTCGACTGCATTGTCAATCGACCCTAAGGATACTGGATTCGAAACATGGACGTCAGCCGGATGCAGGAGCACGCTGAGGCGACTTCCTGATGAGGGCTCCTCTGAGAACAGCTCTACGCATGCCCCCCTGCTCGCTCCTGTTCCCAGAAGCCCTGAAGGGCTTCAAATGCTCTTCGCTCAGCATCTTGAACTCTTGCAAGATCAGCCAGTTCGGGCACGGGCCGGAAGCCCGAAGAAGCTATCTCCACTTCTCGTCGAGCCACCAACCAAGCCTGACGCAAAGGTTGCCACTGTCGATCCCAGTGGGCGAAGGGGCGAGAGTCCGGCGACGATACCTTGCGCAGCACGTGGTGCATGACCGCTCCTGCGGTCCGACTTGGATCGTCCCATCGAACCGGAATACGCCACCCTGCGTCACGAACACCACCAACCCTTCCGACATCTGGGCCAACCACAGCTACGGGTGCACCGTCGACTGTGCCGAGCCCGAAGAGCTTGTGATCAATACGGTCACCTTCCTCAAACTGGCAATTTGAACTACTCATCGAGGATCTCCTTGTTCCTTGTTGTATGCAAGCGTCTAAACGGTCGTGTTGCAGGTGTTCAAACCATAAAGGCTGGTTGGGAGATCACGACCGGACTCACCACGTCTCGAATTTCACTAAGTCCCGCAACGAGCAGATCGTACTGTTCGGTTCGCCGCCCTTGATCCCATATGATCGGCAGCACTTTGCGGTATGGACTGCCACGTTTCAGGTAAAGACTGACGTCTTCACCAATCTGCGAGATCAGATCCTGCGGCGTGCTCTTCTCCCTCCAATACTTGACCTCTATCACTAGATGCAGCGACGGGATCACCAGGTCAGCCCGCGGCTTCTTCTGTCCCACCGAGGCGAGCCACTCTTCGTCGCGCAGGTCTGGCAACACCGGTGCGAGTACCGCGCACAGAAGATTCTGAAAATGGTACTCGTTTTCGACAGCCCACTTCTGCGCTGTCGAATTCGGCGTCTTCTTCTGATCTTCCCAGGTCCATCGGCGCAATCCGGATGGGAGCCGGCGAAGGAGGAAGCCCACATCTTCCAGACTCGGTGCGCGCAAATCTATCTGAGACGCGCCCTGCGCGAGAAAGCGAAAGGCCGCCAGGTCCAAGGCCGCCTGCTCAGGATCGTCGTAGACAACCAACTTCATGCGGCTAAGCAACTGCGACGCAAAGTCGTTGTCGGTCGCCGGCGAAGATCTCGCCAATCCACGTGCAACATAGATAGCCGCACACGCGCTAGCGGGCGCCAGTTGTAACTCATCGCGCAATCCCAACTCAGATCGCATCTTGATCATGCACAACAGCTCTTGGCGCCATCCAACTTCCGCAGACAGAAGCGGTTGGAGCTTGGCGAGGAGCAATGCGAACCATGTTCCAAACTTCTGCCACCGCTTGTCATCGTCAATCGCCACCAAACCGACTAGGACGCCGGTGTGCGCCAGCGGTTGCATCAGGCTGGCCATGGCCGTCTGCGAACCGCCGCTGCGCCCCGTCAGCCAATCCACGCCCTGCGCAAAAGAGTCTCGGCAGGCATCGCTCAACGTTGGATCGATGCTCAGTAAGAATCCCAAGGCAGCAACAGCATGAATTGACCGGCCGCCGCTCGCGATCTCCGCGCATAGCTCCCGCGCCACTGGCGCGCTTTGTTCAGAGGGTAACTCCTCGGCGAGCACCCAGTGATAGAAAGCTACCGCGAGCGGGCCTGCCCCCGTCAAGGTCTGGGCCTGGCCCGCTACGGCCTTCAGGGCTTCGTGCAAGATCGGATTGTCAGTGGTCACAGAAACCACCTCGTTGTTCCGATCTTGCCAAGCATCACGCTAGGACTCCACCGACTACCTAGGCGATCCAGCCGACCTAAGAGGCCCGCGACGAGGTCGGAGTAGTAGATGGTGACTGGCATCGCTGCCGGCAAGAAGCTGCGCCAAGAATGATTCGAAAACCAGTAGACCTGCTTCGTGAGATAGATGATGTCCGTGAACGTCGAATCACGATGCAGAGTCAACAGCAATGGCTTGGGCAAACCGTCCGTCGGTCGCTTGAGTTGTTGAGGCCCGGTTAGGGTCAACAAAGTCTCATTGTCGCCAACCTCCGCATAGAGGCCCCGTATCGGTGTTTTCTCTCCCCTTCCCTTTGTTCCGACAGAATCGTCGTCGAACAGGAGGTAGGGATGGTCTTGCTTGACATGCAGGAACGCGAACTGCAGATCGAACTCCGAGAATTCTTTGAGTGCAGCCTTGACAGACTCGATCTCTGTGTTGCGCATGGGTTTGAATGCGTGCACGATCACCCGAACAGAATCGCCCTTGATCCAGTTCATTTCGCTGCGCACGCGCTGGAGCGTTGCCTGCAACGAATCGGTCAGCGCCTCACCGTACTTCGCCATCGGCACGGCATTCGACAGGTTGGAGAGCAAATAGCCGCCATCACCGCGGAAGACGCTGGTGATACCGACGATCCTCTCCTTCTTTAAGAACCGTGACTCGCCGATCGCGGCGCTACCAAGGCCGATGACCACCTCGTGCGCGATCCCCTTATCTGACTTGATCAACCACGGAATTCCGCCGAGCTTGGCATAGACGGCGAGCGCGAGATTGCTCAATGTGTAAGCCAGGTTGCTGGGTGCCATCGCGAAGGTCTCGAAGGCGATGAACTGCGTGGGAATCTGGTTGGAGAGAAACGCTGCTTTGGCTACCAAATAGGGATTGCGTTGCGGTGGTAACTGTCGCGAATCTCTCTCGGTCTGCACCAGCGCCAGATGCCACGGCGTCCCTTCGGCGCCCATACGCACGGCCTTGGAAGCAGCCGCGTGGTACGCGTCTGCTGTGAAGCTGTCAGCCTCCACGAATGTCAGCGTGATGTCCTGCAGGCCGTAGATTCCGAGAAATCCTCTGCCGAACGGCAGCGACTTGCCGTCGACCGTCAACCCGTCCCGAAACTTCCGGAGGAATAGTTCGAATTGCCCGCGTCGCGCTCGATCACAGACCACACAGACGTTCGGCCGCGTCGGCGTGAACACATGCCTGCTGTAAGGCCCGAACTTTGTCAGTCCTACCGCCGCGCGCGTCTCTGACTTGAGCGTGCCGGCATCGAACACGTAAGTCGGTGTGCTGGCTTCCGCGAATCGCGGAAACGTCGCGCTATCTTTCTCGTTGATCAGGCTATCGATACTGACACTCAGCCCTTCTTGCAATTCGATGGCACCTATGCCTCGCACCCAGTCCGAAATCCGGGCGATGTGCTCCATCCTGGCACGCCCCCTGCTGTTCTCGAACACGATCTCATCGATCTTGCCCTGCGCCCTTCCGGAGGCGTTTCGCGTGAAGTGCTGCAACAAGTGCCGAATGTTTTCGGGCGAAGCCTCCAGATACAACTCGTCCAGGGGCAGCAACTCCTCAATATTCATGAACCGCTCAGACAGTCGTGCCTTACCGTCTGCGATGCCTCCAACTCGCCCGACAAGCCTGCGCTGGGGCAGCATGCGCGCATCTTCCACCGGCGTCTCGCGCTCGACCACCAAGCCATCCAGGCGGACGCCCTGTTCGCTCAATACCGCCAGGCTGGTCGCGCATGTTTTCTGGATTTCGATATCCCACAGCAGTCCAAGCAAGTCGGAACCTTGTAGCTTCAGGGATCGAATGGAGATCAAGACGCGAGACTGCAGGTGAACATGCTCATCAGCGTCCAGAAAACCCGTCGGCAATGTGCGACCCACCGTCGTGATCGGGTTGTAGCGGGCCACTGGCCGCCTGTTTGCACTCAGCAATGACACCAAACGCTGTTCAAGCAACGGCCGGATCAGCGAGGCGTGCTCGACCGCTGAGACATGCTTTTCCTTGCCGATGGGCGTCGCGTCGGGCGCAAGTGGTAACGCAACAATCTGATCTGCCCGACGGGTTACCGCAAACTGCGTTCGGTACTGGTCACGAAGCTCACGCAATTGCTGCGAATCCTTGAATGGCAGGGTCTGCAGTTGGATGGCATCGCCATGCACGAGCAACGGTGTGAAATTGAGCTGCAGTTGTCGTCCCATACCCCCTCCTATTTTTTCTTCAGCATCAGTTGGATCATCGCGAACAGACGATGGAAGAGGTAGTCGATATGGTCCACATCGATCACCGGCAGTTGGCTCACCTCGGAATGGCGGATCAAGTGGCTATTGCCAATCGAGTTCAACTCCTGCGCCTCCGCTTCCAGCCTGGCTCGCAATAGCGGCTCCGTTGCGGTGGCATCTAGGATGATCGTGATCGACCTCTTCTTGTCACGAGGGTCCGCGAGCGATTTGAGTCGCTCCCATACATCCCACAGCCGCTCCAGCGCTTCTCGTCGAACAAGGGGATTGCGGTCAGAAAACTTCGCTCGACACTCATCCAGCATGTTGTCAAGCGTGCGGTCCCCGGTATTGAAGGCCGTTCGCCTCAGTTCATCACCCAATACCAGCGGCAACACTCGAACAATGCGTCCAGTCGAGAGCATCTCGAAGGCAACGCCATTGCGCGAGAAAATGCGGTTGACGGTCGCTCGAAACTCGTCATGCCCCACTTGCTGATCAAAACTCAGATGGTGGTGACTGAAGAAGTCATGGTATTTGCCAGGGATTGGCTTCGCCACGGCGTCATGGACGAATTCGATGAAGTCCAAGACCAACAACGTTTCCGGCGCAAACGGCTCTCGTTGAGAGAAAAACCCCTCCTCCACTTCACGAGTGGTTTCAAGCGGCCACGCCAGACCGGGCATCTCCGCAACCACGCCCGCAGCCAGGGAATCGGAATCGCAACCGCAAACAGCCTGCCCATCTGGGCAACGCTCAGGGAACCGCAGTCCGAAGGCACCACTGTTGATCAGCCCCTGCACTAAGGCGACCACACCGGACCAAACCGTTGGTGAGATCACCTGCTCGGTTCGCGCTCTTGGACCGTTCTCCCGATCGCTGAAGTAGTCCGGCATCAGCGCACCTCCTTGTGCTCGATTGACGCGGCTATTGCCGGGTCGTTGATGAACCGTTCGCCATCGGCTGGCAGCGCATGGACGGCTTCTGGCAGCACGCTCACCTAGCCCACCTCCCGAATGGACGTGATCAGCGGCGACTCGTCTTCGTCGTAGGTCAAATGAATCTGTGTCTTAGCTCGCGTAACCCCGACATAGAAAAGTCGAGCTGCTTCTTCCAGTTGCTCGTCAGTCTTGTCGTAGCCGCTGGGGAACACGCCGTTCTCCAGCCCGACCATGACTACCGCCTGGAACTCCAGCCCTTTCGAACTGTGCAGTGTCATCAGATTGACCTGATCCGGACTCTTGCCCTGATTCCCAAATATCTCGACCGTGAATGTCTGCAAGGGCCCGCCTGCTGCCGCGGCCGTTATCAGCTCATCTAGGTTGTCTTTCTCGTCGGCGAGACCTGGCTCTTGCTGGAGCAAGTCATCCAGCACGTCGCGACGCAATGCTGAGAACCATCGATGCAAAGGCTGCGCACCGTCCCGTAGTGAGAACAAGGCCGCAATCAACTGCTTGCGTGCGGCCAGCAGTTCGGATTCACGCGTGACGGAGCGGCGTAACCGTCGCCAAGCTTTTAGCAGCTGTGAAAGAGGCACCGTCCCTGTCTGCCAGCCGCCGGCACACCATCGCGCTGCATCTGTGAGCCACTCTGTCAGGCGGGTGCGCTTGATCGGCGAGCCGTTGTCGAGCCGGAAATACCGCAAACCGAGGGCATCCGCCGCCTGCGCAATCGGCGTCCCCTCGTTAAGCGTGCGATACAGCAACGCAATATCCCCCGGGGTCCATGACGGATTTGCCGCGAGCAGCGCCGGCACCAGCGTCCCAAGCGCGTAGTCCGCCTGCTCGCGGATGTTGCACTCCAGACGGTGGATGAGGATTTCGCCGGTCCGCCCATCATGAGAACGAAATTCAGCTGGCTCCGGCAATAGCGCCATGGAAGCAGCGATGATGCGGTCCGCGCAGCGGTAGTTCAGCTTGAGTCTGATGGATTCCATCTGCGGGAGACGGGCCAATGCTCGCAACAAGCTTGGCTTAGCACCGGTGAATCCATAAATGGACTGGTCTGGATCCCCCACGGCAACTACCCTGGTGCCCGCCCGAAGCAATGCCAACACGATGCGGTGCAGGGGCAGACCGAGATCCTGATATTCGTCGATCACGATCACCGGATACTTGGCCTGAATGGCACGTCTGACCCATTCGTGCTTCTCGACAAGTTGCAGGCCGGCCAGGACCAATCCATCGAAATCGATCAGGCCGCTTTTTAGAAGCAATGCTTCGTAGGCCTCAACCACCGCTGTTTCGCGGGCGGGCCACGCGTGCCATTCGTCACTCCCCTTGTCCGGGATGGTGCGCCGCAGCTTGTCGCAGGCCATGCGAAACCAATTCGGCGCATTTCCCCCCAACTGCTCGCGATAGGCATCGGCAAAGAGCTTTCGCGCCTGCGCCGGCGAAGCCACGACGAGCGGATCCGGCACGTCGAGACTTGCCAGTGCGGCGTAGGGCAACACCAGCTCCGTCAGGCAAAAGGAGTGCACAGTGGAGAGCAAGAGACGATCGCCTTCATCCGCACCGAGCTTGCTCAGCCTTGATCGCAGTTCGCCAACGCAGGCATTGCTATAGGTGATGCACGCCAGCCGGCGTGGACGGTGTACGTCCTCAGCGAGCAGCCGGGCGATCTTGACGGTGATCGTCTTAGTCTTGCCGCTGCCGGGCCCGGCCAGAATGACGCAGTTCCCTGTCGATTGATACGCACGCCATTGATCCTCGTTCCCACGCAAATCTTCCGCGGCTGTGAGATGCGGGAACGCAGTGGAGATCATCCCAGCTTGGCCCTCAAATAGTCCAGCGCAGATTCGATGTACTCAGGACATACATCGACATCCTCCTCTATCAGTACCGACGCCAGCCGTTGCGCCATACGACCCTTGCCAATGGAGTCGATGTCCTTGAGGAATTGCGAGGGATCGAGCGAATCAGGATCGGTCGCGAGGCTCGCGAAGCGCGCGTGCATCTTCTTGTTGGTGGTGAGTTCCTTGATGGCTGTCAGGAAATGGTCCTCTGCCCCCGTTCGGAAAACATCGATCTCAAACGTGAATTCGTTCAAGAATACGCCATGTTTGGGCGCAAGCTCCATCACCTGAGCAAAGTTGCTTCCCTTCCAAACGTCGTCATCCAGAATGTGCTGCATGATCTGATTGACCACCCGGTTCTCGCCATAGCTGTCCGTAACGCCTGCCCCATCAGGGTCCGCGTCTTCCTGGCTCGTCACTTCATTCTTCGGGTCGTAATCCGTCAACACCACAAACGGGATATCGAGCCCCTTTGGCCCCAGCAATTGGACGTAAGGTGCGAAGTTGGTGCCGGCAATGGAGCAGACTGTGATGCCCATCGCATCAAAATCTAGACTCTCGTCATACAGCTTGGCCAGCGTCGGCAGCAGAAACTTCTCCGCATCGCCTTCCACCAGAATGACGCCCTTCGAGAAAAACAGTTCACCGCGCGTGACGTCGATATAGCGTTCCAGGTCCTCACGGTCGCTAGTATCGAGTTTGATGCCTTTGAGAGAGCGCCCAACGGTATGCCCTTTGCCAGCAATCTGGCGCAGGACAACCACATTGGCGAGCGGTGCCACGCTGGCCACGTTCGGCGAATGCGTTGTGAGCAGAATGCTGCGCGGCCCGGGTCCGGCTTGCTCGTCATCATGCGTTTGCAGGTAGTTCCGATAGATGAGCCGCTGTAAATGAGGATGCAGGTGGGCCTCGGGTTCCTCTATCGCCAGAAACGTGTGTTGACGCTCCCCCGCGTCCACCAGATATTGATGTTCCAGATGCTTCAGTGCAAGGTAAAGCACATTGGCGGAACCGAGACTGGCCTCTGCCACGCCGCGCTTGCCGCCGTCGATCATCATTTGCAGCGCGCGTAGCAAGCGGTCCGGCTCCGTAGGCGCGAAACCTAGTGCCGTTTCGACGGCATGCTTGTCTCCCACCATGGCGGTAAGTTGATTGTTGACCTGATCCACAACCCCTGCGAGTTCAGGTAGCGCAGCAATTTTTGAGGTGGTTTTATGAATCTCAGCGGCAATCGTGCTGAGTGCTTTCGCATCTATCGTCTTCGCGGCACGGTCCAGTAATGGGCGCAGTGGAGAGCGCGCCCAGCGCGCGAGGTCCGATTCGGCATCGCGCAGCGCAGGAAATAGATCTAGCGGCATCCAACGCCTTAGTTCGTAGCCAACCGTGTTGTCGGGGCGATCTCCGCCAAACAGAATGAATTCGTAGTCTGCCTCGCTGCGCGGCGCCCCCTCAAGCCCTGGCACGGGCTGGTAGCGATACGTGATTCGCGCCACCATCGGGGCTGGCCGCACGAGGTGATCCGCCAACACCGCCAGCAAATTCTCATCATCTTCGAAACCTCGAAACTCGACCGACACCTCAATCACGTCCTCGGCCTTTAACGGCCGCGCAAGCCCATCCCAGAAATCATCCAGGCGAAGTTTGCGCATCGAGTCGGGAAGTGCTGGATCAAGGATTAGTTGCAGCGCAAAAAGCAGATTGGTTTTTCCGACTTTGTTTTCGCCGAGCACGACGGCATGTTCGCCCAGGCGAACATCCAACAACTTGAAGTTGCGGAAATTCTTGATAACGATCCGACTTAGTCGCATGGGCATTTCCCGTTCTTTTGGCTTTAGGTTTTCTTCTCCGCACCGGAGATCGGGTGCACGTAAATGAGGCCCTTGGTTTGTGCCGCCTTCACCTTACGGTCGATCAGATCGCGAAAATTCAAGTGCCCTTCAAGCACAAGAATCAAATCTTCACCGTCAACGAAGAGCGTCTGAATCTCCTTACCCATGATCAGGCTCCGGACCACTTCGGCGCTGAAACCGTTGATCGAGACAAACAGGCCGCGTCCGTAGAGCTTGCCGGCCACCTTGCCAGCAAATTGGTAGACCGGCTCATTGCTTGCCGATTTTCCCTGCCATTTAGCCTCTATCAGATAGTGCTCTCCGTCGAACTTCACAGCACCATCGATCTGCTCGCCATGGACGCGAAATGCTTCTGTCGTCTCTAGGCGAGAGAGCCTGGCGAGCTCGGCCAAGATGCGTTCCAATGCATAGCCGCGCTGCTGTCTCGTTGTTTTGTTGGCCAGTAGGTCTAGGTATTCGGCACGCAGGTCTTCCAAGGCAACAGTCGGCTGCTGGCGCTCCGCCTCGTGGGTCGCTCGGCGCTCTCGATCCGACTTGATCCTGGCATCACGGATTTCCTGCAATTGTTTCAGGTGCTCGAGATTACCGGTCGCTACCGCGCGATCCAGCTTGCGCAGCTTATCAAAGTAATATGGGTCGAAGTGTGACCAAGCCAACAGTGACTGCAGCATGGCGCGAAACGGTCCAAGCCCGTTGTCAGGACGGGTGTTCAGCGTCTCGAAGAGCACGTCGATGATTTCGTGTCGCTTGAGGCCTGTCTCACCGTCGATCTGCAGGCCACCCACTTCGGACTTGGTGCATCCGTGCTTCTCAAAGAAGCCAACGATGTCTTTGCGTGGCCAGAACAAAGACAAGATACAGTCTTTCATGCAGCCCTTGATGTCGGCAGGAAAAACCATGTCGCTCCCTTTCATCAACCGATCCGCCCGAGGAGCTGATCGATAACATCGCTCGCTTGGCGCTGGCGCAACGCCCTCGCCTCGCGCTGCTCGGGCTCGTCGCTCTCGCCAAGTTCGAACTTGGCGACCGACACCGGGCCATCCTTGCGATACCCCTCTGTCTTTTCGTCCTGTGCGAAGCGGTTGCGTAGAATTGCCAGGGAGGCCTGGATCACTGCGCCGTGCTTGCCTGCCAGCTCTTTGCGGAAGGCGTCGGCGACGGCATCCGATCCCTCGGGCGCGTGCTCAATGCAATAGATCAGGTCGTGCGCATCCTTGCGCTCAAAACGCTGGTCGAAAGCAAACGACTTCAGGCAGGTGAAGCTGACCAGGTTGGCATGCTTCACCTTCTCGGTCGCCACGCCGTTGCCACCCAGCAGTTCGGCTTGGATCTCGGTGATCTGATGCAGGTCAAAAACGATGGCCGAGTGCGGGATGTTCAGCGCAGAGATCGTGCCCTCGGTCGGCAGCGGCTGCACCTTGCCGCCGGCGATGTCAGGCGCATCTGCGAGCAACTCCAGCACCATCAGAGCGCCGTGTTCGGTGCGCGCTTGCCAACGCCAGGAGAGTTTTTTTCCGGCATCATTTTCGGCGCGCTCGAAGCCCATTTTCTTAAAGTTGTCCTCCATCGTGTGATACGCCTCGGTGTCGGCCAGGATTTGCAGATCAATCACGATGTCAACATCCAGGGTGCCCGCATGGGCGGGAACTACCGGCGGCCGGGCAGCTACCAGGTACCTCGGGGTGAGACCGCCGACCAGGTATACCGAATCCTTCCACGGCCCCAACCCGCGCAGCAGCGTCACGAGGACGCGTTCGCAGTCGAGGGTGTACTGGTCGCTGTAGCCGTCAAGCGTTGCGGGTTTAGCCATCAGAAACCGATCCTTTCCTTGCGTAGGTGCTCGGCCATTTCCTTGGAGCGGCCTTCGCCGCGCAGAAGGTCGAGATAAACCTGGACCGGGCTGGCCAGCCAGATGCCACCAACTCGCTCGCGGAAAAGCAACTCGCCGGGCGACTTTGCTTCGATGATTGCCAGGTTGGCGCCTTCGTTGACCACGCGTGCGCCGAGGTCACCGATGGCGGCATCAGCGTTGGAGCCGATCAACAGCCGGATGCGCACCTGGGAAACACTGGAGAGGAATGGCGAATAGCGCTGCGCTGCGGCTTCGTGACTGATCGCGTACCCGGCATCGTGAGCGTCGAAGACTTCGCCGACCCGCTCCAGCAAGGTGTCCGGCTTCGTGGCCGGCACGTAGTAGCGGCGCAGGTTTGGCAACCGAATGGATGCGAGTTGCGTCCCCCAAGTATCCAGCAAGGCTGCAGGCTCGCGAAGGTGGCGTTCCTTGTTCGGCCCTTGCCCACGCGACACCACCCAGTCGAAACGCTCAAGCTCCGTCAGTACCTGCGAAGCGGTGGCCGGGGACACCAGCGCCTGTTGCGCCAGCTCCTTGACGCCGAACCAGTCCTGATGTTGGATCAGCAGGGCGTGAAGCACCTGCGCGCGTCGCCCGGAAAACAGGGATCGAACCGACTTTGCAAGGGTCTTGGGCGGCGGTTTGTCGATGTAGAGGTAAGCCCCCGGCGCAGGCAAATACAGGCTGCCGCCGCTGTCGTAGTACCCTACGCGCTCATCTCTCAGCAGTTCCTTCGCGCCCGGGGAAATGGACTCGGCGACCAGGAGCGACAGCGATTCTTTACCCTGCAGCCCTTTAGGCCGGCCGCGGCTGGCTTCCCGGAACTGCCAAATCACCTGCCGAACGTCTCGCGGATAGACGGCCTTCTTGACCTCAACGCGCAGGATGAAGGACTTGCCCGCTACCTGCAGGTCGATGTTGGCGTCATATCTGCGATCGCCGGCCAAGCCCGCAGGCTCCGAATGATCCAGGTCGGCCTGCACCTCCGGCAGTTCCCGAAGGGTGTCGAGAAACTGCGTGATCAACTGCCTTTCGGTCAGGGAAGACTCAAGCATCGTAGGTCGTTGGAGGTTGTTTACTGCTCAGTAAATAAGGCCATTTTAGCGGATATTCAGTGTTTTATGAATATTTACTGTTCAGCGAATAAGGCTATCACATTTTGGTGGCTACCGGGGGTCAGGAGCGCAATCTGAGTCGCTCGGGTGTCTCGGCTATTCGGCTTGGATCACTGACTCTGCGCCCCCGCAGGTGGGCTGGGCCCTCAGGAATCTGTCCGAACAGCTCCGACTGATCGGGCTTGAGGCCAGCTAACGCTTCCAGGTTTGCTCGCCGCCGTGCGTGTGTTCCAACGCATCGGTCGCCCGCTACATCAGAGCTTGAGCCCGCCTGTGCGCGGCGTCGCGAATTCGGATGGTTCCTGGCCAAGTGGAAACGCGACCACATACAGAATCGTGGCAGGCATCGGCTTGACGTCCGCATCGCTGCCGAACTTGAGCTGCACTTTGCGCTCTGCATGCCGCAGCGAAACCTGGAGCCGGAGCAGGTTATCGATATGGGCTTGCAGGGCATCGTAGATCTCGAATTTGCCGGACTCGTTGTACATGTCCGCGCAATCGCGGTACTCCCGAAAGTAGTCCACCAGTTCCGCGAAGGCCTGCTCGGCCTCCCTCCCCATCTCGAACGCCGGCTCAGAGAGGTCCATGTTGCTCGCCTCCGCCAGCTTGGCCAACTGGCGGCCGGTCGTCAGTGGCTGCGCTGCCAAGGTGACGTTCTCCCTTTCGAACTTTTCCTTTGCCGCCTTGATGGTCTCGTCCGAAGGAATCGAGAACGGCTTGCTGAATACGTCGATGTCCTCGAACTCGAAAGCCCGGGCGATGGCTCGCCGCGTGTCCAGACTGGCAGGCATCGCCTGCTCGACGCGCTGGATCGTTCGCACATTCAGACCCGACAGCTCAGCCAACTGCTCCTGCGACCAGTGGCGCATTTCGCGGAACATTCGCGTCAAGACAGCCAGCTCAGCGGGAGTCAGCAGCCGGGATTCGTGTGCTTTATCTTCGGTCGTCATAGGTGCTCCATAGATGGCGTTTCGATGCCGCTAGTATCGACAGGCACCCGAAATGGCAACACGACAGCAACACGACAATGATCCGACATCCCACATAGCGGACGACCAAGCCGACTTTCCCTTCCAACGTACAAAATCTGCGCAAGGAGTGTTGTCCCAGAGCAGCCCACAATGGCCCTTGCATGCCCATTCCAATATGGGGGTAGAAAGTAAGAAAGGGCCGCTAGGGCCCGTGTTTACTTGCTTAATGGCGGAGCGGACGGCTGCCGGAAGTGACAAAAATCGGACTGATAAGATTGCAGTTCGTAGCTAAGTTGAAACTGCTGACTCGCAACGCCTCATGACGACTCACAGCAGCCCAGGATTTCTGTGGGGTAAATCGTGGGGTGCGGCACCTACCCTAGGGCGCAATGTCCATGAAAATCAATAACTTGGAGCTCATCTCGAGCTTCAGGTCCAGAACATCGAATGAGGCCCGCCCGGCCCTGAATCAACCCATCTACAAGAAGCTGACGCCATGGACTATCCCGGAAACCTGTTTGTTGTCGCTGCACCCAGCGGGGCCGGAAAATCCAGCCTGGTCAAGGCCCTGATGGAGCTTGATGCGCGGGTGCAGCCGGCGGTGTCGCACACCACCCGGCCGCCGCGCGGACAGGAAAAGCATGGCCGCGAATACTTCTTCATTTCGCCCGAGGAGTTTGATGGCATGGTGCTGCGGGACTCCTTCCTGGAGTGGGCGCATGTGCATGGCCACCGCTACGGCACGTCGCGGCAGACGATCGAGGAACGCGTGGCGACCGGTGCCGATGTCATCCTGGAAATCGATTTTCAGGGCGCGATCAACATCAAGCGTATTTTCAACAACGCGGTGCTGATCTTCATCCTGCCGCCGAGCTGG
>Ga0209343_10006844_pt1 | contig 13577 bp, 10 predicted proteins | sample RifCSPlowO2_02_FD_184026 | JGI IMG/M metagenome (GOLD analysis project Ga0209343, IMG submission 184026) | Groundwater microbial communities from Rifle, Colorado - Rifle CSP2_plank lowO2_0.2 (SPAdes) (version 2) | ecosystem: Environmental > Aquatic > Deep subsurface > Groundwater | place... | reverse complement strand
CCCTCGATGATGAACCCTGCCGTGCCCGTTTCCCTCTCCCCAACCCTCTCCCGCAGGCGGGCGAGGGGGCAAACGAATCGCTACGCGAGTTTCACGTTAACGAAACCGAACTGCGCCACTGCGTGCTCAGCATTTTCGGGCAATGCCTGTTTTACCGTCATTCCCATCCGGTCTTGCAGCGCCTGCATCCGGAGATGCGCTATGACAACAAGGAAATCGAAGCAATTGCCCGCCATATCGCGGATTTTTCGCTTGCGGGCATCAGATACGTCTCCGAAAAAAAACCAACGCCCAAGGCGGAGCACCAGGCCGCATGATTTGCACAAAGGGTGGGCACGTTTTTGTGCCCACGCGGCTACCAATCCGCGTGGGCAGACGATAAAGCTGTCTGCCCACTCGTGTTATTTTGAGAACAAATTTACCCTGGTGTCGAGGTTCACATTCCTATTTTTTTATAATGGCTTACGTGCACTGATCACGCCGCGAATCTGGCCTACAGAATAACCGGTAGCGCGATCATTGGGGTAGTGCTCAGCGAGAACAGATTTGACCGCAAGACTGATCTGGTCTGCCGGGCCGTGGCAATTGAGGCACAGCGGTTGCACCGGCAGCGCCTTGACGTAGCGGTATTCATTGCCAACCATCTCACCCTTTTCCAGTTGGGCAGGCGACTCGCCAGAGGCAGCGCGCTTGTCGAAATCCTCGAGAGCAGCCTTTTCCCATTCATCGGGAATGGCACGCGCCTCGTTGCGCGCCTTGAGGCTAACCCGCTTGACCTTCCAGCCGGTCTCCTGGAATACCTTGCCAGCCATCTTCGGCGCCATGTCCTTGCAGACGGGAATCGCACCTTCCGGACCTGATTTGTTGATTTCTTCCTGCAGGGAGGCGAGCAACTTTGGCGGTATCGACATCGCTACCTTGCGCGCTTCGTCCAACAGGGCATCGTCGGCGGCATGGGTGAGCGTGGTAACAAACGGGGCAATTAGCGCCGCAGCTATTAATAATGTCTTCATGCAAATCTCCTTATGATGGTGGTTAGAAAAAAACTTTGAAACGCCAATGTCTCTTCATCCTGAGCCGGACAAACCGGAACCCAGGGTAAATTTGTTCTCAAAATAATTGTAGGGTGGGCAGACAGCTTTATCGTCTGCCCACGCGGATTGGTAGCCGCGTGGGCACAAAAACGTGCCCACCCCATCTGTTGATTTTAAACATAATTATTTGAAAAACAAATTAGCCTTGAGCCGGAACCAAATGCAGGATGCGAATGAACCGCATCGCTCGCATGCCAATTGATGCGGTTCGTGCCTCACCGCATCCTACTCCTTCTAAATTCTTGTCATTCTTTGAGATCATTTGGCTCGTAGAAGCTAATACTCGCACCAACTTTACCCATCGACGCGCAGGATAGGTAAAACATCCGATACTGTCTGTGCTAAAAGTCACATAGTTTTTTTGATATGTGCGAGGCCGCATCGAAGCCGCCTTCGCCCCGCCACTGCGCTCCGCCATGGATGATTCCGGCTGCGTCGCCGATAATTTACGGAGTGACAGTGACTTCGCTTTTTAACAGAAAAATTTCCAGCAGATCATTCAGAAAACGCTGCCCGAGTAGCGTCGGCGCGATGCGCCGGTGATCCCTCATAAGTAACCCGCGCCGCACTGCCTCATCCAGTTCCCGGCGAACAGCAAGCAGCGGCAGGCCAGCGCGTTCCTGGAATAATGCGCTGTCGAAACCCTCGTTCAGGCGCAACGCATTCATCATGAACTCGAAGGCGAGATCGGCGCGGGACACTTCATGCTCTTCCTGCAGCGGCGCACCTTGCGCCACCGCATCCAGGTAAGCCTGCGGCTGCTTGTGGCGCACCTGGCGGATGATATTGTCATGGAAGCTCAGCTTGCTGTGCGCCCCCGCGCCGATGCCCAGATAGTCGCCGAATTGCCAGTAGTTGAGGTTGTGCCGGGCGCGCCGGCCGGGCTGCGCGAAGGCGGATGTCTCGTAGTGCTGATAGCCGCCCGATGCCAGCAATGTCTCGATGCGCTGCTGCATGTCGCTGCTCGCGTCGTCGTCCGGCAACGGCGGCGGATTGCGATGGAACAGCGTATTCGGCTCCAGCGTCAGGTGATAGCAGGACAAATGCTGCGGCACGAAGGACAGCGCGGTGTGCACATCCTGCAACGCCTGCTCCGGCGTCTGCTGCGGCAGCGCGTACATCAGGTCGAGATTGATGTTGTCGAAATGTTGCTGCGCCATAACGATGGCACGTCTGGCTTCGTCGGCAGAGTGAATGCGCCCCAGCGCCTGCAGATGCACATCGCTGAAACTCTGGATGCCGAGCGACAGACGGTTCACGCCGGCATCGCGATAGGCGGCGAAACGCCCCGCTTCCGCCGTGCCGGGATTGGCCTCCAGCGTGATTTCCGCGCCAAGGTCAAGCGGCAGCAGCATGCGCACATTGCGCAGAATCTCCGCGATGCTCGCGCCGCTCAGCAGGCTGGGTGTGCCACCGCCGAAGAACACCGTATACACCTTGCGCCCCCAGATCTGCGGCAAGGCCAGTTCCAGATCGCCGATCAGCGCGGCGACATACTGCTTTTCGAGGGATGTGGAGAGCCTACCATCTCCCCCTCCCTCTCCCTGCAAGGGAGAGGGAGTGCGCGCCTCATGCGAATTGAAATCGCAGTACGGGCACTTGCGTACGCACCACGGAATGTGGATATACAGCGACAGCGGCGGCAAGGCCTGAAAGCTGACGGATTGCGTTTGGGGGGCGGATGGCTGAAGAGGGTGGATGGTCATGCGGGAATGAATCTGCGGTTTCCTTGGCCGGATTCTATCACTTGCGAAATCTCCCGACGGAAAATCGCGCCTTTGCCGGACACAACAGCGTGGCGTACAGGCGGCGCATTTGTTCACGCGTAAAAAAGCCGCCGGTGTTATCCGGCGGCTTTCTGTTTTCACTGCAATTTTAGAACTTCAAGGTTGCGCCGGCATAAATCGAACGCCCCATGCCGGGGACGGGGATGCCCCAAGGCATGTCGGCGGGGTTGATTGACATGGTCGATCCCTGCCCAGCGTAAGCACCGCCGAGTGGCAGGGCATAGAGCTTGTCGAACAGGTTCTCGACACCAAAGTCGACGCGTGCCTGCTTCCATGAATAGGTCGCACGCAAATTAACAAGGCCATAGCCCGGTGTTCTGATTTCATTGCGCGCATCGGAAAGCTGGCTCTTGGCCTTTGCGGCCACAAGCTCGATGCCATTGTCCCATCCACCAAGTTTCTGTGTAAGCGTAAGCTTGGCATTGAGCGGCATGATGTTGTAAAGGTCGTCACCCGTATCGCGGTTCTTGCCGTTGGTGTAAGTGAGCAAGCCCTTGATGCCGAGTTCGCCCACGCCGGTCTTGGCCAGTGGCATGCGGCCGGAGAGATCGAGGCCATAGAGCCGTGCCGACTGGTTGGCGTACTTGAGCACGGTGAACTGGTTCGTCTGCAACGGAGTGCGCGCGATGTTGAAACCAGCGGCTCCATTCCATTGCACGGCATCAATGTAATCGGTTACCCGTGTGTAATAAGGCGTGGCCTTGAACGCCCAACTGTTGTCTGCATCATGCTGGTCGAAGGTGACAGAAAGCGTATGCGCTTTTTCCGGTTTCAGATTGACGTCGCCGATATAGCCGTTGCCGTCGCCGACAAAATTGTTCATGATCGACATCATGTTTGCGGTAGACCATGTGTAGCGCTCGTACAGGTTCGGCGAGCGCACCTTGCGAGCAAAGCCGAATTCGATGTCGTTATTGGCGTTTGCCGTGTAACGCGCCAAGGCGCTCATATCCCAGTTGTTGTCGGTTTTGTCGCGGTTGGCATTGTTAAAGTTGGCAGCGTCCCTGATCTGGTTCGAACTCCCGCCCGCCACCACCGTCGGGAAGGTGGCTTGGTTGTAGCCGTGTACCATGCCGGCATTCGTGCTCACCCGCTCATAGCGCAGACCAAGCTGCGTCAGCCATTGCGGGTTCAGGTTCTTTTCCCATTCACCGAACAGAGCCGTGCGGTCGCGCTTGCCGTTGTTGATGTTCAAGAAAGGGTTTGGCCCCATCATCATCGCGCCAACTACGTTCGGCCACCAGTCGTCGAGGCGATAATTCTGGTATTCGCCGCCGACGCGCAGGAGATCCTGCTCGGTCAGGACGATGCTGGCCTTGACGGAGGCACCCGTGGTCTTGCCTTGGGTATTCATCGGCATGCCCTGGGATGTATTGCCAGCGGTATATAAGAATTTTTTGTCGGGGCCGAATTCCATGAAGTGGTCAACCTTATCGTGATAGGCTCGCGCTTCCAATGCACCCCAATCAAGTTGGCCGAGATAGCGCAGATTGAAGCTATTCTGGGTATTGCCCATCATGTCCATGCGCTGGTTCGGGTAAAGCTCATAAGGGATGTCCTGCAAGCCCAGTTTGGCTTCGACGATATGATTGCCGCCTTTCATCGCGAAACCCAAGGTGTGATTACGAGTCTTGTAAGCTGTCGAACCGACTTCGTCGAGTGGCAGGGTATGCCCGGTAACGCCGGTATCCGTTCTTGTCTTGAAATTACCACTCGCTTTGTAATTGCCGGATTCCGCAGTCGCGCCTGAGTAAGTCAGATTGATGGACTCGGTGGCATAGGTGGCGGAAAGGTTGCCGCCTTTCGCGTTGCCGTTGCTGCGGTAGAAAGCGCCAATCTCACCCTTGGTGAGGCTGCCCTGACCGGGGGCGGCGAACACCGGTGCAGGCGAATCGACGACGATGGAGCCGCCGATGCTATCGCCGCCGACGCTCACCGGTGTGATACCGGCATACACCTTGATGCTGCCAACGTTGGTTGGATCAATAGAGGAAAGCGGCGAATTCATGTGGTTCGGGCAGGAGGCAATGAAGTCTATGCCGTCGACCTTGACGCGCACACGGTCATCCGCCATGCCGTGAATCACGGGCAGGCTGGAAACACCGCCGGCACCGTAGAGGCTGATGCCGGGCTGGTCCTCAAGCAGTTTTGCCGTATCGCTGGTGGATGTGCGCAGATGGGTAATATTTCCTCCGCCGAGCGCTGAATCGCTCAAGGCGGGCAACGGCTGGATTTTCTCGCCAACCACCTCGACATCCGGCAAGGTGGCTTCTGTGGTTTCAGCCGCGAACGCGCCGGGCGCGAACGCCAGAGCGATACAAATGGTCATCCGTTTGAATTGCATTACTCGTCTCCTCTAAAAATTGTGCCCTGATTTTCGCCGAATAATCTTCTCCTGGGAATGCGGCATATTGTCGCACCCCTGTATTTGCTTGCTTTCAGCCAGATCCGCGCAAAAAATTCATCTCAACGGGCGTGGCAAGTAGTAGCCACTCCCTGTAATGAATTGCCATGCTCGCTCCCTCACCCCAACCCTCTCCCAAAGGGAGATGGAGCCAACGTGTCGCTGCGCGAGCTTCACGTTTAATGTCATAATTACGGCACACAATCACTTATACGGAGACTTATGACATGGCAAGAATGGTGCAATGCGTAAAACTGGGACGCGAGGCGGAAGGGCTGGATCGCCCGACCTACCCGGGCCCGCTGGGCCAGCGGATTTTTGAAAATGTTTCCAAGGAAGCCTGGCAGGGCTGGGTCAGGTTCCAGACCATGCTGGTGAACGAGAACCGCCTCAATCTCGCCGACGCGCAGGCGCGCAAGTTTCTGGCCCGGCAAATGGAGGATTATTTCTTCGGCGAAGGCACGGAAATGCCGCAGGGGTTCGTGCCCCCAAAAAGCTGATATCTCAACTTGGCAAAAAAATTCGCCCCGCAGCAATTCCTGAACCGCGAACTCGGCCAGCTTGAGTTCAACCGGCGTGTGCTGGCGCAAGCAGAAGATGCCACCATTCCGTTACTGGAACGGCTGAAATACCTGTGCATCGTCAGCAGCAATCTCGATGAATTTTTTGAAATCCGCGTGGCCGGGCTGAAGGAACAAATCAAACTGGGCAGTGTTGCTGCCGGCGCCGACGGCATGACCGCCAGGCAGACGCTCAATCTGGTGTGCGAACAGGCGCACCAACTGATCGAGCGGCAATACCAGTTATTTGATGCAGACCTCATTCCCGCGCTGGCCGCGCAGGGCATCAGTTTCCTGCGCCGCACCCACTGGAACGAGGCGCAGCAGGCCTGGGTCAGGGATTATTTCTTCCGCGAGGTGATGCCGGTATTGACCCCGATCGGACTGGACCCGGCACACCCGTTTCCGCGCGTGCTCAACAAGAGCCTGAACTTTGTCGTGGAACTGCAAGGCAAGGATGCGTTCGGCCGCAACCAGGTGCGCGCCATTGTTCAGGCGCCGCGCGTGTTGCCGCGCACCATCCTGATGCCGCCGGAAATCAGCGGCTGCGAACACGGCTTCGTATTTCTCTCCTCGGTTCTGCACGCGCATGTCGGGGAACTGTTCGCCGGCATGGAAGTGCTCGGCTGCCATCAGTTCCGCGTGACGCGCAACAGCAATCTGTTCGTGGACGAGGAAGAAATGAAAAACCTGCGTGTTGCCCTGCAGGGCGAATTGCCGCAACGCCATTTCGGCGATGCGGTGCGCCTCGAGGTGGCTGACACCTGCTCGCCGCCAATCGCCGAGATATTGCTCAAGGAATTCAACCTCAACACGGAAGATTTATACCGCGTGCATGGGCCGGTGAATCTGGTACGCCTGATGGAAATTCCCAATCTGGTGGCGCGCGACGATCTGAAATTTCCTGATTTTGTGCCCGGCGTGCCGCCGGTGATTCAGAAAAAGGGCGCGGACATGTTCAAGGCGATCCGCAAGGGCGACATCCTGCTGCACCATCCTTACCAGTCTTTCAACCCGGTCATTGATTTCATCCAGCAGGCCGCCAGCGATCCGGGCGTGGTCGCGATCAAACAAACCGTATACCGCACCGGCGCGGTTTCCGCGCTGATGGAAGCCCTGATCGGTGCGGCACAGCGCGGCAAGGAAGTGACCGTGGTGGTGGAGCTGATGGCGCGCTTCGACGAGGAGGCCAACATCAATTGGGCAACCCGTCTGGAACAGGTGGGGGCGCATGTGGTGTATGGAGTGGTCGGGCACAAGACCCATGCCAAGATGCTGATGGTGGTGCGCCGCGAGGATGGCAAGCTGCGCCGCTATGTGCATCTGGGCACCGGCAATTACCATCCGCGCACCGCGCGCCTCTATACCGACTTCGGCCTGTTTACCTGCAATGAGGAAATCTGCGCGGACGTGAATGAAGTGTTCGGCCAGCTCACCAGCCTCGGCAAGGCACGCAAACTGCACCACCTGTGGCAGTCGCCGTTCTCATTGCACAGCGAGGTGCTGAACGCCATCCAGAATGAAATCTACCTCGCCAAAGCGGGCAAGCGCGCCCATATCATCGCCAAGATGAACGCATTGCTGGAGCCGGAGACCATCAATGCGCTCTATGAAGCCTCGCAGGCAGGCGTGAAGGTCGAGTTGATCGTGCGCGGCGTCTGCGCATTACGCCCCGGCGTGAAGGGGCTATCGGAGAATATCCGGGTGCGTTCGGTAATCGGCCGATTTCTGGAGCACACGCGCATCTTCTATTTCCGCAATGACCTGAAACATAACGTGTATCTCGCCAGCGCAGACTGGATGGACCGCAACTTCTTCCGCCGCATCGAAGTGTGCTTCCCGCTACTCGACAAGAAACTCAAGAAGCGCGTGATTGACGAGGGGCTGAAAGCCTATCTGCAGGACAACCGTCAGGCCTGGGACATGGATGGCGAGGGGCATTACCGGCGCAAAAATGTCCGCCGTGCCAAACCGAAATGCGCGCAAAGCGAATTGCTCAGGCAACTCGCCTGCCTGCCGGACAAGACGTCCTGCTAACGCGAGTTTCGTTAATGTTTCTGCGGGCGGCCGGTCTTGATCTTTTCCAGCCCCGTCAGGGCGCGCTGCAACTGCGCCGAATTTAATCTGGCCAGCGCCTTCAATCCGGCGCGCAACACTTCGCTTTTCTTCACCGGCAAGCCGGCTTCCAGACAGATTTCCTTGATTTCGGCAATCTTCTGATACTCGCTCTGCGGCATGGTGAAACTGTCGCGCACTATTTTCACCTTGGGCGCTTTTTTTGGTTTCTTCGTCACGGTATCGGCCGCAGACTTTTCCACTGGCGGCTTTTTTGCAGTGTTCTTTGCCGCAGCCGCAACAGTCTTTTTGGTTGTCATGTCATCTCCTTAGGATTAAAGTGATGCCGACAGTGTATACGGGATATGTTGGCAAACGAAATGTAATATTTGGAGGCCATGGTGGATTTGATTCTGTGGCGGCATGCGGAAGCGGCGGACGGCACTCCCGATCACGCTCGCAAACTCACCGCAAAAGGCGTCAAACAGGCGGAGAAAATCGCGGCCTTGCTGCATCGGCATCTGCCCGATGACGCACGCATTCTGGTCAGCCCGACGACCCGCACGCAACAAACCGTTGCGGCGCTTACCAATCACTTTACCCTCGCTCCCGCCATTGCGCCCGGCGCTTCGGCTCAAGCCGTGTTGCAGGCGGCGCGCTGGCCGGACGCAGGCGGCACAGTACTGATAGTCGGCCACCAGCCGACGCTGGGCGAGGTTGCGGCGCAACTGATGGGCTGCAGCGATTATTCGTTAAGCATCAAAAAGGGCGCGTTATGGTGGTTCGGCCGGCGCGAGCGCGAAGAGTCGGCGCAAGCCACCTTGCGCCTGGTCATCACACCGGAATTTCTATGAGGAGGTCACCATGTTTGAATCTGCAGAGCTCGGCCACAAGATAGACAAGGACACCTATGACAAGGAAGTGCCGCCGTTGCGCGAGGCACTGCTGGAAGCACAGATAGACCTGGCAAAGCTAGCGAAATTCCCGGTCATCATTCTGGTGGGCGGCGTGGATGGCGCGGGGCGTGGTGAAACCGTCAACCTGCTCAACGAATGGATGGACCCGCGCTTCATCCAGACCCACGGCATGGGCGAACCGTCCGACGAGGAACTGGATCGCCCGATGATGTGGCGCTTCTGGCGCGAGCTGCCGCCCAAGGGCAGGATCGGCGTATTTCTCGGCTCCTGGTACACCTGGCCGATCATTAACCGGGTGGCAGGGCGCACCAAGACGGCCGATCTCGACCAGAGCCTGGAGCGCGCCCGGCGCCTGGAAAAAATGCTGACCGATGAAGGCGCGCTGATCCTCAAGTTCTGGATGCATCTGTCCAGGGACAAGCAGGAAAAACGCCTCAAGCTGCTCGAGAAAGACCCGAAAACCCGCTGGCGCGTCACGGAACGGGACTGGGAACATTACAAGCTGTACAACAAGTACCGCGTCGTGAGTGAAAGCGTGATCCGCCACACCAGCACGGCTGAAGCGCCGTGGACCATCGTCGAGGGTTTCGATGCGCGCTACCGCAGCCTGACCGTGGGCAAGATTATTCTGGACGCCATCCGCAAACGTCTGGATGAGGCCGGCAAGAAAGGAGGGGAGGTTTCCGCGCCACCGCCGCTTCCGTCAATTGACCAACTTGATATCCTGAAGACGCTGGATCTCAGCCAGAAAATCGACAAGAAGAATTTTCAGGCCGAACTGGAAAAATACCAGGGCAAGCTCGCGCTGTTAACACGCAGCCCGAAGTTCCGCGACATCACCGTCATCGCCATGTTTGAGGGCAACGATGCCGCCGGCAAGGGCGGCGCCATCCGCCGCATCACCAGCGCGCTGGATGCGCGCCAATATAATATCGTCCCGGTCGCGGCTCCCACCGAGGAAGAGCGCGCACAGCCTTACTTGTGGCGTTTCTGGCGGCACATTCCGCGGCGCGGTCGGGTGACGATTTTCGATCGTTCCTGGTATGGTCGCGTACTGGTTGAACGCGTTGAGGGCTTTTGCTCAAAGACCGACTGGATGCGCGCCTACAGCGAGATCAACGATTTCGAAGCGCAATTGGTGCGTCACAGGATCGTGGTGGTCAAGTTCTGGCTCTCCATCAGTAAAGATGAACAGCTCAGACGCTTCAAAGAGCGTGAAAAGATCGGCTTCAAGCGTTTCAAGATCACCGAAGAAGACTGGCGCAACCGCAAGAAATGGGATGAATACGAGCATGCCGTGTGCGACATGGTAGACCGCACCAGCACCGAAATTGCGCCGTGGACACTGGTGGAAGCCAACGACAAGAATTTTGCGCGCATCAAAATCCTGAAAACGCTATGCCGGCAAATCGAGGCGGCGATGGCTACGAAGAAAAAATAGGCGCGCATTCAGCCGGGGCATTGCGCAGGATTGATTCCGATGCCGGCGTAGCGCGGCATCTATCAGGGTGTCGCGCCTTCCCTGCCCCATGGTGCAACCTTCAACAGCAGCGCCATCCCGGGCAGCGCGAGCAGCGCGCACAGCAGAAAAAATCCGGTCCAGCCCATCGCTTCCACCAGCCAGCCGGTCGCGGCATTGGCGAAGGTGCGCGGCACCGCCATCAGGCTGGTGAACAGCGCGAACTGCGTGGCGGTATAGGCCGGGTGGGTGGTGCGCGCGATGAAGGCGACGAAGGCCACCGTGCCCAGCCCGACGCCCAATGCCTCCAGCCCGATGACCACTGCCAGCTGGGTGCGCTCCAACGCGCCAATCTCGCTGTGATAGCCGACGGAAGCCAGCCACGCAAAGCCGAAAATCGACACCAGTTGCACCACGCCGAACAGCCACAGCGCGCGGTTGATACCGATCTTCACCATCCACAACCCGCCCAGCATGCCGCCGATCACCGACGGCCACAGCCCGGCATTCTTGGCGATCAGGCCGATGTCGGATTTTGAAAAGCCCATGTCGAGATAGAACGGCGTCGCCAGCGCGGTGCACATGCTGTCGCCAAGCTTGTAGAACAGCAGGAACGCAAGGATCAGCAGCGCGCTGCCCCAGCCCTGCCGCGTAATGAATTCGTGGAACGGCTCGACCACCGCTTCGCGCAAGGTCTTGGGCGGCGCGGCGCGGTGCGGTTCGCTCACCAGCAGCGTCATCGCCACACCGGGCAGCATGAACAGCGCGGTGATGATGAACACCATGTTCCACGACAGGAAGTCGGCGAGAATCAGCGACAGCGAACCGGGCACCAGCCCGGCGATACGGTAGGCGTTGACATGTACCGCATTGCCCAGTCCCAGTTCGACATCGCTCAACAATTCACGGCGATAGGCATCCAGCACGATGTCCTGCGTGGCGCTCAATACCGCCAGCAGCGTGGCGATCCACGCAATGGCGGCAAGGTCGCTCTGCGGCGAGAACGCACCCATTGAAGCGATTACCGCCAGCAGCCCGAGTTGGGTAATCAGCATCCAGCCGCGCCGCCGCCCGAGCAGCGGCACGACATAACGATCCAGCAGCGGCGACCACAGGAACTTCCAGGTGTAGGGAAACTGGATCAGCGCGAACAGGCCGATGGTCTTGAGATCGACATGCTCGCTGCGCAGCCAGGCGGGTACGAGGTTGAACAGCAGATACAGCGGCAGCCCGGAGGCAAAGCCGGTAAACACGCAGATCAGCATGCGGCGGGTGAAGAGTTGCTGCCAGACAGACATAAGCGCCTTTTATCTAAATTCAGTTACAGCGCCGCCGCAATTTCCCTGAAGCTGTTCAACCCCGCCTCAAGGTTATCGATGATCTCACCCGCCAGTTCATCCGGCTCCGGCAGGTTGTCCAGATCGGCGAGGCTCTTATCTTTCAGCCAGAAAATATCCAGACTGGTCTTGTCGCGCGCGATGATCTGCTCGTAGCTGAATTTGCGCCAGCGGCCTTCCGGATTCGTGGCCTCGTTCCAGTTTTCCTTGCGCTCGTGGCGGTTCAGCGGGTTGTAGCAGGCGATGAACTCCTGCAAATCCTCGAAGCGCAGCGGTTTCTTTTTCAGCGTGTGGTGGATGTTGGTGCGGTAGTCGTAGTACCACACCTCCTTCGTCCACGGCTCCTTGCTGGCCGCGCGGTTGTCGAAGAACAGCACGTTCGCCTTCACGCCATTGGCGTAAAAGATGCCGGTGGGCAGGCGCAAAATCGTGTGTAGCTCTGTGGTCTCCAGCAGCTTCTTGCGCACCGTCTCCCCTGCCCCGCCCTCGAACAGCACATTGTCCGGCACCACCACTGCCGCGCGCCCGGTGGTTTTGAGCATCGTGCGGATATGCTGCACGAAGTTGAGCTGCTTGTTGGAGGTAGTCGCCCAGAAATCCTGGCGGTTGTAGGTCAGGTCGTCCTTCTCCTGCTCGCCTTCATCGTTGGTGAAACTCATCGCGCTCTTCTTGCCGAACGGCGGATTCGCCAGCACATAGTCGTAGCGTTTGCCGCCATCGGCCACCAGTGCGTCGATGGGCGACACCATGCTCTCGCCGTCAATCTCGCCGATGTTGTGCAAAAACATATTCATCAAGGCCAGGCGGCGTGTACCCGGCACAATCTCGTTACCGTGAAATGTCTCATACTTGAGAAACGCCTTCTGCGTCTTATCCATCTGGTGCGCCGTCACCAGAAAATCATAAGCCGCCAGAAAAAAACCGCCCGTGCCGCAGGCCGGATCGGCGATGGTCTTGTTCGGTTCCGGGCGCACGCATTCCACCATCGCGCGGATCAAGGCGCGCGGCGTGAAGTATTGCCCAGCGCCGGACTTGGTGTCTTCAGCGTTGCGTTCCAGCAAGCCCTCGTAGATGTCGCCCTTCACATCCGCGCCCATCGTCACCCACTGCGTTTCGTTCACCATGTCGATCAGGCGATACAGCTTGGCCGGGTCTTGAATCTTGTTTTGCGCCTTGGTGAAAATCGTCCCCAGCATCCCCGGCTTGTTGCCCAGCTCGCGCAACAGCGTCACGTAATGCACCTCCAGCTCCGCACCACGCTTGGCCTTCAGGCTCTGCCAGTTGTACTCGGCGGGGATGCCCACCTTGCGGCTATACGGCGGCTGGCTGTATTCATCCGCCATTTTCAGGAAGATCAGATAAGTGAGCTGCTCCAGATAATCGCCATAACCCACCCCGTCGTCGCGCAACGTGGTGCAGAAACTCCAGACTTTGGAAACGATGGATGCGGTTGCGTTCATGCTTTAGCCTCGAATCAGGTTCATGATCAGGTGAATCATCAGTTGCTTCTGCGCCGGGTCGCTTTGCGCCACCAGCAAGGCAATCGCCGCCAGCGCATTGTCGTTGATCTTCAGCTCGCCGTCGGATTTCAGGTGATGCTGGTTACGCTGTAAAAACCAGATAAACAAAAATGCGCCGATGCGTTTGTTGCCATCCGAAAATGGATGGTTCTTGATGACGAAATACAGCAGATGCGCGCCTTGTTCCTCAATGCTGGGATACACGAACTCCCCGCCAAACGACTGTAAAATATTGCCGAGGATGCCCGCGAAACTGTCGTCCTTTTGGTTGCCGAACAAGGCCGAAGCTTCACCCTTGCCGATCAAATCCGCCTTCAGCGCGGCAATGCCCGCCAGTGCCTCATCCTCGCGGATTTCATAACGGATCGTCGTCGCAAAATCGCCCAGCGGTAGCCGCTCGCTGTCGAACTGGTTGAGCAGCACAAAGGTGCGGGTGTAGCCCGC
>Ga0209343_10006834_pt1 | contig 13591 bp, 10 predicted proteins | sample RifCSPlowO2_02_FD_184026 | JGI IMG/M metagenome (GOLD analysis project Ga0209343, IMG submission 184026) | Groundwater microbial communities from Rifle, Colorado - Rifle CSP2_plank lowO2_0.2 (SPAdes) (version 2) | ecosystem: Environmental > Aquatic > Deep subsurface > Groundwater | place... | reverse complement strand
TAGACCTCGTTTTGCCAGTGGTTCTCGCCGGCAAGCCCCAGCGACTCCATGGCTTTAATATAGACCTCTGGCGCGATGTGGTGATGCACATCGATACGCCGTGGCGAGGGCTTGGCGGGGGCACGCCTGGCCTTGGCTTTGCTCTTAGCCGGCGATTTGCGCGCAGCGGCGGCGCGTTTGGCCGCGGTCTCGCGCACCGCGAACGCGGCGCGCGTTCCAGGCAGTGGCGGGCAGCACGAGCACCAGAAGCCGCCCTGCCAGGGATTGGGGAGGGAACACGACATGGCTGGGATCATGGAATCACCTTTTCGTTATTGGTCGGACGGATTTTGAACGTAATATCATGCGGGCGCGCGTTTTCTTCATTTGCCCGGCCGCTGCGCCCACCAGCGCCGCAGGTGTGCGTTGATCGGCGCGGCCTGATATATCTGCGGATAAGAAAACTCCGGCGTTCCGCTTTTCTTCCTCTCGCGAAAATCGCGCAATTCCCATTCCCGCACCAGCGCTTCGGCCTTGCTGAATGCCTCCTCGAACGAACCGCTCTTGGGCAGCGATTCCTTGAAATAGGCGCGGCCGAAATAGGTGAAGTCGCGATCATCCTCGCAACCAAAGGATGGCCGGTCCTGGCGTGCCGCGGCAATCACCAGTGTGCGCTCGTCCTTCAGGTGCTCGATGAAGCCCCCCGCATAGCAGGCGGATATGACGATAACCTTCCAGAGGATGCCCGACTCGCGCAGCAGCCCCCCCAGCTCCCGCGCCGGCAGACTGCGCAGGCCCATGTTGTTCTGGCTCAGTACCAGCTCATGCTCTTTTGAACCGTGGCTGGTGAGAAACAGGAACAGAATGTCCTGTTCGCGGTCCATCCTCGCCGCAATCGCCTTGAGCGATTCGCGAATGCTGGTGATGGTGGCCATGGGCATCTCGGTCACGGTGGTGCGGCTGTTCACCAGCGCAAGCGAACGGTTGCGCGTGCCAAATCCGCTGTCGAACTGATCGCGGACGAACGCCGCTTCGCGGCGAAACACCTCCTGCGTTCCGTCTCCGCCCAATGCCAGCATGTACATGTTGATGCGTCCGGGAACGCGCGGCGCCAAGCTGCTGAGCGCGCGTTGCAGCACCGATTGCTGCGAGTACAGCGCCAGCTCCACGTTGCGCATCGCCAGCTGCCGCGCCGCCTCGTCCTCGAACCGGCCCTCCCGCCAGATTCCGCGGTCCTCGGTGCGGCCATCGTCGCGGGGCCTGGCGTAGCTGAGCACGCCCTCCCCATCGTACTGGCCGTTGGCGAAGCTGCCGCTGTACTGATCGCCATTGGCCATGCGCAAGCTGCCCTTGCCATGGAAGCGCCAGGCGCGGAACTCGCCCTCATAAACGAAGCCGGCTTTGCCGCGCAGGCGTCCGCGCCCGCTCAAATTGCCGTTGGTAAACTCCCCCTCGAAGACATTGCCTTCGTTATCGGTAAACCTGCCCGGGCCGTTGCCGCGCCAGCGGACGAAGCTCCCCTCGTGAGTAGCGCCATCCGCACGGGTGTAGATGCCCTTGCCGGTGAAATTACCCTCGGCAAATTCACCCTCGAAGCTTTCACCCTGGCCGGTGTCCAGGCGACCTTGGCCCGAGTAATGACCCTTGGCGAATTCGCCGCGGTATTTGCGCCCGTCTTTATAGCTCAGCGTCCCGCGGCCGCGGTATTCGCCATTCACGAAATCGCCCTGGTAGACGTCGCCATTGGCCAATTCGAGCCGGCCGCTTCCATGATAGAGGTCGAGTTTGAAATCCCCTGCGTAGACTGAACCATCGCGCATCTGCAGGCGGCCCAGACCGTCCATCACGCCATTGCGGAATTCGCCGTCGTAGATGTCGCCATTGCGAAAACGCATCACACCCTGCCCGGAAATCAGGCCTTGGTTCATCTCTCCCACGTAGCGCGCGCCATTGGCCCATTCGATGCGGCCCTTGCCATGCAGCTTGCCGTCCTTGAGCGTGCCGAAATAGCGTCCGCCATCGGAGGTCAGCGCATCGGGGCGAAGCTCCTGCGCCAGGACCAGAGCCGGCCACGCGATACAAAGCGCCGCCAGCGGCGCAACCCATCGCAAACTTACCGGCACCGGCTCACTCTCCGACCGGCACGAACAGGGATTCAATCGCCGGTGCCGCGGCAATCAGGCCCTGCTCGGCCATAAAGGTGACCAGCGCCTGCAGCGTCTTGCGGTTGCCCTCGACGCCATAAGGCCAGTAGTCATCGCCGAACAGCTCGTTGATTTCCGCGACGTCGCAGGACAGCCAGGGCAGCATGTAGCGCAGCGTATCGCCGCGCAGACGCTCGATGGCGCGCTTCTTGGATTCGTTGAACACATCGAACAGGCTCTTGGCGATGAAAGGGTGCTCCTGGTGGAGCGCGCGGCGTATCACCACCAGATGCATGATCGGGAAGATGCCGGTGCGGCGGTAGTAGTCTTTCTCGACGCTGCGATAGTCGGGAAACAGGCGCTGAACGCTAGGGTTGTGGCGCATCGAATTCGGCAGGGCCGTTCCGATCATGCCGGCAATCTCGCCCTGGTCGATCAAATCGCTGAGCGAGCGCCCGGCCGGATCGGTCGCCACACGCGCCGGCCGCACCATCGGCACCGCCGCGGGCTCCCCATGGCTGCCGTCATGATTGACCGCGCCCTGCACCCAGTCGATGCTGGACAGGTCCACGCCGTAGTCGTGCTGCAGGTGCCCGCGCTGCCACACCGCGGCGGTCATGGTGTGGAGCGGCACACCGATGCGCTTGCCCTCGAAATCCTTGGGCAAAAGAACACCCGAGTCGATGTTGATGCTGATGAAGCTGTGCCGGAACATGCGCGAGGGAAACACCGGAATCGCCACGAACGGGCAGTTGCCTGCGCACAGATGGCTGATGTACTCGGAACTCGACATTTCGGCGACGTCATACTCCTGGCGCGCGCCCATGCGATCGAAAATATCGCGCACCGAATCCATGGCGATGTAATTCAGATCGATTCCCTCGGGCTCGACTTCCCGCGTGTAGAGCGAAAGCATGCGGTCGTAAAGGCCGCAGGCAAAGGTCACTGGAATTTTGGGCATGAAGTTTTCCACCTGAAATGCCGGGCCGCCAGGTACTGGAGCGTCGAATTCTACGCCGGGATGACGTACGCCGAATGCCGTGTGCGAGGATCCGCGGCTTGAGGTTTAATGCGTGCTCACATTCGCTTTTTGGCAGCAAAGGAATTCACCATGGCTACGCCGGTACAACTGCCCATGCTGGAGGTCATCACCCTCGAAGTCGCCAAAAAAATCATCGACGCGGCCATTGCCAAGGCGCACGAACTGAAGATCCGCCCGATGAGTTTCATCGTGCTCGATGGCGGCGGCCAGGTGGTCTGCTATAACCGCGAGGATTTTTCGGGAATTCTGCGCTTCGAGATTGCCTATGGCAAAGCCTATGGCGCCCTGGGCATGAACCGCTCCAGCCGCGCCATTCACATGATGCAAGCGCGCGCCCCGGATTTCATCGCCTCGGTGATGACAGCCTCGCAAGGCAAATTGATCTCCTCCCCCGGCGGCGTTCTGATCCGCAACGCCAGCAAGCGCATCATCGGCGCGGTGGGCTCCACCGGCGACGGCGTGGACGCCGATGAAGCCTGCGCGATTCACGGCATCCATGCGGTGGGCCTGCTGCCCGATCCGGCCGAGGCGGTGCCGGGGCCGTACCAGCCACCAATGAATTAACGTAACAGGAGCCACCATGGCCATACGTCTGCTGATTGCCTCGAAAGTCAAACCCGGGCAGGGCAAAGCCTACGCGCAAGCGTTTGCCCATATCGAAAAGGAAACCCAGAGCGAGCCCGGCTGCGAGCAGTACGAGCTGTTCCAGAGCGTGCAGAACCCGGACAAACTGGTGCTGATGGAGCGCTGGACCGACCAGGCTTCGCTCGATGCGCACATGGAGATTATGAAAAAGCGCGACATGAGCGCGCACTCCGCCATGCGCGCCGAGCCGCCCTCGCGCGAACGCTACGAGGTCTGATCAGACGTAAAAACCGCCCGGAACCATAGCGGGCTCCAGGCGGCAACGCACAAAAGGCAGGCTGCCGCTATCTTCAATCTGCCGGACTCTCGGGCAGCCGGCACACAGGTCAATATCGGTGTCCTGATGGCGTATCGGGCAGAACACCCGGCCGTTATCGATGATCAGTCGGTCCGTCGGGGTACGCAAGAAATTGAACATGATTCTCTCCCTCTCTGGCCACGGCTTGCCGCCAACCGGCGGCAAATTTCCATGGCCAGTCCAATATTGCGACGCCCCATCCCGTGAGTCTTGACATGGATCAAGAGGCGGCACGATCCCCGGGCCGGGGTTACTCATTGAGAAACACATTTACCATCCCCACAGCAGGCTGGCGCCGCCTCAGTTCGCCGGAAGTGCCGGCAAATTAAACAGGCGCTGGGCGTTGCGATAGGCGATGTTGTCGGCGAGTTCCGGCGGCAACTGATCGAGCAGGATGCGGAAATTGGCCAAAGCACCCTCCTGCGGTCCACGCTGCACCCCGACGCCGTGGAAAACGTCGCTGCCCAGCACAAAGCGCTCCGGGAACGCTTTGAACAGTTCCAGCCAGAACGGCTTCAATTTCAATTCCCCGTCCAATGCAAACGAGGGCGGCGGCGCCCCGACCGTCAACCGCACGCTCATGTATAAATTGGGGTGCCGCTCGAGCAGGCCGCGCTGCACCTGAGGGTTTCGGGTCCGCAGTGGATCATTTCCGGCATGCGCCCAGATGATTTTGGCGTCCCGGTTATAAGCGAGAAGGCGCTCGAAAGCGGCCTGGTTGCCCTGGAGCCGCGCCGGGTTGCTCGGGTTTAAATTGGGAAACTTGGGCAGATCCATATCCTCCGGCACCAGATCGATATGCAGGTCGATGGGCAGCTTGAGTGCAGCCGCGACATCCGCCAGTACCAGCATCAACGGGTGATCGGGCGGGGATGCCTGGTAAGCATGCTGCTCTCCCATCCCGCGCAAGGAAAGATGGCTCACCGTAAGCTCGCCAAATGCGACGATGCCGTTGTTCCTGGCAAGCGCCTGTGCCCGCTCGCGAAAGCGCCCGCGGTCAGCGTCAGTCACCGATTGCGGATTGGCATCGCCAATGTGGGCATTGAGGCCACCGCCACCGCCAGCGACCGAGAAGCGGCCCGCGTACCTGTCCGTCAGGCCCCGCAAATCATCTGCTTCATAACCAAATCGCGAACCCGGCGGACGTGGCGGCGACATCAGAATCGTGTGGGTTATGCCGAATTTCCGCATTCGCTCCACTGTTGCTTCGATTGCGGCGCCGGTAAGACTTTGCAGTTCAATATGGGCGTGCGTATCGATGATTGCGCGATCCGCGGCCATCGTGCCGGTGGCCGCGCCCCACAGCACAAAGCAGATTGCGGCAATTACCCTTACCATTGTTGAAACGCAATCAAGCTACGCTGCCGCCGGCTACTCACTCAGCATCACGTTGATCACGACACTCTTGCCCTCGCTCATGGCGGCATTGCCCTCCTTCAGCGCAGCCTTCAGTTGATCCAGCGTCTCGACGCGGAAGCCGACGCCGCCAAACAGATTGGGCAGATCCTCGAAGGCGAATCCGTTGATCGGCTCGCCGAGGAACAGCTTGTGCTTCGCGCCGGCCCCGTCCGGATAGTAAGAAAGCTGGTTCTCGCGCATCGCGCGGTAGCCCTTGTTGTTGTAGACCACGGCCATGGTCGGCAGGTTTTCGTCACGCGCGAATCCCAGGCCCTGCACCGCGGGGTTGTAAAGGTAGGCGCCGTCGCCGATCAGCGTAACGACCGGCTGCTTGGGGCGCGCCAGCTTGACGCCCAGCGCTAACCCTAAGCCCTGCCCCAGGCCCGAGCGCAGCGCAATGTAGCTTTGCGGTCCCTTGTGGCCGACGTGGCGCTTGTTGATGCCGCCGTGCACGGTGGTCTCGTCCAGGTAAATGGTATCGGCGGGCAGCACCTCGGCCAGGGTCGCGCACAGGGCGACCGGCCGGATGCCCGGTTTCGCGCGCGCATCGGCTTCGGCGGCGCGGTAGCGCTGCATCAGTTTGTCATGCGCCGCGGACCAGCGCGCGCGTCGCTCGGCCACCTTGGTGGCATCCGGTTTGGCGGCGCGTGCCGCCGCTGACAGCAGCTTCAGGCTTGTCGGCACGTCCCCACCGAGATAAACGTCGGTCTGCAGGTTCTGATAGGCCATGTGCAGTTTCAACGGGCTTTCATCCATGGTCACCACCCTGGCGCTGATCGGCCCCATGTTCGGCGGATACCAGGGATTGCGGCTGCGCATGACCAGCACCAGGTCGGCCTGTTTCAGCAGCGAGCCGGTCTCGAAGCCCTGGTACAAGGGGTGATCCTTGGGAAAATTGTTCACATCCGAGTTATTGCTCTCCACCACGGGAATGGCAAGCAACTCCGCCAGTTCCACCAGCGCGTTGTAGCCCTCGGCGCTGCGGCCAACCGAGGCGGCCGTGATCACCGGGTTCTTCGCCGCGGCGATCATGCCAATGACCTTTTCAATGTCGGCATCCGCGGGACGCAGCTTCGCAGGCGCAGGCACCTGCCGCGTCTTCGCCGGGGGCACCCATTTGCCCATCATGACCTCGATGGGCACATCCAGATACGCCGGTCCCGGAGGATTTGCCATCGCAATCTCGCCGGTGCGCGCCACCATTTCATAGATGTTGGCGCTGCTCGATGCCTGATGCGCCCACTTGACCACCGGGTCGATGGCGCGCGGCATGCCGCCCATGGCATTGTGATTGTTGTACCACTGCGCGCCCGGATCGAAATTCTCCTGGTCGCCAAAGGTGGAGGATTCGCCGGACATGATGAGCATCGGCAGATCGTTAATGCGCGCGCCATGAATGCCCACAGCGCCCTGCAAGAGGCCCACGCCCGCGTGCAACAGCACCACCTGCATATTCCCGGTCATGGCCGTGTAGCCCATCGCAATATTGACGGCGAGGGTCTCGTGGCCGCAGGAAAGATAGCCCGGACCTTTCACGCCATTGATCTTCTGGCGGCCCAGGGCCTCCCATACCGAGCCCCAGTCCGAACCGGGCGATGTAATGATGTAATCCGAACCCAGATCGCGGCACGCCTGAAGAATCGCTTCGCCGCCGTCCATGACCACGCTTTTATCCATTAGGTTTCCTGTTCAATTCACTGTTGTTATCAAACCACCATACTTCATCAATCCGCCTTCGCGCCCGATGCCTTGACGATCGGCGCCCATTTGGCAATCTCGGTTCTGATATAGGCATCGAATTCCTCAGGCGTGCTGCCCACCGGGTCGAGGCCAATATCCGTCATGCGTGCGCGAAATTGCGGCTGCCTGAGCAATGCGACCACATCGGCATTGATCTTGCGCACGATATTCCGCGGCGTCGCCGCCGGCACCACCATGCCGTTGACGCTGCGCACATCGAACCCGGGCAGGGTTTCGGCGATCGTCGGCAGGTCGGGCGCGGTCGGCGCGCGCGCCGGGCTTGCCACGGCAATCGCGCGCAGCTTGCCGGATTTTATGTAGGTTTCGGAGGAATACAGCGGATTGAACATGAATGGGATGCGCCCCGCGATCACATCCAGGAACGCCGGTCCTCCGCCCTTGTAGGGAATGTGCAGAATATTCACGCCTGCCGTGGTCTTGAGCAACTCCCCGGCCAGGTGCATCGAGCTGCCGGTGCCCGCCGAGGCGTAACTCATCTTGCCCGGATTTTTCTTCGCCAGCGCGATGATATCGGCGATAGTTTTTGCTTCGAAGCCCGGATAGGCGAGCAGCACCAGGTGAGTGGTGGAGTTGAGCACCACGCCCGATAAATCACGGACGGTATCGAAAGGCAGCTTGGCATGCAGGCTGGGGTTGATCATATGAGCCGTGGCCACCATGGCGATGGTGTAGCCGTCCGCAGGCGATTTCGCCACGTATTCCGTGCCGACGATCATGCCGCCGCCGGGTTTGTACTCAACGACGACTGACTGCTTCCAGGTTTCCTGAAGCCCATTGGCGAACAGGCGCGCGAGGATGTCGGTGCCGCCGCCGGGCGCGTTGGGGACAATCAGGCGTACCGGTTTCACCGGGAAGTCCTGGGCGTGACTGCCCGCCGCAATGAGCATCGCCGCGGCGGCGAACGTGCTGATGAATATCTTCATTTTCTCCTCTGACTTTGCGTAGGGTCCGTATTATGCCGCCTCAGCGCGCGGCCGAGGCATCCACCTTGATCATTGCGGCGCCACGCTCGGCAATCATCACGGTGGGCGAGTTGGTGTTTCCCGAAGTGATGGCAGGCATGATCGACGCATCCACCACCCGCAAGCCCTCGATGCCGCGCACCCGCAGGCGCGAATCGACCACCGCGCCGGCATCGTCCGCGCGTCCCATGCGGCAGGTGCCCACTGGATGGAAAATGGTGGTGCCCACGTCGCCCGCGGCTTTTGCCAATTCTTCGTCCGATTGGGCCGCCGGACCGGGCAGGAATTCCTCCGGAGAGTATTTCTTCATGGTCTGCGTTTCGGTGACGATGCGGCGCGTCATGCGCAGCGACGCGGCGGCGATGCGCCGGTCCTCGGGCGCCGACAGGTAATTCAGCATGATGGCCGGTGCCTGGCGGTAGTCGGCCGACTTGATGCGAATGCTGCCGCGCGAGCTCGGATTGAGGTTGCAGACGCTGGCGGTGAATGCCGGAAACGGGTGCAATGGATCGCCGAACTTGTCCAGCGACAGGGGCTGCACGTGGTATTCCAGGTTGGCCGCCGGCTGCGACGGATCGGATTTCAGGAACGCCCCCAGTTGCGAGGGCGCCATGGTGAGCGGCCCGGTGCGGTGCAACGCGTATTCCAGCGCCATCTTCGCCTTGCCCCACAGCGAATTGGCCATGGTGTTGAGCGTCAGCACGTTTTGCACCTTGAAAGCCATGCGCAGTTGCAGGTGGTCCTGCAGGTTTTCGCCTACGCCGGGCAGATCATGCGCGACGCCGATGCCGTGTTTGGCAAGCAACTCCCCCGGCCCGATTCCGGAGAGCTGCAGAATCTGCGGGCTGCCGATGGAACCGGCGGCCAGCACCGTCTCCCGTTGTGCCGCGGCAAAAAACTCCTCCCTGCCACGCAGGTATTCCACACCCAGCACCTTGCGGCCCTGCAGGCGCAGCCTGGTCACCTGCGCCCCGGTGACCACCGTGAGATTGGGCCGCCCTTGCGCCGGGCGCAGGAAAGCCTTGGAGGTGTTGACTCTTACGCCGCGGCGCTGGTTGACTTCGAAGCGCGAAATCCCGGCGTTGTCGCCGCAATTGAAATCCTCCACCTTGGCGATACCTGCCTCCGCCGCCGCATCGCGGAACGCGTCAAGAATTTCCCAGGACAGGCGCTGCCGCTCGACGCGCCACTCATGGCCCGTGCCACCTTGCGAGGCCGCGCCATGAAACGCATCGCCGCCGCGCCAGTGATCCTCGGTCTGCCTGAAAATCGGCAGCACCTTCTGCCACGACCAATCCGCATCACCCGTTGCCGCCGCCCATTGATCGTAGTCACGCGCCTGGCCGCGCATGTAGATCATGGCGTTGATCGAGGAGCAGCCGCCCAGCACCCGGCCACGGGCATACAGGATCGAGCGCCCGTTCAGCCCCGGGTCGGGCTCGGTGCGATAACACCAGTCGGTGCGCGGGTTGCCGATGCAGTAAAGGTAGCCGACCGGAATATGAATCCAGATCCAGTCATCCTTGCCGCCGGCTTCCAGCAGCAGCACCGATACCGTTGGGTCGGCGCTCAAGCGATTGGCAAGCACGCAGCCGGCGGTGCCGCCGCCGATGATGACGTAATCGTGGGGACCTGTTTGCGTCGACATTTTCTCGGCCTGATCCGGAATGGTTCACCGGACATCTTGTGCCCGGGAATGCATGATACTGTCGATGGGGCAGCCATGCCGTGGCATGAGATTAGACGCATCCCTAAACTGCCCGCAGGACTAGGCCCGGCCAGCGCCCGCCGATTGCAGCGCCCGCCAGACTTTCTCCTGTGTCGCCGGCATTTCGATACGCTTGGCGCCAATCTGCGCCAACGCATCGTTGACCGCGTTCATCACCGTGGGCAATGCGCCGCAGGTGCCGGCCTCGCCCGCGCCCTTCACGCCCAGCGGATTCTTCTTCGTGGGTATGACGATGTTGTGCAGGTCGAACTCGCAGAAGTCGTCGGCGCGCGGCATGCAGTAATCCAGGAATGAACCGGTCAACAGTTGCCCGCTGTCGCGGTCGTAATGGAGGTCTTCGAACAGCGCCTGGCCGGCGCCCTGAACGATGCCGCCAAAAATCTGTCCTTCGCACAGCAGCGGATTGATCATCACCCCTACATCATCGACGGCGAAGTACCGGGTGAGCTCGACGAAACCGGTATCCGCGTCCACTTCGACTTCGCAGATATGCGTGCCGTTGGGGAAAGTCGCGGTGTCGCCGCCGTAATCGGCGCGCGCATACAGGCCCGCTTCCAGTCCCTTGGGCATGGTGTCCTGGCTGAAGGACTTCTTCGCCACTTCCATGAGGCCCACCGAGCGGTCTGTACCGGCAACGGTAAACTTACCCTTGGCGAACACCACGTCGGCGTCGGCCGCCTCCATGAGATGCGCCGCGATCTTCTTGCCCTTCTCGACAATGCGCTCGGCGGCGATCACCACAGAGGAACCAGCCAGCACCGCCGAGCGCGAACCGAAGGTGCCTACGCCTTGCGTCACCACGTCGGTATCCCCGTAAACGTAACGGATATTGTCCGAATCCAGGCCGAGACGGTCGGAAAGCACCTGCTTGAAAGTCGTGCCGTGACCCTGCCCGTGATCCATCGATCCGCAGATCAGGGTCGCATTGCCGGAAGGATCGAAGCGCACTTCAACGTGCTCGTAGTCGCGGCCCGCGGCGGGCTCGACCAGCAGGCCGATGCCCACGCCAAGAATCTTGCCGCGGTTTTTCGCCTCGGCGCGGCGTTCGGCCGCGTCGGCGTAGCCCGCGCGCACTATGCACTCTTCCATGGTTCGCGCGAACTCGCCGCAGTCGTATTTCTGCTTGAACGGCGTGGTATAGGGCATCGCCGAGGGCGGAATGGCGTTGCGGCGGCGAAGCTCGGCCGGGTCCATGCCCAGTTCCTTCGCGGCCACATCGACGATGGTCTCGACCGCGTACAGGGGCTCGGGACGCCCGCCGCCGCGATAAAAGGCGATGCGCATGGTGTTGGTGAGCGCGCCGATCACTTTGGCGTGCACCCCCTGGAACATATAGGTGTTGTTGAGGCAGCCGATCGCCACCATGGTCGGGTTCACGTTGCGATCCGAGGTGTTGTAGGCGCCGATGGCGCACTTATGCACGGTACGAAGCCCCAGGAACTTTGCGTCCTTGTCAAGCGCCAGTTCGGTTTCGATGACGCTGTCGCGCGCCTGCTCGTCGGTGAGCAGACCCTCGCCGCGCTCGGATATCCACTTCACCGGCCGGCCGGTGAGCTCCGCGGCCCACATCGAAAGCGAGTACTCCGCCGAGGCGCCGCCCTTCATGCCGAAGCCGCCGCCCATGTTGTCGCACACGACATGCAGCTTATTCTGCGGAATCTTGAAAATCTGGTCGGCGATGGCGGTGCGCGTGCCGTGCGCCGACTGGATGGTGGCGCGCAGCGTGTAGCGGCCCTCTTCCGGATCGTATTCGGCCAAGCAGCCGCGCGGTTCCATGGAATTGGCGGTGACACGATTGACCACGATCTTGTGGCGGATGATGCGCTCGGCTTTCGCGAATGCCGCGTCGGTGGCCGCCTTATCGCCGGCTTCATGACAGAAGGCCTCGTTGCCCGGATTCTTCTCCCAGACCGCGGGCGCGCCCGCCGCCAGCGCGGCTTCGGGCGTCACCACGATGGGCAGCGGATCGTAGTCGACCTCGATCAGTTCCGCGGCGTCCTTGGCCTGATTGAGCGTCTCGGCGACGATAAAGACCACCGGCTCGCCAACATAACGGACACGCTCCTGCGCTAGCAACGGTTGCGGGGTGACGAATGCGGGCGAGCCGTCACTTTTCTTGCGCGGAACGATGGGACGCGGCGCGCCCAGGCCGCGCGCGCGCAGCTCATCGCCGGTCAGCATGGCCAGAACGCCCGGAGAGGAACGCGCGGCATCGGCGTTGATCTTCCCGAGTTTCGCGTGCGCATGCGGCGAGCGCAGCACGTAGGCACGCGCCTCGCCGGAAATTCTTACGTCATCCACATAACGCCCGTGCCCCCTCAAAAGCTTGGGATCTTCTTCACGCGGAACCGCCTGCCCTATGCCGTACAAACCCATGGTGTTCCCTCAGTAAAAAGCACATTAGATCGAATTCTGGCTGCTCCGGCTTGATGCCGGCAGCCTTGACGATGCGACCGCATACACCTGCCGGTGCATGGCCGCGAGCTCCTCCGGTCTGCCGCCGATGCCTGCCGTTCTCGTCCACCCAGTGGCCTAAACCGGCGGATTCTAGGGCCTTTGCGAGCTGCGCGTTGAGACGCATCCGGATATTACTGGGCAATCCGGCCGGCGCATAGCCGGTATGGAAACGGCGCTGCCGGCGGCGAAATTACGCCAGCGCTGGAGGTTTCAAAACGGGCGTGGCCGGCTCAGAACAGGTGCTGCATCGTGCACATCACAGTCGCCCCTGCGTCGCGCGCCGGCCTGGCGATGGCCCACAGGCTATTGCGGCTCGATCCTGGCCACCTTCACGTAGCGCGCCCAGCGCGCGCTGTCCTCTTTGAGCATCGTGAGCATCTGTTCGGGGGTGCCGTTGAGCACGTCGGTCGCCACGTTGTGCAGGAACGCACGGGTTTCCTCGGTGGCGTTGATTTGCGCGACCCAGGCGGCCAGCCGCTCGACGATGGGCTTCGGGGTTCCCGCGGGGGCGACCACGCCCCACCATGCCGAAATGTCGTAACCGGGAAATCCCGATTCGGCCATGGTGGGCACATCGGGGAGCGCCGTAGAGCGCTTGGAATCTGTGACCGCGATCACGCGGATGCGCCCGGCGCGCGCCTGCCCGGTCATGAAGGTGGCATCGCCCACCAGGAAATCGATGCGCCCGCCCATCAGGTCGGTGACGCCCTGCACCGTGGTGGTGTAGGGAATGCGCTCGGATTTCAGGCTCGCCATCTCCTTGAACAACTCGCCGGCGACCTGCCCGGTGTTGTTGTTGATGCCGAAGGAACCCTGGTCGGGTTTGCTTTTCAGCGCGGCGACCAGGTCGCGCACCGTCTTTACCGCGCTCTTGCCATCCACGGCGAACACGAAATTGAGGCTCGTAATCGGCGCAATCGGGGCGAAGTCCCTGATCGGATCGTAAGGCAGCTTCTTGAACAGGTGCGGCGCCGCGGCCAGCGTTGAACTCGCCGGCGCGATGAGGATGGTGTAGCCGTCGGGCTTGGCGCGCGCCGCCGCTTCGGTACCGATCACGCCCTGCGCGCCAACGCGGTTTTCGACGATCACCGGCTTGCCGGCGAGCTTGGCGATCCTGTCGCTGTAGTAGCGCACCAGGATGTCCCCGCCGGAGCCGGCGGCGAAACTGCAGATGGC
>Ga0209343_10006831_pt1 | contig 13593 bp, 9 predicted proteins | sample RifCSPlowO2_02_FD_184026 | JGI IMG/M metagenome (GOLD analysis project Ga0209343, IMG submission 184026) | Groundwater microbial communities from Rifle, Colorado - Rifle CSP2_plank lowO2_0.2 (SPAdes) (version 2) | ecosystem: Environmental > Aquatic > Deep subsurface > Groundwater | place: Rifle... | reverse complement strand
CATATTGGAAGAATTGCATCTGGCACCCGCAGCCTCTGTTGTTAGGGATTCAGTCGCTGATGACGCGGCATCTACCGAAGCCGAAGACGGTTTTGATGCGGATAGCAGCCTGATCTCTGCCCTGGGTTTTGATCCCGTCAGCCTGGACGCCCTGCAGGCCCGTACCGGCCTGGGCACCCCCAGTCTGCAAGCCCAACTGATGACGCTGGAGCTGCAACACCGGGTCGCTCGGCTTCCTGGTGGTCTATTTCAACGCATTGCCCAGACCTGAAAGGCGCCACACGCGGGCTAAACCCGAATAAAGAGGGCAAGTCCGGCAGATAGGGCAAAGGGGGGCTTTCAGCGCTATAGTGGCGCCATGTTTGAAGTACTTGTATTCGTTTACGAAAACTATTTCACCGGTGAGGCCTGCCCCGAGCCTGCGCATCTGGAACGCAAACTGAGCGCCGTCGGATTCGAGTCCGACGAAATCGAGGACGCCATGACTTGGCTCAAGGGTTTAGATACTGCCGCCCACCCGCAGCCACCGGAGCCTTGGCTGGTACAGCCAAGCGCCACCAGCGTACGGATTTACACCGCCAGAGAACAAAACCAGTTGGGCCTGCAGTGCCTGGGGTTCATCAGCTTTTTAGAATCGGCCCGGGTGTTGTCCGCACACATGCGCGAGGTGGTCATGGACCGCGCCATGGCGGCACCAGGGACGCCTGTGTCTCTGGCAGACCTGAAAATCATTATCCTGATGGTTTTCTGGCGTTTCGGCCAAGAGCCCGATGCCCTGGTGCTGGACGAACTGTGCGAAGACGCCACCCAACGTATTGCCCATTAGGCGCTCAAGCTGCCGCCCGCAGCTAAGCCAGCAAGCGTTCTGGGTTCGCCTCTAGCTTGGTCAGGGCGTCGCGTGTGGCGCGCACCGTGAGCGACTCTTCTTCCTGGGGCAGCAACAAACCCGCCTGCAAATAGGCCGCCAGTCGGCCGGCCTGAATCAAGAAACTCTTGCCCGAAGTGGCGGCAAACAAATTCAGGTGTTTTCGCTCGCTGCACCAGGCAAACTGAACCTGGGTAATTTGCTTGTTGTGGTCCAAGGTGTACCAGCTGCCCAACTGCAACTCCTGCGCCCACGCCAGCATGGCCGCCGTAGGTTTGGAGCCGCCATTGGCCACCACCTCGATGGCCGAGGCGTCGATTCCCAGCATCATCTCGATGCTTTCGGCATCCAGCGGCAAGTCCCCTAAGCCGTCTTCGCTGACGAAGTCTTCCAGATTGCCCAGGCGTTGGGCCATAGCGTCAATCTGGGCCTGCGGAATCGCCTGCGTTTTGGACAAGAAGGCATCGGCCAAGGTGTCACTGACCGTTTTGATGTGCGCTTCTTGCTCACTGGGCGCCATGGCCAACAGGGTCATGCCCGAGCGCAAACGCAACAACAAATTGGGTAGTTCCTGGATGACGCGTGCGCGGTCGGCCCGATTGGGCTTGGCACTGGCTGCCCACACGAGGTCCGTCGTGGTCTTCTTGAGGGTCAGTGTATCGGCATGCTGCGGTCCCTTGCGCACGGCCGCCACAGCAAGCACTTCAGCCCACACCTTGAACAGGAAGCTCCGAATTTCGTCGCGTACCGGCATCTCCTTGAGCGTGTTGCGCATCTCAATCGTGTACTGGATCACCAGTGTTTCTTTTTGCTCGACCTGCTGCGCCACACTGACCACTTGTTTGGCAGGGCCCTTCTCCGTGAGGAACTTGGCCAAAAACTTCTGAAACTCGTCAAACACCACCTGGTAGACCTTTTTACCGGTCTCGGGGTATTGCTCAATCACCTGCACAATGCGCTTGATCTCAAGCTCCATGGTGTTGCCTTGCATGCCCTCGGCGTCAAAACCCATGACACACGAACCCATGCGGTCGATCAGCAAACGGGCGGGATGGGTTGTGGTGCCCAAAAAGTCAGGGTCTTCCAAGGCGACACGCAACACCGGCATTTGCAGCCGCGCAAACCAGACCCGTATGCCCGGCGGTATACGCTCTTCGGCCAAAATCGCCTGGAACATCAGCGCCACGATTTCAATCGTGGCCTTTTCGCCTTTGGTCTCGGCCTTTTTCTTCAGCGCATCCGATTTTTCTCGCAGTTGCCCTGCCACACGAACGATCCCGGCAGGACTGTAATCTTCGTACAAAGTACCGCCGACCGCGTAGTTGCCTGCGGCACCGGGCGCCGGAGGTGCCAACGCCGCAGCCAGTGCGGGCGAGGGTACATGGTGCACAGCGCCCATCAAGTCGCCGCCGCCATGGCTGACAAACATGCGGCGGATTTGGCCAATCACCCCCTGCGCCCTGTTGCGCGCGCGCGCCAACGGCGTGGTTGCCGTCATCATGCGGGTTTCATCCGAGGCACCATAAGCTGCACCGGGACCACTGTGCGTACCCGACGACTGCTTCCAAAACGGCGTGGCGGCTGATGACGCCGCAGGCGGCGCACCGCTTCCCACAGCGCCCGACGCCGCCGGGCCTGATTGCCCCCAGCCAAGACGTCCGCCAAAAAAACCACCGCCGGAACGCGGTCCCGGAGCTGGCCCACCGCGACCCGCATCCTCTCCCTGCGCATAGCCTTGCGGCTGAGCACCCATACCGCCGCCCGAGCCCACGTCACCGTAGGCGCTTGCCTGCGGCGTTTCGGTCGGCTGGGAGGCCGCTGCCGGTGGCGACGCGGCCGGTGCCCGGCGATCACCTCCGACGCGAACCGGCGCCTTGACGCGGTCCTTGAGTTCAATGGACGGCAACACTCCCTGCTTGACCAACAGCGCATTGGCATTCTGGTACGCCACGACCAAACGCTCAATCAGCTGACGCTGCACAACAGCAGTCACCATCGGCCACGATTCACCGGGCATACCGGAGGCGGCCCACTGCTCCACCATCATCAATACCAATACATCAGGGCGCAACAAGTCCATGGGCGGAAGGTCTTCTGTACCTTCCAAAAGCCGCATACGGACCCGCAGATCATCGAACGGGCCGCTGACTTTTTCCATCACAGCCATCACCATGCGCGAGGCCAAAATCTTGTTTTCGACGACCTCGGCCCCCACCAACTCCAGGCCCCCGACGTTCGGGTCGGGCGGTTTTTTCCCAACTGCAGGTTCCTGGCACTCACGCCACACCTTCATGGTGCCTTCCAACCACAGGGGACGGCAGGACTTATAGGCCATCCACACATCCCGGCGATTCTGGTTTTCCCGGGCGCTGGAAGGCTCATCCATCAGCTCGGTGAGGCGATCCTGGACCGCAGCGCCGATTTCGACCATGCCCTTGCCACACTCGGCCAAAAAACGCTCACGCACCGCACCGGCGAGGCGCAATCGGGGAGAAAGGCTGGGTGGGGTGGCCATAAATCAGGAAGAACTCAAACCATTGCACCCGCATTGGGGTCGTTGGGATCTTCGTCTTTCTTCATGCCACCTTTGACCAAGTCTTCGCGTTGAATCCCCAGCCACATGGCGATGGCAGCCGCCACAAATACCGAGGAATAGATGCCGAACAAGATGCCAATGGTCAAGGCAAGTGCAAAGTAATGCAGCGTGGCACCACCAAACAACAACATGGACAAAACCATGAGCTGCGTGGAGCCGTGGGTAATGATGGTACGGCTGATGGTGGAGGTGATCGCGTTGTCGATGATTTGCGTGGTGTTCATCTTGCGATAACGGCGAAAATTCTCGCGAATCCGGTCAAAAATCACCACCGACTCATTCACCGAGTAACCCAACACCGCCAACACCGCCGCCAATACGGGCAGGGAGAACTCCCACTGGAAGAACGCAAAAAAGCCCAAGATGATGATCACGTCATGCATGTTGGCGATGATGGCCGCCACCGCAAACTTCCACTCGAACCGGATGGCCAAATACAGCATGATGCCGGTCACCACAAAGGCCAGCGCCTTGAGACCGTCGGCTGCCAATTCGTCACCCACTTGGGGCCCGACAAATTCGGTGCGGCGCAGAGTTGCCGATGCATCTGCCGCTTTGAGTGTGGACAAGACACGCTCACTTTGCTGGCTGGAGTTGCTGCCCTTTTGCACCGGCATGCGAATCAACACGTCTTGCGCCGTGCCAAAGTTTTGCACCTGCACATCGTTGATACCCAAAGCAGCCACCGCACCACGAATGGCATTGAGGTCGGCGGGCTGTGAATAACTCACTTCCATCAGGGTGCCACCGGTGAACTCGACCGACAGATGCAAACCACGGGAAAACAAAAAGAACAAGGCTGCCAAAAAGGTGACCAGCGAAATCAGGTTGAACACCAACGCATGCCGCATGAACGGAATGTCGCGGCGGATTTTGAAAAATTCCATGTCTATTCCCCTTAGTTGGTCGTAACCTGATTCGCAGAATCAGGCCGCCAAACCGTACCGATGGACACGCTTTTGAGCTTCTTTTGCCGACCGTACCATAAATTGACAACTCCCCGGGAGAAGAAGACACCGGAGAACATGCTGGTCAAAATCCCCAGACAATGCACCACGGCAAACCCTCGCACCGGCCCCGAACCAAACGCCAACAGCGCCAACCCGGCAATCAGGGTGGTCACATTGGAGTCGATGATGGTAGCCCACGCCCGGTCATAACCGGCATGGATGGCTGCCTGCGGCGAGGCGCCATTGCGTAATTCTTCACGAACCCGCTCGTTAATGAGCACGTTGGCGTCAATCGCCATGCCCAGCACCAGCGCCATGGCCGCCATGCCGGGCAAGGTGAGCGTGGCCTGCAGCATGGACAACACCGCCACCAGCAGCAGCAAATTGAACGCCAGTGAAACACTGGAGATCATGCCGAACAGCATGTAGTAAGCACACATGAAAATGGAGACGGCCACAAAGCCCCAGGTCACACTGTTGAAACCCTTGGCAATGTTTTCGGCACCCAGGCTGGGGCCAATGGTGCGCTCCTCGATGATTTCCATGGGGGCGGCCAGCGAGCCAGCGCGCAGCAGCAAGGCCGTATCGGCCGCCTCCACCGTGGTCATGCGGCCCGAGATTTGCACCCGGCCACCACCGATTTCAGAGCGAATCACCGGCGCCGTCACCACTTCGCCCTTGCCTTTTTCAAACAGCAGAATCGCCATGCGTTTGCCGATGCTTTCGCGGGTCACATCCCGGAAAATGCGGGCGCCTTTGGCGTCTAGCGTCAGGTGCACCGCCGCTTCTTGCGTTTGATTGTCAAAACCAGGCTGGGCGTCGGTAAGGTTTTCACCCGTCAAAATAACTTGTTTCTTCACAATGACGGCCTGGCCATTGCGCTCCAAAAAGCGCTCGGAGCCAAAGGGCACGGGGCCGTTGCCGGTTTCAGCAGAGCGGGCTTCGGCGCCCTCGTCCACCATGCGGATTTCCAGGGTGGCGGTACGACCCAGAATGTCTTTGGCCTTGGCCGTGTCTTGCACGCCGGGCAACTGCACCACGATGCGGTCCAGCCCCTGCTGCTGGATCACCGGCTCGGCCACACCCAATTCATTGATGCGGTTGTGCAAGGTGGTGATGTTTTGCTTGAGTGCCTGGTCTTGCACGTTACGTGCTGCCACGGGCTTGATGGATGCCACCATTTTGAAGTCTGCACCGTCTGCAGACTCCACCGTGACCAAGTCGGGAAATTGGTCCTGAATGACGCGCTTGGCCGCCTCCACCGTTTGCGCATCCCGAAAACGGATCTCAATAGTCTGCCCATTGCGGCTAATGCCGCCGTGGCGCACATTTTTTTCTCGAAATCCAGAACGGATATCACCCGCCAAAGATTCGGCTTTTTTGGCCAGCGCCGCTGGCATGTCCACCTGCAGCATGAAGTGCACGCCACCGCGCAAGTCCAGCCCCAGGTACATGGGCGATGCGTTGAGCGCGGTGAGCCATGCGGGGGAGCGCGACAGCAAGTTGAGTGCTACCACATAGGAGGGGTCTGCAGCGTCAGGGTTGAGCGCCTTTTGGATGGCGTCTTTGGCCTTGAGTTGGGCATCGGTGTCCGCGAAGCGGGCCTTGATGGATGCGCCATCCTGCACAACCGCATCCGCTGCAATGCCTGCGGCCTTGAGCGCCTCTTCCACCCGGGTCAGCGCCGATGCGTCCAGCGTAAGGGCTGCTTTGGCCACCGACACCTGCACCGCCGGTGCTTCGCCAAACACATTGGGCAGGGCATACAAGCCCCCCACCACGAGCGCGATCAAAATGATCGCGTATTTCCACACCGGATAACGGTTCATGATCGCGCTTTAAAGTAGTGAGAAGAACAGGTATTACTTGATGGAGCCCTTGGGCAGCACTTGCACCACGGCGCTGCGCTGCACCTGCACTTCCACCCCACTGGCGACTTCCAGACCGACGTAGCTCTCGCCCATCTTGCTGACCTTGCCCAGCACCCCACCCACGGTGACCACTTCGTCGCCTTTGGCCAGGGCGTCAATCATGGCTTTGTGCTCTTTTTGCTTTTTCATCTGGGGCCGGATCATGACGAAATACAGCACCACAAACATCAGCACCAAAGGCAGCATGCTGGTCAGGGTGGATTGCATGTCACCGCCAGCGGCGGCAGCGGGAGCGGTTTGGGCAAAAGCAGAAGAAATGAACACAGGCAAACTCCACAAAAGGGATCACAACAAAGACCTTGATTCCCCAGCAAGACGCGCACGAAAACGCACCGCCAAGGGCTAGGCAACCGGCTATTGTATGCGGCCGAAGACGGTGTAAACCCTGCCTTCGGCCATGCCCCCTATACCGTGTGTGCCACGACGCGGTGGAACTGCTCCTGCAGTTGGCGCCACTGCGGGCGGGCCGCGGCAAGGTGGCGTGCTTTCACATGCCCAAAACCACGGATCTGTTCAGGCACCCGGGCAAAGGCCACGGCCGCATCGCGGTTGGCCGCAGTCAGCGCCGGCAGCATGGCGCTGATGGCAGCGCGGTATTCCTCCACTAACGCGCGCTCTTCACGGCGTTCCTGGGTATAACCAAACACATCGAGTGGACCACCCCGCAGCACCTTGAGCGGTGCCAGCAGTTTGAAGGCCGTCTGCATCCACGGACCGAACTTGGACTTTTGCAATTCACCACGCGCATTGCGTGCGGCCAGCAGGGGCGGTGCCAGGTGGTAATGCAGCTTGAAGTCGCCTTCAAACATGGCATTGACCTTGGACTGAAAACCGGTGTCCGTGTGCAGGCGCGCCACCTCGTACTCGTCCTTGTAGGCCATGAGTTTGAACAGGTAACGTGCCACGGCTTCCGTCAGTGGCAGCTTGCCGGCGTCCGCCAGCGCTGTTTCCGCCAGGCGCACCTGGCCCACCAAGGCCTCGTAGGTCTGCGCATAGGCGGTGTTCTGGTAGGCCGTGAGGAACTCCGCGCGGCGCTGCACCATGTCGTCGATGGAGGATTTGGCGCGGGGGGTAAACGCGATGACCTGGCCGGGGTTCAGCGCTTTTTGCACGGCCGCCCAGTCGTGGGCGGCGCGGCGCCCCCATTCAAAGGCGCTCTTGTTCTGCGCCACAGCCACGGCATTGAGCTCAATGGCACGCATCAAAGAGGCCAACTCCAAAGGAATCCAGCCCTTTTGCCAGGCATAACCCAGCATCACGGGGTTGGTGTAAATGCTGTCGCCGAGAAATTGGGTCGCCATGGCATCGGCGTCGAATACACCCACACCCTGTGCACCGACAGCCTGGGAGATATCCGCCACACAGTCCGCGCCGGGATTGTGCCAATTGGCGTTGGTCACAAAGGCAGCCGTGGGCACGCTGTTGGAGTTCAGCGCCACATGGGTGCGGCCTGGGCGCATGCGCAGCAGCGTTTCTTTGCCAGCCACCACGACCGGGTCGCAGCCAATGACCAGGTCGGCCGAGGCCATGCTGACGCGCGTGGTGCGAATGGCGTCTTGCGTAGTGCCGATCAACACATGGCTCCAGGTGGCGCCACCCTTTTGCGCCAGGCCCCCGGCGTCTTGCGTGACGATGCCTTTGCCCTCCAGATGGGCGGCCACGCCCAGCAGTTGGCCGATGGTGATCACGCCCGTGCCACCCACCCCCGCCACGATGATGCCCCAGACCCCGCCCGGCGCGGTCTGCGCGTCCGCGATGGTGGGTTCCGGCAAGGTGGGCCAGCCGGACGAAGCGTCTGCCTTGCCGCTGGCCGCGCCCTTGGCCTTGCGCAGCTTGCCGCCCTCGACGGTCACGAAGCTGGGGCAAAAGCCCTTGACACAGGAAATGTCCTTGTTGCAGGTGCTCTGGTTGATCTGGCGCTTGCGGCCCAGCTCGGTTTCCAGCGGCTCCACACTCATGCAGTTGCTTTGCACGCCGCAGTCGCCGCAGCCCTCACACACCAGCTCGTTGATCACCACACGCGTGGCCGGATCGACCAGGGTGCCGCGCTTGCGGCGGCGGCGCTTTTCGGTGGCGCAGGTCTGGTCGTAGATGATGACGGTGGTGCCCAGGATGGTTCGAAACTCCCGCTGCACGGTGTCCAGGGCATCGCGGTGTTCGATGGCGATACCGTCGGGCAGCCCGTCGGTGTGCGCGTATTTTTCGGGTTCGTCGGTGACGATGGTGATCTTGATCGCCCCTTCGGCCCGCATGCTTTGGGCGATCTGCACCACCGAGTGCCCTTCGGGCCGCTCCCCGACCTGCTGGCCGCCGGTCATGGCGACGGCGTCGTTGTAGAGAATCTTGTAGGTGATGTTCACCCCCGCCGCGATGCTCTGGCGCACCGCCAGCAAGCCGCTGTGGAAGTAGGTGCCATCGCCCAGGTTGGCAAACATGTGCTGGTCGTGGCTGAAGGGCTGTTGGCCCACCCAGGGCACGCCCTCGCCCCCCATCTGGGTAAAGCCCACGGTGGCGCGGTCCATCCAGATGGTCATGAAATGGCAACCGATGCCCGCCATGGCGCGTGAACCTTCCGGCACCTTGGTGGAGGTGTTGTGCGGGCAGCCCGAGCAAAACCAGGGCTGGCGCTCCGGCCCTTTGGCGCCACCGAGCTCCAGCACCTGCATGGAGCGTTCCTTGGCCTGCAGGATCGCCAGTTGGGCGTCGATGCGCGCGGCGGTGTCTGCATCCACGCCCAGTTTCTTGATGCGCTGCGCGATGGCGCGGGCAATCAGGGCCGGCGACAAATCGGCGTTGGCCCGCAACAAGGTGTTGGCCGTGGGATTGGCGTTGGACCATTCGCCGCCGCTGAACTCACCCTCGCCTTCGTTGAACTTGCCCAGCACATTGGGGCGCACATCGGCGCGCCAGTTGTACAGCTCTTCCTTCAATTGGTATTCGATGACCTGGCGTTTTTCCTCGATCACCAGAATCTCTTGCAGCCCGGTGGCAAATTCGCGGGTCAGCTGGGCTTCGAGCGGCCAGACCACCCCCACCTTGTGCAGGCGGATGCCCACGCGCTGGCAGGTGGCATCGTCCAGCCCCAGATCGACCAGCGCCTGGCGCGTGTCGCTGTAGGCCTTGCCGCTGGCGATCAGCCCCAGGCGGTCATGCTGGCCTTCGATGACGTTGTAGTTCAGCCGGTTGGCGCGGATGTAGGCCAGCGCCGCATACCACTTGTAATGGAACAGGCGGGCCTCCTGGTCCAGCGCGTGGTCGGGCCAGCGGATGTGCAGGCCGCCCAGGGGCATCTCAAAGTCGGTCGGGATCTTGATCTGCACCCGGTCCGGGTCGATCATGGCGGTGGCGCTGGACTCGACGATTTCCTGGATGGTCTTCATGCCCGCCCAGACGCCCGAGAAACGGCTCATGGCAAAGGCGTGGATGCCCAGGTCCAGAATTTCCTGCACCGTCGCCGGGAAAAACACCGGCAGGCCGCAGGCCTTGAAAATGTGGTCGCTCTGGTGCGCCGCCGTCGAACTCTTGGAAATGTGGTCATCCCCGGCCACGGCGATCACGCCGCCCCAGGGCGTGGTGCCCGCCATGTTGGCGTGTTTGAACACGTCCGAGCAGCGGTCCACACCGGGGCCCTTGCCGTACCAGATGCCGAACACCCCGTCGTATTTGTTGGAGCCGGGGGGCGCAAAGCCCAGCTGCTGGGTGCCCCAGATCGCGGTGGCGGCCAGTTCTTCGTTGACACCGGGCTGGAACACCACATGGTGGGCCTTGAGGTATTTTTCGGCCTTGACCAGGGACTGGTCGTAGGTGCCCAGGGGCGAGCCCCGGTAGCCACTGATGAAGCCGGCCGTGTTTTTGCCCACCCGCTGGTCGCGCACGCGCTGCAGCATGGGCAGCTTGACCAGGGCCTGCACGCCGCTCATGAAGGCACGACCGTAGTCCAGGGAATATTTGTCGTCCAGCGTGACGGACTCCAGCGCGTGGCGGATGTGTTCGGGCAGCGGTGCGTTCATGGGCTCTTGTCTCCTGGATGCGGGCGGGGGAATGGCGGCGGACGCCTCGTGGGCGACGAAATCAAGCACTGCCCTCGGGTGGGGAGCAGCCTCTAAAGGAGAGGAAAGTGTATGCGCGCCGCCCTGATATGTCTTTGCTTTCTTTGCCCTGTCTAGGCTAGTATTGGAAAGGATCTTGCGCAAATAACGGCTTTATATGGAAACTCTCGACAAATTCGACCTCGCCATCCTCCATGAACTCCAAACCGATGGGCGTTTGAGCAATGCCGAACTGGCCACGCGGGTGGGCCTGAGCGCGGCGCCCTGCTGGCGACGCGTCAAGGCGCTGGAGGAATCGGGCTTTATCAAGGGTTACCGCGCCGAGATCGACCGCCACAAAATTGGACTGGGGGTGTTGGCCTTCGTGCGGCTGGACGCCGACCGCAACGCAGGCGACGTGCTGCGGGCGCTGGAAGACGCGCTGCGCGTGATCCCCGAGGTGGTGAGCTGCCACTACATCAGCGGCACGGGAACGTTCGAGTTGCAGGTGGTCAGCCGGGACCTCAACAGCTTCAGCCAGTTTGCACGCGACGTGCTCATCAACCTGCCCAACGTCAAAGATTTGCACACGAGTTTCTCCCTGGGAGAAATCAAGGCCAGCAGCGCGCTACCGCTGGGCCACCTGGGCACGTCCGCCGTGCCGCCCCTCTCACCCCCACCCAAGCAGGCCCCTCGCCGCTGACATCTGGCCCCCCAAGAACCATGGCGCCGCGCAGCGCCTTCCATCCGCATCTTGGTCCTAAATACTGATCAAATTGGCCTCTAGCCCTTATAAGCATTGCGTAAGCAGCTATCAATTCAGGAGCAAACAAGAGGAACTCATGGCGTGGCCCGTGGTGGCTAGGAGGCCAACAAAGCCAGCCACTGTGCGTGGTAGGCCGCCAAACCTTCCAGGTCATAGGAAGGTGAATGTTCCAGCTGGGCTTTTCGGGGGCCCGCCGGCCAGTGGCACAGCAACCAAGCGCCCCGTGCCGTCCCTTCCAGCGCATCGGTGCTGTATTGGCAGCTGTGGTCCGGCAGCAGCGCTTGCAATGCCGACAGGTACAAGGCGTTGTGCGCCAGCGGACCTTCGACAATCAGCGTCCGCTGCGGTGGCGTTGCACCCGCCCAGAGGCGTTCCACCAGAAAAGCACTGACCTGGGCGCAATACAAGGCAGCCAGCGCCGAGCGCTCACCTGCGCTCAAGCCCTGCGACAAGGCGCCGTTCCAGCGCTGGCCGGCGCGTTGAATCCACCCGTCCCGGTCCTTGAACGGTCCACCTTCCCGTGCGAACGATGGCAAGGCCATGGTCTGCGACGCAATGATTTTTTGCGCATCGGCCAGGGTCGCCGCCCCCGGCGCCGCGCCGTCCAGCAGGACCGTGAACTCCCGCCCCCCCATGAAGCGCGCGGTGGGTGTCGCGCGGCCCAGCACATCCACATTGCCCAGCATGTCACGCTCGGCCTGCAAGGCCACCGTGGGCGCTCCGGGGGCCATCAACACGGTCCATGTGCCCGAGGACACCACCGTCAGTGCGTCTCCCGCCCCAAAATAACGGGCGAGACAGGCGTTGCTGTCGTGGACCCCGACATGGACCCGGCAGCTTGCGGGCAGACCCCAGGCGCGTGCCAGTTCGGGGCGTACCGGGCCCAACACCTCCCATGCCGAGCGCAGGGGGGCAAACAAGGACGCCCAGCCTTGGGCGCTTGCCAACGTCGAATAACTTGCGGCCTGGGGGTTCCAGAGGTGGGTATGGCAGCCCAGCGAGGACACTTCGGTGGCCACCACGCCGCTCAGTACCCAGGCCCAATACTGGGGGTAGGGCACGAGACAGCGTGTGCGGCCCCAGGCTTCGGGGTGCGTGTTTTGCATCCAGAAAAGTTGGCGTGCGGCATTGAGCCCGGCAGGCAGCTCGGGTGACAAGTTGGACTGGAAACCGTCGCTGGCCGCGGCAAATGCGCTCGCCAGGCTTGCGCTGCTGGCCAGCCCGTCGTATTCATAGTCCAGCGGCGCCCAGGCCAATCCGTTGTCCGACAGTGCCACCACCGCTGCACCGTGCGTCGATGCAATCACCTGCTGGCACCGCGCAACCTGGGCGGAGTGGCGCAGCGTGGTTTGCATCCAGTGTTGCAGACCGTGCACATCCAACGCCAGGTAGCCCAACGGAGACACCACGCTGGTGTTGTCGCGTCCATGGCGCTCCACCACCGTACCTGCCGCATCCACCATCAGGAGCTTGGCGTGGCTCTTGCCAATGTCGATGACCAGCGTGAGCGCGTCCGCCGTTGCGTTCTTCCCCATGGGTCACTCCAAATGGAACAGGCAAGGCATCGCTTCCACCACCGGCGAACCATCGGCGTGGGTGCGCATCAGGTCGGCCATGTGGCGCCACCAGCGCTGCATGAGCGGGTGGGCCGGCAGGGCGTCCATGGTGTGGTCGTGGCGGCGCTTGAGTGTGGCAAACAGCACATGGTTTTGTGCGTCCAGAAAGATGCTGTAGTCGCTGACGCCGGCGGCTTTCAGCAGTGCGCCCAGTTCGGGCCACAGGGCATCATGGCGGGCCTGGTATTCCTGTTCGCAGCCTGGGTTCAGGAACATGCGAAAAGCAATCTGCTCTACCTGCTTGGCGCTCATGCATGCGCTCCTTTGCGCTGCAACAGCCGTGGCAAGACCATGGACACGATCAGCAGCACGCCAATCACCATCGACATCACGATGCCCGTCACATTGCCCATGCCCATGGCAAAGGTGAACAGACCCAACAAGAGCACCGCTAGCATGGTGCCCACGATGCTGCCGCGCCCGCCTTCGATGGCTACCCCGCCCAGAATCACCATGGTGATGGCGTCCAGCTCCCAGCCCATGGCGATGTTGGGGCGGGTGCTGCCAATGCGGCCCGTGAGCATGACGGCGGCCAGCGCGGCCATCAGGCCAGCAAAGACAAACAGCGCCGTGCGGTACCGGTCCACCTCAATGCCCGAGAAACGCGCTGCCACCGGGTTGGCGCCAATGGCGTAAATCCTGCGGCCCAGCACCGTGCGGTGCAGTGTGACCCCCACCAGCACGGCGCCCACCAGCAAAATGGCGAACTCGATGGGAAGGGTCAACCAGCGCAGCCCCACCACCTCGCCCACATAGCTGTTGCCCAAGGTGGAGAACACCTCGGGGTAGCCCGAGATGGACTGGTCCCCCAGCGCCACCAGGGCCAGACCACGGTACAGCG
>Ga0209343_10006830_pt1 | contig 13594 bp, 14 predicted proteins | sample RifCSPlowO2_02_FD_184026 | JGI IMG/M metagenome (GOLD analysis project Ga0209343, IMG submission 184026) | Groundwater microbial communities from Rifle, Colorado - Rifle CSP2_plank lowO2_0.2 (SPAdes) (version 2) | ecosystem: Environmental > Aquatic > Deep subsurface > Groundwater | place... | reverse complement strand
GGGCCAGCGATGGCCGAATTCCTCTTTTCTCGCGTCGAGGCGGGTCATCGACTGCGGCCTGCCGCCGTTCGCGGAAACTTGCGAGAGGCCGGATCCAGTCGTGGCCGAGAACACGATGGTGTCATCGGCTCCCCAACTCCCCCCGAGGCCGACCGGCGCGTCACACAATGTGATGGGAGCGCCGCCAGAGGTCGAAACCTTCTTGAGCTGGCCGTCGGCGAAAAAGGCGATCCACCGGTTGTCCGGCGAAAAGAATGGCGTCGTGGCGTTCCGTGTGCCGGCAATGGCTCTTGCGTCAACCGCATTAGTCGGCCGGAGGAACAACTCCATCGGACCGCCGCCTCGAGACGCGACGTACGCGAGCAACGAGCCATCGGATGAAATCGCCACCGCCGGAAAATCGAGGCCCGTCAAACGCTCGCTCGAGGACAGCGGCACCACGAAATGGCCTGGGGCCTGGATCGAAGCCGTTGCCGGGGTCCTCACGCGCGTCGCGATCACGGCGCCGGCGACCGCGCCGATCACCAAGACGCCTAAGAAGGCCCCTGCCATCCAAGCCCATCGCTTTCGTCGCTCGGTATCGTCGTCTTCTCTTGCGGCTTGGCCGGCCGGCGCACGTTCATTGAGTGCCTCATCGAGCTCGAAGCGCACGTCACCCATGTCGCGCAACCGGCGCTTGAGGTCACGTTCGAGGCAGCGTTTCAGCAGTGCGTGGATGGCGGGCGGGGTCGCGGCAGGCAAAGCCCGCCAGTCGGGCTCGCGTTCGAGAATCGCCGCGATGGTGTCCGAGACCGTCTCGCCAGGAAATGCGGCGCGGCCGCTGAGCATCTCGTACAGGACGACGCCAAAGGCCCAGATATCGGTCCGCTTGTCGACCGCCTTCCCACGAGCCTGTTCCGGGCTCATGTAGGCCGCAGTGCCCAGAATCGTTCCCTCGCGTGTGCCCGTGATGGTCGGCGATTGCGCCAGATCGGGGCCGCTCCCGTCGCCCGCCACCGCCTTCGCCAGCCCGAAGTCGAGCAGCTTCACGATGCCGCCGGCCGTGATGGTGATATTCGCTGGCTTCAAGTCGCGATGGACGATCCCTCTCTCGTGCGCCATATCCAGCGCGTCGGCGATCTGCCGCGAGAAGTCGAGCGCCTCCTTGACGGAGGGGCGCCCAGTTGGCTCACGGCCCACAGCTGATGGCGCAGGCCGGCTCGATCCCTCAGCCGTGAGCCGCGGGCCCTGAGCCAAGCGGTCCGCCAGCGTCTCGCCCTCGACGAGCTCGAGAATCAGCGCGTGCACGCCGTCGACGTCTTCGATGCCGTAGATGGCCGCGATGTTCGGATGGTTGAGCGAGGCCAGCAGGCGCGCCTCGCGGCGGAACCGCGCGAGCCGCTCGGGATCCTCGAGCCAGCGATCCGGGAGCACTTTGATGGCCACGTCGCGGCCAAGCTTCTCGTCGTGCGCGCGATACACCTCACCCATGCCGCCGGCCCCGATCGCCGACAGCACTTCGAAGGCGCCGAACCGCGTGCCGGGAGATAGTCTCATCGCCCCCCGCTGATTATAGCGGGGCACCGCGGCCGGCGGAACGCGCATTCGCGCGTGCTGTTAGGTGTATGCTGGCTTGGTCATGCGAGGCCTCCAGAGATTCGCGGCCCCGGTCTGCGCGGCCCTCCTCTGGGTGTCGACCGCGTCTTGCGGTGACACCACCGCGCCTGGTCGCGAATCCGAGGCGAACGCTCCGGCGCCGGCGGCCGTCGAGTTGAGCGTCGGCCATCCCGCGCCTCCGTTCTCGCTGACAGGGTCCGATGGGAAGGTGTACAGCCTCGCGAGCTACAAGGATCGACAGGCAGTCGTCCTCGCATGGTTTGCGAAAGCCTTCACCGGTCCTTGAACGGAGGAATGCAAGTCACTCCGTGAGAGTGGCGACGAGATTCGGACGTTCGACGTGGCGTATTTCGCCGTCAGCGTCGATCCGCCCGATACGAACAAGGCCTTCGCGCAATCGCTCGGCGTCGACTATCCCATCCTGAGCGATCCGACCCGCACTGTGGCGCAGGCCTACGGGGTGGCCGATGCCGATCAGTCATACGCATCGCGCTGGACGTTCTACATCGGCGTCGATGGCCGCATCCTTCACATCGACAAGCGGGTGAGCCCGACAACCCATGGTCAAGCGGTCGCAGCCAGACTCGCCGAGCTTGGCGTCGCCCGCCGCCGTTCCGACCGTTGAGAAGGCGGATTCCCCTATGGGCTGACTCACGCTCCGGAAGGCACGTGAGTCGACGTATCGCCGCCCACGTAGCGCAGGACTTCAGTCCTGCCCGCTGGCGGCGGCAGGTCTAGAGACGAGCGTCAACGTGGATCTGAACGATCCAACGACGGTCGCGCTCATCGCCGCTGACGCCTTCGAGGCGGCTGGCCACGAGCACGCGCTGTATGGAGGCCTTCTCACGGCTGCGTAAGAGCCTCGCGAGACACGCGACGCCGACCTGGCGGTGATCGACGTGTCTGCACCGCAGGCTCGCGATGTAAGGGCCGGTCCTTCCTCTTCCCACGGCCGCAACCGGCGATTGCGACACATACCAGGCGCAGGACAGCTCGGGCGCTCATGCCGGCCGGCACGTCGACACACGTGCACGTGCCTTCCGGGATCTACACTGGCTGGTGTGTCATGATGCCCACAAGAGACATAATGATGCTATCATGATATACTCTGATATATGCGCACGACGATCCGGCTGAATCCCCGTCTGTTAGCGGAGGCCAAGAAGCTCGCGGCAGACACGAACCGCTCGCTCACGAAGGTCGTCGAAGATGCCTTGCGCGAGGTCGTCGCTCGCCGCCGGCGTCAACCGCGTCGCACAGTCTCGCTCACGATCGTCGGCGGCAGCGGCGTGAATCCCGGCATCGACCTCGACGACAGCGCTGCGCTCCTCGCCGCCATGGAGGTCGTCCGTGGTCCTGCCTGACGTGAACGTCCTCGTCCATGCCCACCGGAGCGACTCGGTTCACCACGCGGCCTGCCGGGCATGGCTCGAATCCGTCCTTGGGTCGGACGAAGCCTACGGCATCTCCGAGCTCGTGCTCAGCGGGTTTGTCCGGATCGTGACCCATCCGGCGGTCTTCAGTCCGCCGAGCTCCATCGAGGACGCCCTGGCATTCGCATCCGAGGTCATGTCACCCGAGCACGCCGTCACGATCGCGCCTGGTGCCCGGCACTGGGAGATTTTTTCAAAGCTCTGTCGGGATGCCGACGCCCGCGGCAACCTCGTGGCGGACGCCTACCTGGCCGCGCTCGCGATCGAGTCTGGAAGCGAGTGGATCTCGACTGACGGCGACTACGCGCGTTTCCCCGCGCTCAAATGGCGCCGGCCGTTTTGATCATGCCGACCACGGGGGCGTGACGGACGAGCCTCTGGAATAGAACAGCGCCTTGCCATCAGCGGACAACGCGCCCATCCACGCCTCCCACGTGAGGAACAGCAGGGGCAATCGGCGCGGCGCCTGAGACCATCGCTCGAGGGGCATGGCAGGTGGTTCATGATACGCGCCGCTCATCGCGGTTCCATGTCGGATTTGTCAGGGTTGTGTGTTTGGCGGCGATCGGACGCGGCGGATGGGATCCCAGGAAGGTATGAGGAGCGGCGCGACGCTCGACATGGGGAATATCCATACGATAACAGAGTTGCGTTTAGTCATACTAAACGATATTCTGTCTGCGTATGGTAAAGCGTCGCCACTGGCTGGAACAGATCGACCGGCACTGGTCCCGCCGCTCGATTCTCTGGCTGCGCGGCGTCCGGCGCACCGGGAAAACCTCGCTGGCCAGGTCCCTGCCGGGCATCGAGTACTTCGACTGCGAGCTGCCGCGCGTCCGAGGGGCCATGGAAGATCCGGAAGCCTTTCTGCACGGGCTTCGCGGCAAACGGGTGGTCCTCGACGAAGTGCATCGCCTTTCCAACCCTTCGAAATTGCTCGAGATCGCGGCCGACCATTTTCCCACCACCCGCGTCCTGGCCACCGGATCCTCGACGCTTGGCGCGAGCGGCCGGTTCCGCGACACGCTTGCCGGCCGAAAGACGGAACTGTGGCTCACCCCGATGATCGAGGCGGACCTGGCCGACTTTGGCGACACCGATCTCGGGCATCGCCTGCTGCACGGCGGCCTCCCGCCGTTCTTTCTGTCGCCGGAGCTGCCTGAGCGCGATTTCCAGGAATGGATGGATGCCTACTGGGCCAGGGACATCCAGGAGCTCTTCCGCCTGGAGCGTCGCGCGTCCTTTCAGCGATTCGTCGAGCTGCTCATGGCCCAGAGCGGCGGCATGTTCGAGGCGACCCGTTTCGCCGCGCCCTGCGAAGTGAGCCGCACCACCATCACGAACTATCTCGCCGTCCTCGAAGCCACCTCCGTGGCGCTCGTGCTCCGGCCCTTCAGCTCGCGCCGCAGCAACGAGATCATCGCCGCTCCCAAGGTCTATGGCTTCGACACCGGCTTGGTCTGCGCGCATCGCGGCTGGACCAGCCTGCGACGCGACGACCTGGGTCACCTCTGGGAACACTATGTCCTCAACGAGCTCACCGCGCACCTTCAGAACGCGGGCCTGCGGTACTGGCGGGACAAGCAGGGTCACGAAGTGGACTTCATCTGGGCGCCACGCGGGAGACCCCCGGTGGCCATCGAATGCAAATGGTCGGCTCGCAATTTCAATCCGGCGAGCCTGCTCGTGTTCGGCCGCGCCTATCCCAGGGCGACACTGCTGGTGACGACCCCGGATGCCCGGCCTCCGTTTACCAGAAACTACGACGGCATCGACGTGCAGTTCCTGACCCTGAACCGTCTCGTCGCACGCATCGCCGGCGCAGACCGTCGTTCCACTTTCAGCTAGTGCTGGTGAACGACCAGGGGCACGCCGGTCAGGCCCAGGTGTCGATCCGTCGTCCAACACGCCCTGAGACGGCGAGCCTTCATGATGTGCAAGCCGACGGCGTCAGTCAGGGACAGGTCCTGGTCCGAGAACCTGCGGAGCATCTGGATCCCGCCGGCCTGCTCATCAGGCCCCACACCGACGAGACGCAGGGGCGCCAAGTCTTCGATCAAGGCGATGAATTGAAGGGCTCTCGATCGGTCGTACCGCTTCAGAAACCAGCCGTGCCCCTCGGCCACGACGAGCGTGGTCGTGACGAGGCCGGGTGGATCCGAGAACAGCCGTCGAAACAAGGCATGGTGGCTGTCGGACCGATCCACGAAGGCGATGAGCGCTGACGTGTCAACGTAGGCGTCAGTCTTTCTGCCCATAGACCACGTCGTCGATCGTCCGGGAGGCGTTCGGGTCGCCCGTCTCGATCATGCCGGCGTAGCGCATCCACGGCCTGGACGCGTCCGCGGGAAGAATGGTGCGAAGCGAACGACGCAGCAGTTCCGCGAGGGAAATGCCAAGCCGTCCGGCTTCGTGCTTCGCCGCCTTGTACTCCTCCTCGGAGAGACTGATCTGAGTCCTCACCATGATAACAGTGTATCACGTACCGTTATCACCGCTCCCCGTCCTCGGCCGTCCAGTCAACCCGAACGTCAGGGTTTTGTGAAGATTGGGCGGAGAGCGACAGCTCATGGAATCAGCGCCGGTGTGTCTGTAATAACTGGCGTGATCACACTTGAACTCGGCGGTGTTTCCCGTGTTGCGCGCACCAGGGGAGCGGGATATGCTGCCTCGGTCGCATGGGAAACCGAGGAGTACACAAGGGCGAACCCTGGAAACGCTGGCAGCGATCTGCTCGGCTCGCGCTCGCGGGCGCTTGTCTATTTCTGGTGGCGCTCGTCGCGGCCTGTTCACCGCCGGCCCCCCCGCCGATCGAGCCGGGCGCGTTTGAACCGCCGCTCGTCCGCCTGCAGCAGCTCGTCGGCGCGAGCGATCACCTGCACGTCGATGAAGTGCGTTACCGCGAGAGCGACGCCAGGCTGTTTCATTGCAGCTACACGTTCGGCGTCATCGACGCCCGCGACCCAGAGCGGATGCTCTACCTCGCACAGAACCTTCGTCACAAGATTCCAGGCGATGAGCGTTCACCGGGCTGTATCCATCTCGCCTGGGACGGTGACGTGGTCTACACCGTCCATCGCGGCAATGTCGACAACCCCGCGTTCCTCTCCGGATGGGTTCTCGAGCCGGATCCGGCCGATCCTCAAAAGCTGACGCCGGTCCAGCTGCCGGTCGTGCAAGAGCCGGGCGTCAGCTACGAGGGCCTCGACACGGCGAACGGCTACATCTACGTCGCCCAACGCCAGAAGGGGCTCGCCGTCTACCGGCGCGATGTCCGCAATCGCTTCATCCGGGTCGGCACGTTTTCCGATTTGAACAACGCGTGGGGCGTGCGGGTGCGGGGCACGACGGCATTTGTCTCCGACGGCCTGGCGGGTCTCGCCATCGTTGACGTCGCCGATCCGAAAAGACCGGCGCTGCTCGGCCGCGCGATGACCGGCGGGCAGGCCCGGGGCCTGGTGGTCGACGGTCACACGGCTTACGTCGCGGCCGGCTCCGCCGGCCTCGTGGTCGTCGACATCACGAGCCTCACCGATCCGCGGGTGATTGGCAAAGCCGCGATGCCCGGAAGCGCGGTGCGCGTCGATTACAGCGGCGGGCGCGTGTACGTGGCTGCCTGGAACGACGCGCGCGTGTACGACGTCACGACGCCCGCCTCGCCTCGCTTCATCGGCGCCGTGCGCATGACGCGCGATATCAGCGGGCAGGGGGGTAGGGGTGCTCGAGGTGCGCGGGGTGGACGCGGCACACAAGCTGCGCAAGGCGAGGAAGGCGATCAGCCGGCGCGCGGCAGACAAAGCGCACCGAGAGTGTCGGCCGCGCTCAGACAGCCGGATGCCGAGGGCCTGCTCGAGGACGGCCGTCCACCGGTGACGTCGCGGACGCTTGGCGTGGCGGCGCGCGGCGACGTGATGTTTGTCGGCAACTGGCACGTCATCTATTCGTATCGTGTCTTTCCCGACCGCAAGGCGCCCGGGCTCCTGCTGCCCGAAGAAATCAACCTCGTGGATTTCGGCCCGGTCGCCGCGGGCGGCAGCACCACGGTGCCGGTGAGAGTGACGAACCAGGGAACGGCGCCGCTGACCGTGTTCGACGCCGCGACCAGCAACCCGCACTTCACCGTGACGCCCGCCGAGGCGCGTATCGGGCCGGGCGAAGCGACGACGCTCTCGGTCACCTACAAGGCGGCGTCGGCAGAAAAGGAAAGCGGCATTCTGCTCATCCGATCGGACGATGCCGACAACGCGATTCGAGCCGGCTATCTGGTTGCCAATCAGTCGGGTCTCGGCGTCGGCAAGCCGCTGCCGGACACGACCGTCAACCTGGTCGACGGGGGGCAGTGGTCCTCGTCGGAGGCGAAGGGCAAGGTCACGCTGCTGGCCTACTTCGCCACCTTTTGACCGCTCTGCAGTCTGGAGTTGCCAGACATAGAGGATCGGTTCCACAGGAAGTACAAGGATCGCGGGCTGGTGGTCGTCGGCGTCAACCCCGGGGGACGTGGCGGCGTGCAGGGCGGTCCGTCAACCGATGATATCGGCGGCGTGCAGCGTTACACCGAGAACCTAGGGGTCACGTACCCGATCGGGCTCGAACAGACCAGCAACTACACGGCGTATACGGCGAATTACAGAGGCGCCAACCCGTTCCCCGTCGACATCATCGTCGACAAGGACGGCAAGATGGTCTACATCGCTCGTGAATACGAACCGGACGCGATGACCGCCATCATCGAGAGACTTCTCGCGCGGTAGTGGCGACGCCAGAGTCGTCCATGCGGCACTCCTCGGGTTTCCTTGCGCTAGTACTTCTCGGCATCACGGCCTGCGGCGGCGAATCGCCGCAGGCCGTGCGCCCGGATGCTCCCGGCAACGCGGTGGCTTCGTCCGGCACGGCCGGAGAATGGCGCCTGGCCGGAGTGCTCAAAGACGAAGCGGGTCGGTCCCTCGGCAACGCCAGGATCCTGGCCTGCATGTCCCGCGTGTGTCTGTTCGGCCAGAGCGGCGCCGACGGCCGCTTCAGCTTCACCATCGACTCGCCGGCCGATCTCGTCGTCAAGACAGAACCCGATCTTTCCGCTGTCCCGCGGCGGGCTCCGGCGATGGTGCCAGTACCGCTCGCCGCCGGGCGGCAGGTTGATGTGGGTGCGGTGCACGTGTCGAATCTTCCGGACGGACAACGCCTGGGTCCGCCGAGCGCGGATCCGCAAACGCTGCAGGCCGGAGACGGTTTGGAGCTCACGCTTCGGCGGGCCGCGCTCGAGCCTGCGCTGGGCGAGGTGCTGTTCGACGTCGCCGCGCGTCGGTTGCCTGCGGCGAACGTGCCCCGGTATGCCGCGCTTGGCGGGGAGGAAGTGCTCGCGGTCTACGCGATGCATCCCTTCGCCGCCAGGAGCACGATGCCCATTGCGGTGAAAGCGCCGTCCAACCTGCCGGCGGGTACGCGTGTGAAGTTCCGCACGATCAACGAAATCGACGGCACGTTCTCGGAGCCCGTGTCCGGGCTGGCCTCGGGTGAATTCGTCGCCACCGATCCGGCGGCCGGCATCACCGAGCTGACGCATCTCGTTATTTCACGCTAGGCGGGTCTAAAGACCCGCACTACATTCTGCCGCGCAGACTCCTAGAGCACTTTGCGCGTGCGTGTGGTGCAGGACTTCAGTCCTGCCTACGGCGGCGCGTGTACAGGTCTGAAGACCTGGGCCACGCCTTGTGGCTGCCGCCATACTTGTCGCGATGCCGTAGTATCCGCCAACAGGCGGACCGCTCACGGGTCCGGCTAAAGCCGGACACTACATGCCAGAGCGTTGTGAATAGCGCCAATGCTCACCTCATACGAGCCGGACCGCGACGTTCTCTTTCGCGACGGCATGGCCGATGACCGTCGCGGCCGGCACGCCGCTCGCCCGCAGCTCGTCGACTAGCGCCGCGGCGCTCTGCTCGGGAATCGCGATCAGCAGCCCGCCCGATGTCTGCGGATCGAACGCGATTTCGACCAGGCCCGCCCGCACCGAAGGCGCGACGCTGACTTTGTCCAGCAGGTACCCGCGGTTACGCCGGCATCCGCCGGTCAGGTAGCCTTGCTCGGCAAGACGCACGGCCCCCTCCAGCACTGGAAACCGGGCTGCCTCGAGCACGATCGTGACGCCGCTGCCGCTCGCCATTTCGAGCGTGTGTCCGAGCGGCCCGTAGCCGGTCACATCCGTGCACGCATGGACGGGATACCGCCGCATCACGAAGGACGCTTCGCGGTTGAGCGCGACCATGGATTGAACGGAAGCCTTCACGCTTTTCGGAGGCGCCTTCCGCTTCTTCAGCGCGGTCGAGATGATGCCCGTCCCGAGGGCCTTGGTCAGCACGAGGGTGTCTCCCTCGCGAACGCCGACGTTGCGAATCACGCGGTCGGGATGCACGACGCCGGTGACCGCCATCCCGAACTTCAGCTCCGTGTCGATGATGCTGTGGCCGCCAACGACCACGGCTCCCGCTTCCTTCACCCGTTCCGCGCCGCCCCGCAGGATGTCGCCGAGCACCGCGATGTCGAGCGTGCCGGTCGGAAAGGCGACGATGTTCATGGCCGTGACCGGATCGCCGCCCATCGCGTAGACATCGCTCAACGCGTTGGCGGCGGCAATTTGTCCGAAGACGTACGGGTCGTCGACGATCGGCGTGAAGAAATCAACGGTGTTGACGACCGCCAGGTCGGGTCGAAGGCGGAACACTCCGGCATCGTCGGAGGTCTCGGTTCCCACGATCAGATCCGGGTGATCGCTCACAGGCAGGAGGCGCAGCACCTGCGCCAGCTCGGTCGCGCCGAGCTTGGCCGCTCAACCGGCGGCCGTCACTCGCTGCGTGAGCCCCAGCGCCTTGAGTGCTTTTCGTCCCGTGCGCTTCGCTTCCACGAGGGATCCATTCCTTCGGTCAATGCCGATCCGGCGCCGAGGCGCGTTTCAACCGCCTCACGTCGCCGACTCTGACAGTCAAGCCCGTACGGTCGAAGTATTCGAGCAGCGGAATCGCGTACTTCCGCGTCGTGCCGGCCATGTCGCGAAAGGCACCCGGCGTCACGTCACGGTCGCCCGAGCAGTGCTCGCGCAGCGTGCGCGCGATCTCGTCGACGCGGTCCTTGAGAAAATAGAGGTCCGGCGCGACTCGCACGATCTGATGGTTGCGCTCCATCGCGCGCATCAGATCACTCAGCCTGGCTCGACCGATGCCAAGACGCGTTTCGATCTCTCCGAGGGCGGGTGGCGTCATCGGGGTGGCGGACAGTAAGGCCTGGATCTTGTCGATGATCATACTGTCGTCGCCTTTCGGGCGTACGGCGTGCTGCGCGAGGCGCAGCAGGCTGGCCTCTCGCGCGACCACGCCGTCGGCCGCGAGGCGATCGACGAGCGCCCGGAAGACTTTCGGCGTCGTGGGAAATACGAGCGCATCGCGCAGCTGCTCCAGCTCCATCCCAGGCGCGAGCGGAGAGGCTTCGTGGAAGTCGCGAAGCGTTTCAAGTAGGCTGTTCACCTGGCGTTGCCATTTGCCGGCCGTCGTGTAGACGCCCTCGCCCTCGAGAGCGATGCGAATGGCCGGCATCTCTTTCAGGTGGGCCTCGACGAGCGTCTCCTGCACGTTCAGCAGCTGGGCCAGCTCGCTCGTCGCCAGCGTGAAGCGTCCGCTCCCCTCGAGAAACGCGTCGACCACCGCCGCGGCGTCGCCACGGTGAAGCGACTCGAGCCGCTCGAGCATCCCTGCCTCGCGTCGCTTGTGCGGTCCGGCCGAAGGGTGAACGACCACGCCGCCGCCAATCGTTCGCTGGGCCGTCTCGTTGCGGATGATGAATCGATCGCCGCGCATGGCCAGGAGCGGCTCCCGAAGCCTGATCTGACAGTAGGCCGAGTCCCGCGGTCCAAGCCCGTCGCGTCCGTCGAGCAGCTGGACGGTGGCCAACCGCTCGGCCGTCCCCATGTGGACGCGGACCCGCTCGCGATTCTTGAGGCCCTTGCTCGTCCTCGACCGAAGATTCAGGAACGCGTCGAAGCGATCGGTCGTGGCCGTGATGCTCTGGTGGCAGATGACGTGACCGCGCATGATGGATGGCCGCGCCGGGCCTGCCACGTTCATGGCCACGCGCTGGCCCTGGGACGCGACGGCCACCGCCTGGTTGTGCACCTGCAGGCTCCGCACACGAAAGACCTGATCGCCGGGGAGACAGCGGACCGTTTCCCCGACCCTCACCTCGCCTGCGAGCGCCGTGCCGGTGACGACCAGCCCATGGCCCTGCATCACGAAGACGCGATCAACGGGTAGGCGAAAGCCACCCAGCCCTGCAACCGCGCTGTTCGTCCGCACGCGCTCCGCGATGAGCGCGCGGAGATTGGCGAGGCCCTCGCCGGTTTCAACCGAGCAGGGGAGCATCGGCGACTGCTCGAAGGAGGTGCCCCCCACCAGCCGTCCGATTTCGCCGGCGACGTCGCCGATTCTGGCCTCGGTCGCCAGGTCCACCTTGGTGATCACGAAGATCGCCTGCTTCACGCCCAACAGATGCACGATGTCCAGGTGCTCTTCGGTCTGCGGCATCACGCCGTCGTCGGCCGCCACCGTGAAGAGGACGAGATCGATGCCGTGGGCGCCCGCCAGCATGTTGTGGATGAAGCGCTCGTGGCCCGGCACGTCGACCACGCCCGCCCGAATGCCGCCGGGAAGATCCAGGTGCGCAAACCCCAAATCGATCGAAATCCCTCGTTCTTTCTCTTCCTTGAGCCGGTCTGTGTCCTGGCCCGTCAGGGCTTTCACGAGACTCGTCTTGCCGTGATCGATGTGTCCGGCCGTGCCGATGATGACGCTCATGCAGAAGTTCGCTTTCAGCTCTCAGCTCTCAGCCTTCAGTTCCTAGCAGGTTGGTCGATGGCAGAGAGCTGAGAGCCTGTGAACAATTACGACGTTTGAACGCAGAGCTCGCAGAGAGCGCCGAGAGATTCTTGGGTATTGCTTCTCTGTGGCCTCTGCGGTCTCTGCGTTGAATGTGATTTATTCACCAGTTCTCGCAGCTGATAGCCGATGGCTGATGGCTGACAGCTGATAGCTGATCCAATGTCATTCAATATCGGCGCTCCCCCTCGGCACGAGCTCGCCGGGCGAGAAGATCGTCCGTAGATCGAGGAGGAAGCGGCCGTCGGCGATGCGGCCGATGATGGGAGGGCTCGCAGCCCTGAACCTGCTGGCGATGCGCTCGGCGTCCACGGTGTCGTGCTCGATGGCGATCACTTTGCTGGGCAGTTCTTCAGTGGGAAGCGCGCCACTGCCGATCTGCGAGGTCGAGTCTTCGAGCGACATGCGGTAGTCCGCGCCGAGCGATTGCTGCAGCATCTGGACTGCGGTCTGTCCAACGGCTTCGATCTCCGCGATCGGTCGTGCGAGCGCTCTGAAGATCGGCATCGTGCCAATGATGTCTGGCGATTCCCGGTAGATTCGGAGCGTCGCCTCGAGCGCCGCGATCGTCAGCTTGCCGCATCGAAGCGCCCGATGCAGCGGGTTTTTCGCGATGGCCTCCAGCCACGTCCGCCGCCCGACCAGCACACCGGCTTGCGGCCCGCCGAGCAGCTTGTCGCCGCTGAAGGTCACCACGTCGGCGCCCGCGGCGATGCGCTCCGACACGACCGGCTCCTTCGGCAAACCGTGCCGGCTCAGATCGACGAGCGCGCCGCTCCCCAGATCTTCCATCACCGGAATGCCGTGTGCGCGGCCGATGGCCACGAGCGCCGGCAGATCCACCTGCGACGAGAATCCCACGACCCGATAGTTGCTGGTGTGGACTTTCAGCAGCAGGCCCGTCTTCTCGGAGATGGCCTGCTCGTAGTCGGCGGGGTGCGTGCGGTTGGTCGTGCCGATCTCCTTGAGGATCGCCCCGCTTTTCTCCATGATTGCGGGAAGTCGGAACGCTCCGCCGATCTCGATGAGCTCCCCCCGCGAGACGATCACGTCCTTGCCGAAGGCGAGCGTGTTCAATCCCAGCAGGACCGCGGCCGCATTGTTGTTGACGGCGGTGGCCGCCTCGGCGCCCGTGAGCTCGCAGAGCAGCCGCTCGATGGTGGCTTCGCGCCTGCCCCGCGTGCCTCGCTCGAGGTCGTATTCGAGGTTGACGGGATGTGCAGCCGCTTCCCCAATGGCGTCGATGGCCGCCCGGGGCAGCAGCGCGCGGCCGAGATTGGTGTGCACGACCGTGCCCGTCGCGTTGACGACGCGCGAGAGCCTCGGCTCGCGCGCCGAGTGGAGCCGCTCGCCAAGACGCGTCAGGATCGCCTCGTCTTCGAGCGCCTCCGCGTCGATCGAGCGTCCCTGCCGGATCGCCTCGCGCGCCTCGTCGAGAATCTCGCGACAGTGGCGTACGACATACGCGCGCCTGTACGTGGCGAGAAGCGTTTGGGCCCTGGCGTGCGACAAGAGGCGATCGACCGATGGCAGGCCGCGCAGCAGACTAGACATCTTCTAAGGCTCTTCTAAGGCTCTTCCAAGGCCATGATCGTGACACATGAAGCAAGTTTCTGTCGGTGAGCCTTAGAAGCTGTCTTCGTGCGG
>Ga0209343_10006828_pt1 | contig 13595 bp, 8 predicted proteins | sample RifCSPlowO2_02_FD_184026 | JGI IMG/M metagenome (GOLD analysis project Ga0209343, IMG submission 184026) | Groundwater microbial communities from Rifle, Colorado - Rifle CSP2_plank lowO2_0.2 (SPAdes) (version 2) | ecosystem: Environmental > Aquatic > Deep subsurface > Groundwater | place: Rifle... | reverse complement strand
GGCGGTACTGGCCTGATCGGCCGGCGGCTTTGCAAGGCGTTGCTGGCTGAAGGGCATGAGCTGACTGTATTCAGCCGCAATCCGGCTTCCGTTCCGCTCAAATGCGGCGCGGGAGTCCATGCGCTGGGCTCGCTTGCCGAATGGCATCCGGCACTCAGTTTCGATGCGGTCATCAATCTGGCGGGCGAGCCGATCATCGATGCGCGCTGGTCGGCGCAGCGCAAGCGGATCTTGTGGGATAGCCGCGTCACCCTCACCGAGGAACTGGTGCGGCGCATCGCCGCTGCCGAGCGCAAGCCGTCGGTATTGTTGAGCGGCTCGGCGGTGGGCTATTACGGCAATCGCGGCGACCTCATGCTGGACGAAGCGGCGCATGCCGGCGCAGGCTTCGCCGCGGAACTGTGCAAGGCATGGGAGGACGCGGCGCGGGTTGCGGAAAGCGTTGGCGTGCGAGTCTGCCTGTTGCGCACCGCCCCGGTGTTGAGCAATGACGGCGGCCTGCTTGGGCGGATGCTGCCGCCGTTCAGGCTGGGACTGGGCGCGCGGCTGGGCGACGGAAAACAGTGGATGAGCTGGGTGCATATCGAGGACTATGCGGCGATGGTGCTCAGGCTGCTGCGCGACGAGCAGGCCCACGGGCCGTACAACATGGCCGCGCCAAACCCGGTCACCAATGCGGAATTCACCGCGACGCTGGCGGCGGTGCTGCACCGTCCGGCTTTCTTCGTTGCACCGGTGGCGCTGTTAAAGCTGGCCATGGGTGAGCGCGCCAGCCTGCTGCTGGAAGGACAGAGAGTGCTGCCCAAAAAGATGGAGGCGGCGCACCAACGCTTCGCCTTTCCAAATCTTGCAGAAGCTTTGCGCGACGTGATCTGACACAAACTGTCTGATTTCAGCACCTGATTTGCTCAATCACCTTCAGGCTATGTGAAATAACACTGCTCGAAAGCGGGAGTTCGTCACATGCAGTTAACGACACATTGCGGTGCGTGGCGACCGTCAGCTTTATGGCTTGGCCACCGAGATTCAGCAAACTATAAACGTACCGTATCAATAGACCTGTCGCAACTTTAACAATCAATCACCACAGCATTAGATGTGGCTTCGGTAGTAAAACGCATCGGCATCGGGCTGCCAATTTACATTCCAACCATCTTTCGAAGATAGTCTGTGTAGATCACGAGCTTCGCATTTACCTCCTTAATTTCATCCACCAATTCCTTGTAGTGAGGATATGAACGCTGTAGCTCCTGTGGCGTTTTGTCTTTATTTGCTGGGTCGGCTAGGGCATTCTCCCACCATCGCCGATATTTATATTGCCAACGTGTTAGATACGGGCGAAGCTCCTTGTTCAGAATGTGTATCGTAATGACTACCAACTCTTTAGTTGTCTCGCTGTTGCGAATTTTTGAAACAGGTATCGCCTTAATCAGCTCTCGTGCGATTTTGAAGAACTCATACCAAGAGTTATATACCTCGACGATTACATCGTGCTCCTCATCTATAGGAAGCCCAATTTTTCTAGTGGTCAGCTCAGTCCAAAACTTGAATCCAATTTGAAGATCATCATTATTGGCCTTGAGTTTTACCTTCCCCGTACCAATACCGATTTCGGCCTCATTCAACTCAAGATAGGAATTTTCACCAAAAATTTGCTTACGTCGAATAAACAAAATGACACCCACAACCGCCAATAGAAGAAAAAATACCCCCCAAGCGATGTCAATATGGACGCCGGTATCAGTTGCCAAATTGAAAGAAAAAATATTCATTATTCGCAGAGATTCCTGCCGAGCTGCGTTCTGCCGTTATCGATCTTACTAGCCTTGTCGATTCGGGCAGTGAAGGCTTCTTCAATTGCTGTCTTTACTCGATCTGGCGAGGCCGAAATCCAGCTCCAAGAGTAGATAGCGGCAAAACCAGACTTGGCATTATCAGCAAGACGAGCAGGTATGGCATCGTATTGATATTCACTGGCCGCACTTAAAGGTATATCAGGTAGCAATATCCCAATGAGTCCTGAATAACCTCCGACCTTTTTGTTTAATCCAGCAGAGATTTCCCAATCAACGTGCTTACGACAATAAGTTTTAGAACCAATCAGCACAATTACGACCGATGCGTCTGATATGTAGCCCTCCTGAATTAATCGCTTAATGTAATCGGTGCTCAAATCAGTCGTAATGTCGCCGGGTTTAACTGACTTGGAGATAAATAGATGGCTAAATGCTCTCTCAAATGAATCACGGTATGCCTGATCAGCCTTGTGGTAATAACTGATAAATACTTTACGGCGAACCGCTGTCCCAATTGCGGCCAAAAGCCCATTCATTGGGTAAGGTGTGGAAGTCGAAAAGCCCATTATTTATCCTTTTCTCATCTGGTAAAGCACAAGCAGGCAACCTATAAAGTCTAAGCCATTTTACTTCACCAACTCCATCAGCTTCCCATAACTATCCACCACATCGTATTTCACTTGGTCGGATGTAATTTTGGTAAAGAACTTCCGGGCGCACTCGATTTTGCAGTCTTCAATTTTCCGCAATTCCATGGAAGACATGGAGCCTTTGGTTTCGGCGATAAAGTAGATGTGCTTGACCTTGCCCTCATGAAAAGCGATTGCCCAGTCCGGGTTGTAATTGCCGACGGGCGTTGGGATAAAAAATCCCTTGGGCAGCTTGGCATAGACAATAACTTCTGCGCTGGTATCCAGCTCTGAAACAAAGGTGCGCTCGTTCTTTGAGTCGGTGAAGACATAATCGTAGATATGGCGCTCAACCTTGATCGCCTTGCTGAAATCTTCCTTCGGTTTTTCCTGGGTGAAGATGTCTATACCGTAGGTCTCGCCCACCGAGTCGTAGCTTAGCTTCTCTATGATGACGGTCGCCTTCTGTTCATTGATCAGCCGCGCGGCTTTGGCGATGAAATCTTCCGGGTTGGTTTTGTATTGGCTGAAAACCGCCACGTTGATGCCTTGAAGAATGCTGGCGATGGTGCTTCGGGTGAGCTGGGATTCCTCTGCCAGCTTGCCGATCAAGTCGTATTTGACGGCGGAATGAATGGAGTTCTTGTGGGATTCCGTCTTCGTCTCCCTGATCTCGAACGACTCCCCCTGCTTCACGTCATCATAGGTTGCTGTGCCGAGTTGTTCGCCTTTAACAATGGTGTACTGAAGCGGGCTGACCTTGAGTTCTTTTTCCAATGCCGCCACGCATTTTTTAATCAGCTCCGGCGTTTCAAAGTGAACGGTGTAAGCCGCCTTGCGGTTGATGCGATTCCAAAGCTCCTGGAATTCCTTCTTATCAAAGTTTGCACTCAGCGGGTTTGCTTTGGCTTTGCGATCATCATCAATGCCGGGCATCTGCGCATCGCTAAAGACACTGTCGATCAGTTGAAATACCTGTTCGGTGTAAGGCAACAGCTCGGCAGGCAGCTCGGCGAGCTTGCCTTCTGTTTTTGCATCGTGATACGCCTGAGTGATTTTATCACTATCGTCGGTGTAGTCATTTTTTAGCAAATACTTGTAAATCTGCTTTGCGATATGCGGCGTCACGACCACATCGCCACTGGCCGTTTTGAGCACTTTGCCGGTGAAGTATTCTTCGTCGGCAATGCGCGGGCGGGCAGACAGCGATTCGCTAATATCGCGCTGTAAATAGGTAACAAAATCCTTGTAGCTCTCATTGGCAACCACGGTCAGCACATTGATCTGGTGAACGGTGGCCGGGTTATCCATGCGGTCGCCGTCCTGATTGACCGATATGCGCAAGCCACGGCCAACCTCCTGTCGGCGAGAAATTGTGTTGTCGCTGTGCTTGAGCGTGCAGATGACAAACACATTGGGGTTATCCCAGCCTTCGCGCAAGGCGGAGTGCGAGAAGATGAAGCGCACCGGTTCCTCGAACTTGAGAAGCTGCTCTTTCTTACGAAGTATCAGGTCGTAAGCATCGACATCATCAGTTTCCGTCGATCTTGCGCCAGTTTTTGGATTGACCAAGCGCTTATTCTTGTCGATGGAGAAATAGCCTTCATGCGTCCTTGATGCCTGAATCCCCTTCAGGTAACGATTATAAGGCGTGTCTTCCAGCGTCATAACTTCATTGAGGTGCTGGTTGTATTCCTCTTCAAATATCTGCGCATACTCACCCGGATTTTCACCGTTTTCATCGTAGCGCCGGTACTTGGCAACCTCATCAATGAAGAATAGCGACAACACCTTGATGCCTTGATGGAACAGCGTCTGTTCTTTTTCAAAGTGTGCTTTCACGGCTTCACGAATCTGAATGCGCCGTAATGCCGCCTCGTTCACATCGCCCGCGGCCTCCCCTGCTTGAAACTCCACGCCGTTAGTGAAGTGAACGGTATCCGTGTGCGCATTGATGTCGGCAATGACAAAGCCTTTGTACTGGTCTAGCCCTTCGGAAATATCGAACAGGTTATCGTTTTTGCCCAGCTTGCGCACCACGCGCTTGATGCCATTGTTTTGCTTAATTTCCAGCTCGATACGGGCAATCGGTGGCTTGCTGGTGGAAATCTCAATGGACTCCAGGTACAGATAAGCATTCGTGCCGCTCAATCCCTTGACGGAAATCCCGCGCACCGCGATCTTCTTCACCAGCTTCTGGTTGTAGGCATCCAGCGCATCGAGGCGGTGGATTTTATTGTGCGTGGTTTTATGGGTGGCGGAATACCGAAGAACCATCAAGGCATTGAACTCTTCCAGCGACTTCAGGGTTTGCGCCCCCTCCATTTTCTGTGGTTCATCGAGGATTAAAATCGGTCGATTCTTCTTGATAACGTCAATAGGCTTGCGGGACTGAAAATCGTCCAGCTCTTCATAAATGCGGCGGTTCTCAGCTCCCCGCGCCGCAAAAGCCTGGACATTGATCACCATGACATTGATGCCCGCATCGGAAGAAAAACTCTCCAGATTGTGCAACTGCTTGGAGTTGTAGATGAAGAAGCGGGCGCGTTTTTTGTACTCTTCCAGAAAATGCTCGGCGGTAATCTCCAAGGATTTGAACACGCCTTCACGGATAGCAATGCTGGGCACTACCACGATGAACTTGCTCCAGCCATAGCGCAGGTTTAGCTCGAACATTGTTTTGATGTAGCAATACGTTTTGCCGGTGCCGGTTTCCATCTCTATATCAAGATTGACCGGGCAAACCCTGTTGCTGACCAGCGCGGCGGAAAGCGGCAAGTTCTGACGTTGCTGAACCTTGTGAATGTTTTCCAGCAGCGCGGATTGCGTTAGCGCGATGTCCTCATTTTTGAAACCATCCTCTCCGTGCAAGGATCGCTGTTGCGGCACACCTGCGGCCACTTTTCCGGGATCGATCCGATATTTAATACCGGTACTGTTTGGCTGTCCGGCAAAACAATCCGCTACAGACTCCACGGCGTTGGTTTGGTATTGCTGCTTCTTAAATTTTAATTTCATTTCTCTTCGGCTGAAATCTATAACTTCTTTAGTAAACAGTAAATTAGAGGGAATTTATTCCTGCCATTTACTCTTTTTATTCTTTTTATTCTTAAGTTTTCCCTTTCAACACCCATTGGGGGGCTTTGCGAGAGCCCGTATTTTCAATAAGGTCAGCTTGCCGCATGCTGGTAAGAAGGTTTCCAATCTTGTTCTGCTTCTGCTCGTCATCCAAGGCATCGCTCAGCTTAACCCACAAGAGCTTATCTATTTCCTGACGTGTTGCAGAGCCAAACTGCGTCAGATAATCTGCAACCTGCTTGGCATAGAACTCATCATCCTGCGCACGGGTGCGGATATAGTCGGCTTTCGTCGCAGTTGCATTGGCAACGGTTGCGGAAACATGAAGATTGGGCTTATGCCCCTCAATGAGATTTGCGCGGCGCAAGTGTTTCACCATGGCCTCATCCAGTGGCAACTTCTTTTGCACCCGGTCGAGCGCAAAAATCTCCGGCAACGACAAATCCGTTTTTTGAATCAGCAGGCGGCTATAGGCCGGGTCAACAATGCTGCCGTGAATGGTCATTTTCACCGCCTGCGGCTCGCTCAAATCGTAGTCCGGCATCGGGAAATAGCGCCGCGCCTGACCGAGGTGCATCTCGTAAATGCCATACCCCATGGTGTCGATCATATTCAGCTCAGCCATTGCTTGCGCCAGAGAGGGATTGCGGTAACGTCTGGGTGTCTTGTTGCCAGTGCAATAGTCCGTCGGCACCCCCTCAAAGAACGCCCCTTCATTTTCAAAAATCAGCCGGTCTGGCTGCTCCGTCACGATAATGCGGCCATTGCGTGAGTAATCCTGATGAGCAATACAGTTATGCAGCGCTTCCAGCACGATTTTCTGGTCGTATTTAGCCAGCTCAATCGCCAACAACTGGTCATCCGGCAAAATGCGCAACTGGATGTTGCGTACCTTCTGGTAAAGGGCGGTCGTATTCAACAGAAAGGGCGGGCCAAAGTGCTGGTAAGCACGCTCTGCGCCTTCCAGCTTCCATGTCATCTGCGCGGGGTGGGGAGACAGCAGGTGCGCAGACTCCTCCTTGCCCAACAGCAGCAGCGTTGTGCGAGTGATCTGCCCGTCTTGCGTCAGCTTTGCGCGGTCGAGAAAAGTGCTATCCGTCCAGCGCATCACCTCATCAGGCGCGAAACGGTTGGCATATTTTCTGGCAAACGACTCGCGTGCTCTGGTCAGGGCGCTGGAATCCAAATGCGCCAACGTAGCACCCTGCACAACCTGCGCAGACCAGTCCATAGCGCCCATCTACCCGCGAATTTCATCCTGCTTGTCCAGCCCCAAGCTCGTCAGACTCTCGCCCGCACGGGAGTAGTAATGCCCCTTCCAGCCAATTGGCATGCCCATGGGAGCGGCGGGTATCTCGAACAGCACAACGCGCCCGTGGGTAGCCTGTAACTCGTGAATGTCACGAAAGGTTATGCTGGGCTCGGTCTCCGCCGCGATCTGCATTTTCAGGCTATGCAGGCGTTCATGGTCTTGGCGATAGTCGCTTCCCACAACCGAACGGGTTTTATTATCCACACCAAACACTAGCCAGGCACGTTCCACGTTGCGCAAGTTGGCTTCGTTGGAAAGCGCCGAGAAATACTCACCAATTTTGCTGGTATCGTAGTCATTCCCCGCACGCTTAAATTCCACTACCTCGTTTTCCCAAGTAGCAATCAGGCTGGACAACAACGACTGTAATGTGGCTTGATCCATCACCCGCCCCTTAGATGCTCTTCACTTCAGTAGTCGGCGAGATAAGTTTGAAGATTTGCTCGATATTGATCTTCACGCTGTCGCTGCAAAAACCGGAGTCGCGGAATACTGCGCGCAGGGGGCGGCGGGCAGCGAGCGCTTTCACGAATTCCTCGTTGATGCCCGTCTCGAAGCAAGCCGCCAGCGCATTGCCGTCCACGAAGAACACCTTCTTTCCGGCGATGCTCTCTAGGGTAATCGGCAACGCCAAATCTACCCCCCAATCGAGCAATACTTGGAACAGCAAATCCTCGGGAGTGCGGTCTTCGCGGATATTGTCCACCTGCGACAGCAGGTCGCCTTGCTTAACCGCATCGGGGGCGTAGTAAACGTCCTTCATGTTGGAGCTGTCGATTTTCAGGACACGGAAGCCGATGTCGAGTTGGTCTATGCCTTCTTTGCTGGCATTGTCCTCTTTGAATTTTTTACCGGCACGGCGGATGCGCTCCTTACTAATTTCAGAAATATTCTGAGGCTTACCAAGCTGATCGCAATAATTGGCCGCCACCTTCTGTTCTTTCTTGTCCACATCCAATTCTTCTGGGAATTGAACCAGAACAAAGCGACGACGGCCACCGTCTGTTTGATTCACCTGAAATACGGCATGGCCTGTACTGGCGCTGCCAGCAAAAAAGTCCAACACGATAGCATCAGTGTCATTTGCCGTGACATAAGCAATCAGTCTGGCCAGCTCAAAATGGTCTTTCGGGTTATTGAACACTTTGGCACCTAGAAGGCTGCGAAGGAACTTGACCGAGACCTGAGACTGTTTGTAGAAGTAGCTGCCGCGAACCTGTGTAGCCAACTCATCATCAGGGCTGTTGCTATCGTCGCCTTCCTCACTCACATATATGTCGTCGTCGATTTCGTCAAATGAAATTGGTCGAAGGTGCGACTTCCGAATGGGTGGCTGGGTATGATCTTCCCGAAACTCGACGATCCCAGCCTTTATGCGTGCCATCATTGTTGCATGATTCGCATAAATCCATCCACGCTCAGGAACCTTGCAAGCTTGTTTCGTGCCTGGGTGAATCACGTCGTAAGTTGGGCCACCGCCGCCAGGCCAAGAAATATTATCGTCGCGCCAAGGGCCATGCTTATCAATATGCTTGTAACGGCTCCATTTTCTCGAAGGATGCGTTCGAGGAAGAGATGCAAACCACTCCTGTAAATCGGGTTCAATAAGTTGATCGTTCAATCCGTGTTGGGCGCGTAGTTCGAGGTATTTGTCCCAAATTTCCCGCGCACCCGGTTTTTCCTCCCGCCATATGGTTTTTTTTGTGCGGAGTGCATCTAGTGATTTGGCAAAAACAAGAATGTATTCGTGCCCGACAGAGACCAGTTTTGCATCATTTTTTCTGCCCTTTTCCCAGACCATACAGGCAATGAAATTAGATTCCCCAAATATCTCTTCGCAGAGTTTTTTTAGATTCTCCATTTCGTTGTCATCAATCGAAATAAAGATAACCCCATCATCCTTGAGTAAGTTCCTTGCCAATTTCAGGCGAGGGTACATCATCGTCAGCCAGTCTGAGTGGAACCGTCCATTAGACTCGGTATTGGCGACCATGCGATTACCTGTATCATCCTTTTGATTGGAACGCTTGAAATAGGTCTCTGTGTTCGTCTTGAAATCATCATCGTAAACAAGGTCACTCCCGGTGTTGTAAGGAGGATCGATATAAATCATCTTCACCTTGTTCAGGTAGGTTTCCTGCAACAGCTTGAGTGCATCCAGGTTGTCGCCCTCGATAAACAGGTTCTGCGTGGTATCGAAGTCCACGCTCTCCTCGCAGCAGGGTCGCAAGGTTTTGGCGATGGGTGCGTTGGCGGTGAGCAGCGCCTCGCGCTTGCCCGGCCAGTTGAGTTGATAGCGTTCCTGTGGGCCTTCGACGATGGCGGTAGCCAGTTCCTGACGCAATTGATCGAAGTCGATGGCGCGCTTTACTGTGCCGTCTTCATTCTTCGCTTCGGTCACGCAGTTGGGAAACAAATCGGCCAGTTTGGCGATGTTTTCTTGTGTGAAGTTCGGGCTGTGCATCTTGAGTTTTTCCATAATGCTCTCTCGTAATCAGTGCGTCTGTCGCGACAAGGTTTCAATGTCAGTTTTAAGGATTCGCAGTTGGGTATTCATTTCAACCTTCCGGTTGAACTGCTTCTCTTTGTGCAAGCGCGCTTCCAGCCTTGTGTACTCAGCCTGTTTGCTACGGAGTTGCGACAACCGCTCCACATGGTCTTTCAGCGTTTCGCCCGTTCGCGCCGGTTGCGGCATCAGTCGTCTTAACATCTGCTCGTATAACCCGGCCATATCCAGCGCAACAGGCAAGGCCGAACGTTCGCTATTAGCTGGCAACCACGGGCCTGCAAAATAGCCCTCCACTACCCAGCGGCTTGCGTCGGCATCGCTGGGGCGCTTGTAAGCGGCCATAGTCTTGATACGGCCGTCAAAACTGAGATTGTAGAAGATTGGCAGCGGGATTGCCTTGTCAATACAGCGCAGCACGTCTTCGCTGACTTCGGGGGTTTTCAGATCAAGCGAGAAGATTTCGATTTCCGGCACGACGGGGCGCGCTGGCAGATTGATGGTTTCTGGTGCGAGCTTGTATTGCCAGACGATCTGGTTGATCTGCGAAACAAAACAATCTCGCACGGCACGGGTGGGTTTGCCGTGCTCGTATATCTTGCTCTTGGGTAGCACACGGTTGAACTCCGCCTGTTTGGGATAGGCAAATATCATTCCGTGGCCTGAATAACCAGAAAAGCGATTAGCTCAAAATCATCCAGGCCAGCGATGGTATTGACCAGCGCCGTGGTGCGGCCACCGCTAAACAGGCTGTCGATGTCCTTATCTTCCTTCGAGTCCACCATGGCGCGGATGGCCTGGGCGAGCAGGTCTGAATACACGCCCATGTTGCGCCCGTCGTCGGTGGCTTGATTGAACAGACGGCACACATCCGGTAGTGGCTGGCTTTGGCCTTTGCAGGCGCTACGCACCAAGTCGAGCAGGCGTTTAACTTCGGTGTGGTCGGCAACAACGTTGCCATTTTCGCCGATATAGATCAGGTAGTAAGGGTGCAGGCGGTTGTGCTGGTTGATGTTGACGCCGTTATTGCGGTTGCGCAGCGTGAACATCACGCCCGGTGGCAATCCCCGTGCCGGATCGGCTGGTACCACGGCATTCATGCCGGTGGGCACGTTGGCCAGGTCGCCATTGGTTTTGATGTAATTCAACAAATCCATGCGGAAGTCATTGAGGCCAAGGTCGGTAATGGAGACGCCGGTTTTCAGGTCTTCCATTTCGATCACTTCTTCTTGCAGGCGGCGCAATTGCTCTTTGCGGTATGAAATATCGTTGGACTGAGTGTTGAGCACGTTGTCATCGGCGGTTGCCGTCACGTCGGCAATGACCATACGGTTTTCGACACGCTCCTTGAGGTTGATGTATTCGTCGAGGGTAATGTCCGGCCAGTAGTTCACCAACTGGATGTTGGCGTTTTGTGAGCCGATGCGGTCGATGCGCCCGAAGCGCTGGATGATGCGCACGGGATTCCAGTGAATGTCGTAGTTGATGACGCAATCGCAATCCTGAAGGTTTTGGCCTTCTGAAATACAGTCCGTGCCGATCAGGATGTCGATTTCTCGCGGTTCATTGGGCAGGATGAGCGCTTTTTCTTTTGAACGTGGCGAAAAGAGTGTCAACAGCGTCTGGAAGTCATAACCCTGTTTGGTATTCGATTTGAGCGTGGATACCGGGCCATCGCTGCCGGTGACTTTGCCGGTGTGGATCTGATGTGACTGCAACAAACTATCGGCAAGATGTTCGTAGAGATAGTTTGCGGTGTCGGCGAAGGCGGTGAAAATCAACACCTTCTTGTTGCCCGGATTGATCGGGGATGCCAACTTGCTATTGATCTGGGTTTTGAGGTGCTGGAGTTTGGCATCATCAGCCGGTGTGATCTTGAGCATCTCGGTGAGCAGTGCGTCGATCACCAAGAGGTCGGCTGACAAATCGTGCTTCCACGATGGCAGGTCCATATCGGACAAACTGATCTGCACCTTGCCACCGATTTTTGCGTCGTCGATGTCAGGGAGTTCATCGTCATCGGGTTCGGCATTTTCAAAGGCAACGGCAACATCGGCAAAGCTGGCATCTTTGCCGGTCTGCTCGAACACCCTGATCTTCTCAAGCGTGTTCAGGTGATTGTCTTTCAGCTTTTGCAGGGTTAGCCGGAAAGACTGGACTGAACTTTCAAGGCGCTTGAGCAGATTGATGGTCATCAACGCTTGCAGGCTGCGTTCGCGGTCGGCCTGCTTTAGCTTGCCTCTACCGCCTTCGACTTGGGTATCGTAAAGCGCTTCGTACTTGGCGAGACGGCTCGACAATATGTAACTAACCGGCGCATACACAGACAACTTCAACATAGAAAGCTGATTGAAGATTTCGTTGAAGCCGATAACATCAGCGCGATGAGTGAGCTGGCAATGAAAGGACAGCGGCTTGAGGCGCTGGGGAAATTTACCAATGTCCTTAGTATCGTAAAAAGTTTCGATGTGCTTGCGGGAACGGGCAATGGTGACACTATCAAGCAGCTCGAAAAAATCGAAGTCCAGCGCGCCTAGTATCGCATTGGCTGTTCGCTCTTCCGGTGGCAGAGTTGACCAATTATTGAAGGCTCGCTGCGCCCGACGGAAAATCTCGTCTATGTCTTTCTGTGTGCGCAGTTTCTTGTTGAGGTTGTCCGAGTCGCCCTCATAGGCGAGCGCAAGCTGGTTGCGCAGGTCATTGAAGCGGTTGTTGACCGGGGTGGCCGAAAGCATCAGGACTTTGGTTTTTACACCCTGCTTGATGACGGCGTTCATCAGCTTCTGATAACGAGTCTCGCGGTCTTTGAAGGCATCGTTGTTGCGGAAGTTATGCGATTCGTCGATGACGACCAGGTCGTAGTTTCCCCAGTTGATCCGATTGAGTGGTGTGCCGAATGACTCGCCACTGGTGCGCTGCAAGTCGGTATGACAAAGCACGTCGTAATTAAAACGGTCTTTGGCAAAAATGTTGGTAGTGAGATTGCGGTTGTAGTTCAACCAATTGTCTGCCAGCTTCTTTGGGCAGAGAACCAGAACAGAACGGTTGCGCAGTTCGTAATATTTAATCACTGCCAGCGCTGAGAAAGTTTTTCCGAGTCCCACGCTGTCAGCCAGAATACAGCCGTTGAATGTTTCCAGTTTGTTGATGATGCCGGTGGCTGCATCTTTCTGGAAGTTGAACAGTTTCTGCCAGATCAGGCTGTCCTGATAGCCGGTGCGGTCATTGGGCAAGTCGTCTTCATTCAGGTCTTCCAGGAACTCGTTGAAAATGTTGTAGAGCATCAAGAAGTAAATGCGCTCGGGGGAGTTTTCCTGATACACCGAGGCGATGTGGTCGCAGATTCTGGATGTAACATCTTCCAGCTTTTCCTGATCGTTCCATATTTGATCGAACAGATTCAGAAAAACTCCGGTGTGGGCTGGCTCGTCGAATTTGTTGACAATATTTGACACCGCATCGCCTCGCTGATAGCCGAGATCGACAGCAGTGAACCCATGAAGCGGCATGTAAATAGTCGCAGCAGTCGATGTTTGAACACCGGCGAATTGCTGCATGGGGGCCGTGCCACGATTAGAGCGGAAGCTGGCCTTGCGCCGTACCCAGTCAGCACACTCCTTGGCAATCGCCCGCTGGGTGAGTTTGTTCTTGAGCTGAATTTCAAACTCGCTGCCGTAAAAACTGCGTTCGCGTTCAGTCTTGGGAATATGGTACTGGCGGTGTTCCTTATTGAGCTTGTCAGTGACTTCGTTTGGAACGAAGGTAGGAGATGTAAAGATGAACTCCAACGATTCTATGCGCTCCAGTTCATGCTTCAATGCTTCAAAAGCATAAATCGAAAAACAGGAGGCCGCGATCTTGAGCTTCGAACCGGGCTTGAGGGCCTGTTTCAGATTGTCCCCAAGCAAGTGATTTATGTTGTCGATTATTTCCATAGTTGTAAGAGGCTAACGCGCACAGTCATTACTCGGAATTGCCGTGGATTTGAGGTCATCACGAATAATAGCCCCCGTGCTTGATATGGGCAAACGTGATTCTGTTTATGCCCATGTTATTTCGACTTGTATGGGCGGCCTCCATCAAATTGAGAGCCGTAGAGGTAGTCATTGCAGTAGCTCACGAACGTCAGCTTTCAGGCGTTGAATTTTTTACCCCGACTGTCGCTTGTGGCACTCAGCCGAACATCATGCTGCCAAATTGCTTGCCGGAAAGCAGGCCTCCAGCAACCACATCCTGACCAGTTTTATGCTTAATCGACCGCAGGCAAACGAATC
>Ga0209343_10006815_pt1 | contig 13610 bp, 11 predicted proteins | sample RifCSPlowO2_02_FD_184026 | JGI IMG/M metagenome (GOLD analysis project Ga0209343, IMG submission 184026) | Groundwater microbial communities from Rifle, Colorado - Rifle CSP2_plank lowO2_0.2 (SPAdes) (version 2) | ecosystem: Environmental > Aquatic > Deep subsurface > Groundwater | place... | reverse complement strand
ACATAGGGGCAATAGCTGATGCAACAGGCACAAATCTTGAAAGCGATGAGATAAATAATACTGCTGTAACAGGTGCCATTACAGTCACAAGCGGAGTAGTAGACCTTGTTGTGAGCGCATTTAGTGCGCCAGGCAGCGCTACCGCAGGCATGAGTATTTCTGTAGACAATACAGTATCTAATCTTGGCTCAGGTGCATCTGCTTCATCCTATATCAAGTTTTATCTCTCTAGAGATTCAATTATAGATACATCTGATACATATCTTGGGCAGAGGTCTGTAAGCTCCCTTTCAGGTGGTGCATCAAGCAGCTCTACTACCAATCTTACAATACCATCAACTGTTGCAGGTGCTTACTGGATAGTTGCTATTGCTGATGCTACAAATACAAACCTTGAAAGCGATGAGACCAATAATGCAGCAGGTCTTTCTATATGTATAGGCGGTGAGGTATGTGCAGTGCAGTGATAATAACATCTCCATAGCCATACGGTGTGAGTTGTATAAATAGAAAAGAGGACTACGAAGAAGGAGGGGTTGCTTTTACCCCTCCTTTTATTTTTTTACCCCCACACCAAAGATTTTGCTGTGGGGGGGGTTGTGCGATATCTGAGAAATCTATGCTTTTTTTTCATATTGTTACGGATAGCCAGAAAAGGGCATAGAGCGAAATGCAGAAATCTATCTCTATTTTTGGGTTAAAATGTTCTAATTTTTCTTTAACCATTATACAACCAATTTTATGTAAAATTGCTTTATAACAGAGATTTATGATAAATTCTTTTTAATTTATGCACTTCTATCACAAGAGCCTAATATGTGTTACATATCATCAAATAATAAGATGGGTCTTTATTCTATCTTTTGCGGTTCTTTTTTTTATGCCTGAAAAGGTTATGAGCATTGAAGAAGATCCATATGCATTTAATATGATTAGACTGGGTGTTGGACTTACATACGAAAGCTGGCGTTACGGAACCTCTGACAGACCCCAGAAAACATCAAGCTTTGAACAGCGCTACAGCCTTGATGTAAGAGGCAGACTTATAGACCCAAAGCTTATAGTCTATAATATGGGTATAGAATTTGTTGATACCGATGCAACGACAAACGACGCTGAAGCGCATAGAGGGGCGGATAACTACAGGTTCAATTCAATTATATTGCGCAAAAGCCGCATACCATTGAGCCTTACCGCAAACAGGAGCACATCAGAGACAACATTTGGGGGCAAAACTACAACAGATGGCTTTGGCGTTGACTGGTATTTGAAGTTCAGGACCCTTCCATGGACCAGGCTAACCTTTGATAAAAAGCAGGTTCAGGGCACAGGAAGGAATGAGGAAACAGAATCCTCTGGTGTTGAAATGGCCAAGGCAATAGGGCCAACAGACAATAAGATAAGTTACTCTGTAGACACTACAACGGACAACATCCACAACTATATTTCAGAAAAAACTGTGTACACCTTTAAAAATGACACAACGCTTCCTTTAAATTCAGATTTTTATCTGGGGGTGGCGAGTTATAACTTTTTAACCTTTAATAATAATGCCAAAAACGAGATAGATATAACCGCCGGCAGCATGGGATTGAGAACAATACCTACTGCAAAGTTCAAGCAAAATTATAGTTATACATTTGCAAATAGAGAACAGATTGATGATAATACGTCATCAAATGCTGAATATTTTAACGGCAGGATTGGCTACCGGCCCACAAAAAGGCTGACTACGTCCTTGGACATGCAGTCAAAGTTGAGTGAAACCTCATCCGCAACAAGCGATACGACATCAAAATATATCAATCTTTCAACTGCCGTCATGTATATTATAACCAGTGAATTATCAACAACAGAATCAATTAAATACAAACAAGAGGAAGAATCAACCATGGGAGGCACACTGGCACCGACAGGCAAGACGGAAAGGACTACCGTAGACACCAGTGCGGCATTAAACTATGCGAAGAAATTAAGCTGGGCGGCCTTTTCTGCAGGCACCTCATTGGGTTATTATAAGGAAACAGTAGAGCCTGAGGCAGGCGGCGAAGGCATTTCATACGGTTTCAGTACAGGTTTGTCAGGCATTGATATGACCTATTTCATTCTTTCTACAAGTTATGGCTATTCAGGTGTTGACAGTTATGTTGAAAATGTGGACAGAAAAGAGCATACCTTTAGATCGGATGCGAATAGCTCTTATATAAATTATCTTCCATTTACAGTATCCTATGCTTACCATGCTCTGGACAGCTACCTGGACAGCGAGGACGGAGTAGAAAATACCATTGCAGCAACAGCCAGGATGATTTATCTTAAATGGCTGCCTATCACTGCCTCCTACAGCCACTATACACTTGCCCGGTCCGGTAATCCGCCATCAGACCTGCAATTTGCATATGTTGAAGACAAAAAAGAAGATAACTTTAGTTTAAATGCAAACCTGCTCTACTTCAGAAACACCACCGTTTCTGCCAATGCAGCGTATAATCAATATGAACAGTCTGTGGTTGATGTAGGTTCAATAGTGCGTGAGGAGGATTACAGCAGAAAGAGCTGGGGGGTAAACGGCGGCCATACAGCATCCCTGTATAGGGGTAGTCTCAATATTGCAACAGGGTATGACGAATCAATTACGGAAAATACAGCCGCAAATACAAAAGAAGACCGGGTCAACCAGTATATCAGAGGAAAATATGATAAGAGGATCAGCAGGAATATTGCATGGAGGCTGCAAACGGAATGGAGCGATGTTGAAACAAACGGACTGCACGAAGGTACAAAATCTGTAGAGACATTTGTTTTTTACCGACTAAGGCAGTGGCTTTTATCCGCAGAGTATCTATATGCCATTAAAAAACAGGACCTGTCCGGAAACAGGCGTGAAACAGAGGAAAGGCTGATGCTGAGGGTATCCCGCACCTTTATTAGTATATTCTAAGAAATCATAAAGGAAACAGGAAAGAGGAAATAGAAAAGAGAAAACCTAATTCCTAATTTCTGTCCTTCTGGTTCCTGTTTTCTAATTGAAATTTGGATTTTACTCGGAGGGGGTGGATGTATGCGGACCGGATTCCTGGAACTGGGTTTTAAGCTCAGATTTATGCTGATATTTTGCTTGATTACACTCGCAGCGGTTTCTGTGGCCAGCTTTTTATTTTATTTTCTCACTTACAGAGAATTAAGCAGCCACTATGGCGAGGCGTTTTTCACCCTGCAGTCTGTAAAAAAGGCAGTCTTCCCGCTCTTATTTGCATCCATACAGTCTGTTGCACTGTTAATCCTTGTTTCTATTGGGATAGCGGTTCTATCACTTTTCTTTTCCCATAAAATAGCAGGCCCGCTATACCGCTTTGAAAAAAGCCTTGAGACTATTGGTTCAGGAGATTTAACCCATGTTGTAAGGCTGCGGTCAGGCGACCAGATTCAGGAACTTGTTAAAACAATCAATGACTCAGTCCATTCAATAAATTACAGGATAAAAGGCGCACATGATGTGCTTTCGAGGCTCAGGACAATAGAGGAAAGATTTAAAACACTCCTTGAAAATGACTTTCAGCAAAAAGAGCTTAGGGAAATCGCAGAGGATTTACAACGTGAACTGACTGAGCTGCAGAAGATTCTCGCAATGGTTAAAATGGAAGGTTAGGTCAGAACCGTGGCATCACATAAAAACACAATAACAATTGCAATACTAATAGTTGTATTGGGTATAGTCGGTTTTCGCGTATGGTCGGGATGGGACAGCTACCACAATTTTGAAGGGCAGTGCATGACCTGCCATTTAACAAATCCGACAGAGGGGGCCGAGAAATACCTGTTTACAAAAGATGTAAGCGCTCTCTGTATCTCCTGTCATAAGGATGCTGTAAGGTTGTCCCATCCTGTGGATATGAAGCCGAGCATGAATATACCAGCAGACTTCTTGCTGGACAGAAAAGGAAACCTAACATGCAATAGCTGTCATACAACCCACCGGGACGGTAATGGCAAATATCATCTCAGAATAGCGTCCATAGGGGAACCGTTCTGCATCGCCTGTCATCAGTCATTATCTGAAGGGGCCGGGTTGCACCGTTCAACCATAGGTTCTGCGCATATGGCAGGCAGTGTCCAGAACCGCTATTGGCCGGGGACTTTTGGCGGTTACCTGGATGAGATCTCGATACGGTGTCTTATATGCCATGATGCGGTTTTTGCCAAAGAGAGTCTTATAGGGACCGCGGTGCAGGCAGGGGAATATGACCATGGTGGAAATATAGGGTTGAGTCATCCTGTAGGTGTATCGTACAGAGAGGCTACTGTTAAATACCGAGGGGCATACAGGAGGATTGAAAAACTGCCGCAGGAGATAAGGTTGTTTAATGGATTCGTTGGCTGCGGAAGCTGCCACAACCCTTATGGCAGGAGGCATTTCGAACTTGTGATGAGCAATGAAGGAAGCGCCCTTTGTCTTACATGCCACATGAAATGAAAACAAGATGCAAGATACGATGGGATGTGGGATATGAGATATGGGATGTGGGATGAAAACCAATCGCACATCACACATCGCACATCGCTTTTTCCTCATATATTATCTGCTACTGGTCTTTTCTATTGCCACCTATCACAGAAACCACATCTGGGTAGAGGAGATTAAGATATGGGAAGATGTAGTAAAAAAAAATCCCAACAAGGCAAGACCGCACTTTAATCTTGCCAGCAGTTATAAGGGGACAGGGCAGATACAAGAAGCTATCCGAGAATATAAAACCGCAGTAAAGATAAGGCCGTGGTTTGTTGAGGCCCATAATAATCTTGGAGACATCTATTATAATATTGGGCAGGTGGATGACGCTATTTTTGAGTATAAAACTGCAATTAGAATAAAGCCGGATTTTGAAAAAGCACACAATAACCTTGGAAATGCATATTATATGCAAGGACGCATTAAAGAGGCGATGCAGGAGTATGAAACTTCATTGAGGTTAAAACCAGATTTTGAGGGGTCGTATATTAATATCGGCGTTGCATACAAGGATCAGGGACGCCTAAACGAAGCCATAGATGCTTTTAATAAGGCATTGAAGCTGAAACCAGATTTGGCACAGGCATACTACGGCCTTGGCAATGTTTATTATCTGCAGGGGCGGCCGGAGAAAGCCATACAGGCATACAGTGATGCGTTAAAATTAAACAATAAACTGGCAGGCGCACATAACAATCTGGGACTTGTTTATGAAAGTATAGGTCAGATAGATGAAGCCGTTCGGGAATATAAAGAGGCATTGCATCTTGAACCGGAATTTATAGATGCACGTAACAATTTGCTTCGTATTACCAAGGGGCGGTGAAAAGAGAATAAAATGCAAGGGGCAAGAGGCAAGAGGCAAGAAACAAGAGGCAAGAGACAAGATTTTTTCCTGTTTCTTGTTTCTAACTTCTTGCTGCTTTCTCTTTCTATTGCCACTTATCAGAGAAACATGGTCTGGAGAGATGAGCTGACACTTTGGGAAGACGTTATAAAGAAGTCCTCTAATAAGGCCAGGGGATATAATAATGTCGGGGTGAGTTACAGTTTGCAGGGCAGAATTGATGAGGCAACCACAATGTATAAAACTGCGTTAAGGTTGAAATCTGACTACCTTGATGCCCACAACAATCTCGGGAACAATTATTCCAGATTGGGAGATATTAATGCAGCAATTGCTGAATATAAAACTGTGCTTAGATTAAAACCAGACGATGCAGTTGCCCGCTACAACATGGGCAATGCCTATGAAAGGAAAGGTTTTTTAAATGAAGCCATATCCGAGTATAGGTCTGCAATAAAGCTGAGGCCAGATTATTTGCAGGCGCGCAGCAATCTCGGTAATGTCTATTTTGCACAAGGGCAGATAGAAAATGCCATCCGTGAGTTCAGAGAATCGCTGCGGCTGATACCTGATATCGCAGAGACCCATAATAATCTGGGGGTTGCATACGGAGCACAGGGTAAGATTACGGAGGCAATAATGGAGTTTCAAACTGCATTAAAGCTGAAACCTGGGTTTGAAAAGGCCATGGAGAATCTTGAGATGATACAGAAAGAAAGAGGTAAATAAGATTAGAGGTAAGAGGTAAGATTTTTTCTTGTTTCTTGCTTCTGGCTTCTTTCATGGGAGGAGATATGGACTATAGAAGGCGAAACTATTTTATCAAGAAAGGATTACAGTCCAGATTCATCTTTGGATTTTCAGTAACAGTTGTTTTGGGATTTCTTGCAAGCTGGGCCTTTGTATATTATACGGTTGACAAAAGGCTGTCAGAAGCGTTATATAGAAGTCATATAAAGATTGAAACAACAGGCGAGATTATAAGCAATATACTTTTAAAGATAAACCTGATTTCTGTACCCCTCCTTATCCTTTCTGCAATCGCAGTGGGGGTATTCATTGTAAGAAATGTAACAGGTCCTCTTAGGAATTTCAAAGAGGCGCTGGAAGATTTTGGCAGGGCAGAGTTAATACCTAAAACCTTTAAAGATATTCCTGATGAACTTTCAATGTTATATAACACAATGATTAATAATTTTTCAAAGGTTTTCAAGTCTGCAAGAGGGAAAGCAGATGAACTTGAGCGAAGGGTGCAAGAGTTAGAGCGTATTTCTTCCGGTAAAACCATATCCAAGCAGGAAGTGGAAAGTATATATAAATCTATTCTGGAAAACAGCAAATCGATTGAAAAAGAAATATCATTTTTCAAGGTGTAAATATAAATAAAATCCAACCCCCGATAGATTCATTCGGGGGCAAAATCCAAAGGCCAAATAAAGCTCAAATGACAAAATCCAAATGTCAAAAGCAAATCCAGATGTCAAAGTCCAAATTTCAAACCAATTTCAAAGCTCAAAATCCAAATGATAAGAAGAATTTTTGGATTTTGGATTTTATTTGGCATTTGAGCTTTGGATTTTTTACCCTGCTTGTTCCCCAAACTTTTTTACGAAAGGACCTGAGATTGCTGTCTTTAATAATATCCTGCTATCTGCTGTCAGCCGGAACGGTTTTTGCGGACTGGCCTATGTTTATGAAGGATCCAGTCCACTCTTCGTATAGCAGCGACACCCTGTCACTACCTTTAAAACTTAAATGGCGATTCAAAACAGATGGGCCAATATACTCATCGCCTGTGGTATATGGGAAAATGGTCTTTTGGGGTTCATATGACTCTTACATGTATGCGCTGGATGCTGAATCAGGGATGCTGATATGGAAAATTAAGACCGATGGACCGATACTCTCAACGCCTGCTGTTTCTGGTGGTGTCATATACTTCGGTTCAAAGGACGGCTGGCTATATGCGGTTAGCATAAAAGAAGGCAATCTGCTCTGGAGATACGAAACAGGCGGCAAAGTGTTGACATCTCCCGTGGTAGCAGATGATATGGTTTTTATAGGGTCAAATGACTACTTCTTCTATGCCCTTGGCGCAAAGGATGGCAGGCTTATCTGGAGGAATAAGGTGCTTGACTATAAGTATGGGGGGCTTTATTCTTCACCTATTTATAGTGGGGCGGTTGTATATATAATATCAAAGAGCGGCATTGTAAATGCCTTTGATGCCAAAAGCGGGGCAAAGGTATGGGCATACAGGACAGCCACATCTGCCTATTCTTCTCCATCTATTCATAAGGGAAACTTCCATATTGCAACTTACAGCCGCATCCTTTTAGCCCTTGATGCAGAAAAGGGGACATTAATCTGGCAGGCAGAACTTGGCGAATGGCCTTATTCTTCCCCTGTAGCAATAAAAGATAGTGTCTATATAGGTCTAAAAAACGGGAGCGTAAAATCTTTTAACATCAAAGACGGTAAACCCGAAAAGGAATACAAGTTTCCGGATGAGCTTAATTCTACAATGGCTGTATCAAAGAATAACATTGCGGTTATCGGCTGCGATGATGGGGGTTTGTATGCCCTGAATCTTGAAAAAAATGAGGTTAGCCTGCAGTATATGACCAACGGGGGCATACACTCTTCTCCTGCAATAGCCAACGGTATTGTTTATGTAGGGTCTAAGGATGGATTTGCCTATGCATTTGGACCGTAAGTGAAGAATCCCGCCCACAGGGCGGGGCTTCTTGACTGCAAAGGAAGACAAAACTTTAATTTCCATTTGCTCGCCTCAACCCTGCCTACAAGGCAGGGCTTATGGCGAGTTGTGGCAGTTAAGAGGTAAGAAGCAAGAAGCCTGCCCTCGAATGTATCTATCGGGGGTAAGAGGCAAGAAGGAAAGAAGGCGAGTCAGCATTACAAGGATTTACTCGTAACTTGAAAGGGAGAATGTTACATGTATCATACAAGAATTGGAAAAGTTTTTAGTGTTTTCTTGCTTCCTACTTCTTGCTTCTTGCTTCTTGTTTCTTGCTTCTTGTTTCTTGCTTATGCCCAGAATATTGACCCAACGGAAAGGGTGCCGACCGGCCTCAATCCCCATGACCAGATTGACGACGAAGGGTATATCCTCTGGAGCAAGTGTTTAATATGCCATCCGGAGGTGCCTAATATTAAAGAGGCAAAATCAATCGCTGATGTAAAACTTCGGTTTGAAGAAGATGTAAAGCAAGGGTGTTTCAGATGCCATCCTGAGAGGATGCATCCTGGAGGAGAGTGGATTGGCGCAACAATGCATGGCAAGCCCGGAGCTCCTAACCACTGGATAAAGCCGCCTGAGGCAATAGCGAAAACCATTGAGAAGTCAGTAAAGGCATTTGATACAATTATGCCTTTTGAACCAAAGACAGGCAAGATATTCTGCGCTACATGCCACAATCCCCATGAGAGAGGCCTGCTTATAGGCAAGGCTGACAAAGGGGCTGATTATGAATGGAGGCTGCGCTCAGGCGGCGGGCCTATATGCCTGTATTGCCATGGGAAGTAGAATCTGGGATATGGGGTGTGGGATATGGGATGTGAGATGAAAGAGGTAAGAGACAAGATGAAAGAAGCGAGAGGCAAGAGGCAAGAGGCAAGAGGCAAACTTTTTTTGCATCTAACATCTTGCTTCTTGTTTCTGGCTTCTTTATTCTTATTTTTGGCAGGCTGTTCCACAACCCCTTCCATGCAGGGGCAGGAAGCGCTTTCCAGCCCCCTTCTTTGGCCGCCCCCTCCCGAACCAGCCAGAATCATATATGAAGGCGCTATAGAAAGACCTGATGATGTGGGGGCAAAAAAGGGGATATTTCGCAGGGCTGTAGAGTTGCTGTTAGGCAAAACAGCAGACAGGATTGTAAAGCCGTATGGCATAGCTATTGACAGCAACGAAAGGATTATTGTTGTAGACACAGCTTTCAGGAGACTCCATATCTTTGACAGAAATACAGGCAAGTATACCTGGATTGATGAATTCAAGAAAGGTGAATTCATCTCTCCTATCGGAGTTGCTGTTGACAGCCAGGATAATATATATGTTTCAGAGTCAGAGTTAAGTAAGGTTCTTGTATTCAGCAAGAAGGGGAAGTTTTTATTTGAGATAAATGATAGTCTCCACAGGCCTACGGGTATTGCTATAAATAATAAAGAAGGGCTTTTGTATGTGGTAAACACAGGCGGTCATAATGTAAGCGTATATGATATGACTGGCAAATATTCTTATACATTTGGTCAGAGGGGCAGGGAAAAGGGGAGATTTAACTACCCCACTGACATCCATATTGACAAGCAAGGTTTTGTATATGTAACCGACTCAATGAATTTTAGAATCCAGATATTTGACAAAAACGGAAAGTTTCTTTCTACCTTTGGTCGCCATGGAGATGGGTCAGGCAGTTTTTCCAGGCCAAAAGGGGTGTCCATGGACAGCGACGGACATATATATGTTGTAGATGCGCTTTTTGATGCTGTACAGATTTTTGACGGGGAGGGACATTTCCTGCTCGGATTTGGTTCTTCAGGACAGGGGAAAGGCGGCTTCTGGCTCCCGTCCGGAATATTTGTGGATAGTAAAGACAGGATATATGTAGCGGATTCCTTCAACAGACGGATTCAAATATTCAAATATTTAAAAGAGGAGAATAAACTCTCTAAAGAGACAAAATAAAAATCCAAATTTCAAATGTCAAAGCTCAAAAAGAAGCAGGAAAGAGGAAACAGAAAACAGGAAAGAGGTTTTCTAATTCCTGATTTCTAATTCAAATTTGGATTTTATTAAAATACGAATGATGAAAAATAAAAGATATAAAAACACTATTATCCGTCTATGCATATTGATTCTCGTAATTTTCCTCGCTTCCACTGCCTCTCTGGATTCTGCAACAATTATAAATCCCGATGTGCCTGGTGTTACAGGCACAAAACACAACCTTTCAATATACGGGCCGGGGTCGGTAGTGGCAACTTCAACAACAGAGATATGCGTATTCTGCCATACCCCGCACTTTGCGCAGCCAAGCACACCACTATGGAATAAGCAAGACACCGGGACCACATATACTATTTACAGTACCGGGACAATTACGAGTAATACCCTTGGACAGCCAACAGGTTCCTCCAGGCTTTGCCTTTCCTGCCATGATGGCACTATAGCCATTGGCAGTCTTTTGAACGCCCCTGGGGCTGTGCTTGCCCAGACCCTAAATATGCTGGGGGTAGAACCTGGCACCGGCGCTTTGATATCCACATCTGCGGCCAATATAGAAACTGATTTAAGCAATGACCACCCAATATCTTTCTCATACTCATCATCTTACCCTGCAAACAGCGAAATTAAGGACCCTGGCCCTAATGATACCAACATAGCTCCGGCTATAACAGATAAGGGTGGAAATGTCCAGTGCGCAAGCTGTCATGACCCGCACAGTCGCACATATCCAAAGTTTCTCAGGACAGCCCTTAATCCGGATGCAGGTAATTATGGCGCTCAACTCTGCAATCTCTGCCATGTAAAACAATACTGGAATAACACAGATGCGCCTGTACACAGGGAAGAAAACACATTCACATGGACCGGTGCTATAGGCACAGACCCCAACCCATGGGAACCAAATGACTTTGGAACTGCTGATGCATATACTGATGATGACATTAAAATGCACGGATGTTTAAGTTGTCACCTATCCCATGGCGGAGCTGCAGGAAAACATCTTCTTAAAGGAAGAAATGCTGAAGATGTAAATAAGCCGATGGTTGCCGAGGAGTGGACCTGCCTGAACTGTCATGATGGAAAGATGAAAGATACAAAAGGAACCAACACCATCTATATCAAGAATATTAATGCGGCATTAAATTCTGCATATACGCATGATAGTAAAGGTAGCTATAATACGCACATACCAAAGAGGTTTACGATTGGTACGCCTCAGGTAAGAGAAGAACCATTAAACCTGAATAGCAACAGGCATGCGGAGTGCGCGGACTGTCATAATCCCCATGGCGCTAAAAAAGGAAACCATACTGTAGGCGGGGCAAACGGCAACAGGATTGGAAATAATCTGATTGGAACATGGGGGGTCCAGCCGATATGGGCGGCGCCCGGAAACCAGGCAAATAGTTATAATACGGTTCAGCTCAATGACCCTGCGTATTTACCCTCATATGAAGCCTATTTGTGCATTAAATGTCACTCTGCATATGCATACGATATTTTACCGCTGCTTCTTTCAGGAAAATTCCCAAACGGCGACCCTGGTTATGAGTCAGACCCGACAGCTGACTTCAATGTCAATAATTATGCATTTCATCCTGTATTTGAATCCCTCGGGAAAAACCAGCCGCCAGCAGCCTCAAATCCCAACTGGCCTGGCAATGGGCTTGGTTTGACCAACACCTTCAGATGCGCTGCCCTTGGTGACTGCACTACAGGTGTAACCCATATAAGCGCTATAACCTGCTCAGATTGCCATGGCAACAGCGATTCTGCCCCTAACGCTGCCAAAGGCCCCCATGGTTCTAACAATAAATATATCCTCAGAGGGAATGAGACGCTACAGGGGTCTATAAAGAATTTCTGCTACAACTGTCACAGACGGGATGTGTATGGAGATGAAGACTATTTAGGGCCAAATGCTAATTATGCACGCGTACTACATCCTGTGGACGGCTTAGGGGCAAACTCACCATTTTACCAAAGTCCGGTGACAAGCGGTCAGAATACTGGAAATGCCTCCAATAAATTCGGTATTCTGTGTCTTACATGCCATGGAGGAAGCACAAAGACGCAAAACAGCAATACTGTAATAGACGGCATACACGGCAGCAATACGGCCGCAGGTCCTCTCGCAGGGTCAGACCCCATTGGCTACAGGCTGATAAACGGGGCATGTGTAGAGTCCTATAAAAGGCCTACCACAACAGCATCAGGGCAACTGGACTTCAGGGTTGTCAATACAGCTACTGACAATGTTTGCGCATTTAACTTTTCTAATATTACTATATCTTCAGGCAGTGTAAACTATAACTGCAATACCATTGATGATTGCAGTAATTAAAGCGGATAAAGTTATTGGGTTATTGAGTTGTTGAGTTATCAAATATGAGACTGAGCATCCCCATTTTTACTTTATTCTTTCTGTTGAATAGTACCAGAGGATGGGCAGAGGTGCCTGTAAATCCCCACAACTATGATAAAAAAGACTACTGCTCATTATGCCATATAGCTGCGGAGATACCCAAACTTAACCACGATGTTATAACAACATGTGTAAAATGTCATCCGGGCAGCATAAGCAATCACCCTGTTAGCCGCCATCCTATTTCAGTCAATGCATCCTATAAGGTCAATATCCCTGAATGGATGCCGCTATCAAAGGAAGGCAAGCTTGTTTGCTATACATGTCATGATTACCACAACAGGAGCGGTCTAAAACGTATGCTGCGTGTAGATTATGAAACATTATGTGCTTCCTGTCATGCGATTAAGTAAGGAGGATTATCTTGCATAGAAAAATTTTCTACTTGAGTATTTTATTATTGATATTATTTATAACAGGCGTACTGGTTTATCAAAAGGCATATGCGCAGCAGGCAAAGGAGTTTTTACCTACATTTAAGGGGATTAAATCGCCAGGCACTTACGGCAGTATAGTCCTGAACAGATATACAGGTGAGGGACAGGTTATGAAGTCTGTGGTATTCCCGCATTGGTGGCATAGAACCCAGTTTACTTGCAAGGTCTGTCACAATGATATCGGCTTTCCAATGAAGGCAGGCGCAACGGATATCAGGATGGCTGATATCTTTGAGGGAAAATTCTGCGGCAAGTGTCATAATGGCAATGTTGCATTCGCAGCAACAGAGTGCGACCGATGCCATTCCCTTGGGATAGAGGTTAAGGCCAATAGGAATATAGGGGATATAGCCAAAGATTTTCCAAAAGCTGATTTCGGTAATAAAATAGACTGGGTAAAGGCCTTAAGAAGCGGCAAGATAAAACCAAAAGGGTCTCTTGAGGGAAGTGAAGATATGTGGATATTTGACAAGGACATTGATTTGCCGGTAACAAAATTTTTTCCACACCCTCCGGATGTTGTTTATCCCCATAAGGCCCATACCGAGTGGCTGTCCTGCGGCAGCTGTCATCCAAATGTATTCAATATGAAGGCTAACAGGGACCCGGATATGAGCATGAGAAAGATTATAGCAGGCCAATAC